>Ga0065711_1005190_pt1 | contig 25675 bp, 17 predicted proteins | sample Hoacrofraction12_FD_59098 | JGI IMG/M metagenome (GOLD analysis project Ga0065711, IMG submission 59098) | Hoatzin crop microbial communities from Cojedes, Venezuela - Epithelial fraction 12 v2 (version 2) | ecosystem: Host-associated > Birds > Digestive system > Esophagus > Crop | place...
GAGCCCGCCCGGCCCCGCGCAGCCACTGGCTCCGCCTCTCCCCGCCGCCGGCCGCGGTGCCGAGAGGGGGCTGAGCCGCAGGGGAGGCCGCGAGCGTGGCCCAGACGGTGCCCAGCAGTGCCGCTGCCCTGCCATCCTCTTCCTCCCGGCGTCTTTGGCCCCAGCCGGGCCCGGGAAGCCGCCCCTCCACACGGGCTGCAGGGCCTTCACAAGGACCTGCCCGGGCCAGGGCTTGCTGGGTCCTCCTGCCGCAGTCGCCGGGGCTTCGCTTCCTCCATGGGGACGGCCCACTGCACTCTGGCCATAGGTTATAAAATTTCAGCCAGTTGCTACAGTATTGCACCCAGAAACTTGTGCTTGTCAGGAGCATGATGTCTTCTGGAGATGTGTAGATTTAATCTTGAAGACATCTGTGATAGTTTGCTCCCATGGCTGATGACCTTAGAGCAATTTAAAACATGGATTCTCTGGGCAATCCAGCTGTTTCACTGATAAGTGATATGCCTCTTCTCTTTTGGCTTTGCCTTCTGTTTCATTAGCTGAGAAAAAAGGCAAAAACCTTTCCAAAGGCGAGGTGAGTGCCTTTCTTCAGGCTTGTCATAATGTTGTGGTGTGGAGCCATTGTGGTGCCATCACCCTCAGCTAAGCCTAATATTAACTTGGAGTCAAATACGAACTTGGAGTGCGGTTGAAGTGTTCCTTCTAAATGCGTAATGGTAAAATTGAACATTATTAAATGTCCACAGGTCATCTGCAGATAAGCCTTGGTGTAATCTGATCCTCAGCCCTATCCAGGTCTTATTGTTCGAAGAACATGGGCAGAAGGTTTTCTTTGAGGTTTTTCTGTTTTAAGGAATGCTTTAGTAGAACAAAATTGTGTTTCTGAGCATCTCCTGAATGCCAACCATATGTAGTCTAACCCAGCTCTTTGGGGAAAGTTGTGTGGTAGGTGAGATATCTTCTTCATACTAGCCAAAAAAAAAAAAAAGTTCTGCTTTAGAAATTGCATCTGAACACAAGTGTAACAAGAACTACTCATCTCACAGTGAGAACAAGCCTGTGCAGTTACACGAAATTTTGGTCCTGAGAAAAGCAGTCTGAATATTTTATTTATTTCTCTTATATCCTTTTATGTCTCAAGCCTTGATTATCTATCTAAAAAGAATTTCCCTCATCTTTTTTAAGAGAGGTTGTGATGTTCCATGTTGTCTCTCTCCAACTAGTTTCGTATTGCACTAACCTGTGGTAATGAAAAGCGATGCTTTCTCAGTGCTCAGTGGTAGGTAAAAGAATGATATATATCCAATGATCCTACTAAGAATTCAATTGCATTATTATACGATGCTTGGGGAGATATCGAACAATATGCACCTGAAGTCTTAAAATTCCTTCTTTCTCACTGGAGGGGGGAGGTCTTTCTCTTGGAGGAACTTCGTTCAGAAGTAGCCCCCGCAAGGATAGCCAAGACAGTGAGGTTCCTGGAGCGTGTTTGTAAGGAGGTATCTCCCTTCCCCGGTACCAGTGAAGCCTGTCACATTGTGATATGCTCCAGTCACAGACCTTGGAATACAAAGTGTGAGTAGACACTTGCCAATCTTATTTCCCTGAATCCAAGAGCCCTTTTTAATGACAGAATGTCTGCATTTCCACAACAGTTTAATAGTTTGCCTGTAGATCACATCCCTTGCTATCACAAAGAAATCATTTTATCCCGGTGTGTAATTAATACACATGTACGGTGTGGCAAACATTTTCCTAAAGGCTGCTTATTTTGCCTGTAAATTACAGGAAATCCTATACAATACACCTGGGAGCCCTGCAGCTTGAAATTAGAATTCAAACTGTCCCCACCTCCTCTGCCTTGGCCAGCTTACCAGTCAAATTTCAAAACTCTTTTTTGTTTGGATATGTAATAAATTCTGATAGTGATGAACTCACTTCTGTTCAGCTTAAAACTAATACTGGTCTTAACTCCAAAATTAAGCTAGTTTATGGCTCACAGAATTACTACAAAGTGTGAAACTGCACGGAGGTTTCCAATTGTGGATTTTGTTCTGACAGACATGCAACATACAAATTTAAAACAAAATCCCTACAGTTTAAGATGGGTTGGCAGTAAAGTCAATGGCTAAGCCTTAGTTCTGCGTGATGTCACATCTGCATGAGCTGGGAGATAGTATTAAAATAGCAACAGCTGTTACTTGTTGTAGACACAGATGTTTTAAAGGGAGGCTCCATATTTTCCCTTCCTCGCTGATATTCTGTGAATCTCAGTGACAGAAGAGCTGACTGTCAGAGCATAGTGATCACCGGTCCTTAATAGTTTGGTACAGACTAATTACAGTGCAGTACTTTCATTTCACAGTATTTTTGGGGTGTGTGGACAGAGGGTTTTCCACCAGCATAAGCTGCAGAAAATACTCCAGCCTCTCAATGGTTTATGGCCTCCATGCTGCAAAATGTGCGGCTTATCTCTTGCTGTTGAATAAATACTCCATTTCAGGAAGGGTACAGGAGTTTGGGAAAAAGATAGCTTGTAGCACTCCAGTACTCTGTGGGCTGCTGACGGCTGTGGTGAAAGCTGCTTCCCCAGAGTGCTCTGCCAGACATAATCACATCCCTACAGGTGAGAAAGGTAATTCAGTCTCTTTGAAGCTCTCTCCTGACTCTGGCTCCTTCTCTCTTAAACTGGGAATGGCAATTTCATCTGTTTGTTAGCAAGCATCAGAGACTAGCACATTTCCATCGGTAAGAAGATCTGTTAAAAACAGAAGCAGGCCAGATCTTGTTCTCTGTTTCAGCAGGGTAAGTCTAGTCGAAACCAAGGCTCGCAATGTGGAACTGTTGAGCTGCCTTGAAGTTTGATGATGCAGTTCAAAACACATGTTCTCCTGACAGTGTAAAAAGAGTAGGTTTGTATGCAGCTTTCCTGGGTAGCTGTGCTTGGTGGAACTGTACTGGTAAGTATTCCTCCTAGACGTGGCTGGTTAACTTGGGTGAGGAAGCAGGGAGTAGTGGTAAAGTGAAGTCTTACTGGTTGAACCCAACTGTTCATTTTTTACTATTGTATGTCTAACTTCCCTCCATCGAAGGTACCCTCCCAGCCCTGGGCCCTTTAGCAAGCTGTTATTCACAAGGTTTGAATAAGAGTTTATAAACACATAGCAACTCGGCTGAACAGGAAGATCTGCTCAGGTCTAGGCTGCATCAATGTCACACAAAATCAGAAACACCAAATGCGGTTGCTTTGTAAGGCTTCTGATGCACTGGTGTCATTGGAAGCTGTTACTTTAAAGCCGTGACATCACTGTGGAGAAATGTGATGTCAGGGCTGTAAAAGAAGGAATTAAAATTTGCTAAAATTGCTTTTCACATTTGGAGGTTTCTGTTTTCCATTGAACAGAAAATACCCTCTTCTTTTCCCTGTGACTTTCACCTCCTTTATAAGTACCCCTGCCAAGAGCACTAAGGGTACACAGAAACCACCATTCCCCTTCTCCTGTGGGAATATAGCTACCTTTTATTACTAGAACTAGTTCTTTGTTTAATGGTTTTGCAGTAAAAGTTAAAAAAAGAGTGTGAGAGAGAAGAAGAAAGTGGCCTTTTTAACTACTACAAGAGGTATTAAATAGCCAGCCTCTGGAATCACTTCTCATTTTCCATGAAGCTGGGTAAGGAGTGTTGTGGAGTTTTTTGGGTAAAATTTATTGGAACTTCACAGTAGGACTACAAAAATGTGGACAGTCTGATTGTTTTTGTTTAATAAGACTCAAGGCTCCTGGCTCTACCTTGCTTTAAATTCCTACTGCCCCTTAGATTTTCTCCAGGATTCAAGTCTATAGTTTAAGAAAATCATTCACATGAATATCATTTTGTCTTATCCTGCAGAACACTATGTGGCTTTCGTATTTGCTCAGCTGCGTGAAACTGTGTGGCTTCTTGTTGGGTCTTCTGGTGATGTCATGGGTGACTTATATGTCCTTTTTATAAATCACTTGTCCAAAAACCTGGGAAGTCAAAGAAGAGCTTGAATAAACATCAAAAGTTACCGATCCGGACTGTGACTATATCTGCAAGTTTCAACTGCTTCCTCCTCTTCTGGTAGTAGTAGTCACTAGCTTTGAATTTTTGGACTGTTTCCATCCTTTGACATGACAATGGCTTTTAGCTCTCACCGGGAGTAAGCAAAGCAATTAGGAACAGATGAAATGACTAGAGTTCCCATTAGGCTTAAACCAAGCCTGTTCTTAGGAGTTTAAGTTTGTAGAACTTCTATCTTTTCCTTTATTTCCTGTCCATGTTTTTTCTGTCTGTAAGCTTAATTCAGACATGGGCATGACACAACTCTATTGAAAAGCTGGTGGAGTCAAAGGTATGCCTGTGATAGCCCCTTTTTTAGGGTGTTGGGAGATCAGATCACAGGTCTGGAGTGTAGCACAGCTCTAAGTGGTGCCTAGAGCCCCACCAGACGTCCTCCACTTGCTGAAAACAGTTTATAGCCATTTACTCAAGGACTGGCAGGATCCACTTCCTTACGAGCAATGTTCTCTCTAAGGTGGAACCAAGCTTTACACAGTGTGTTTGGACAGTTTTTCAGTCTGTTTGGGCAGTCTTTCAAGCCCTCTCCTAAGCCTCTCAATTTTGTCATTGATGAAGGATGACTCTTGGTCATACGTTGGTCTTCTTCCCGACTGGGTACTCATCCTTAATCCCACACACCATGCCTGTCTCACATTGCTGGCGAGAGTATGTACTCAACCTGTTACCCTACCCAAAACTTCACTGAGTGTTGAATCTAGTCCTGATTTAGAGCTACCACTGGAAAGGGAACAGTCTGCATTTTGTTCATCCGAGAAAGATAAATTACCAATTAATGACAGAAAAACCTGAGACAAAGGATGCATTTGTTTCAGAGTGGTTCAGTGTTTGGTAAACCTTGTTCTCACACAGGTTTCTTGGGCGATGTTGTGAATGTCAGATTAAAAGGACAAGTAAAGCAAATATTTTTTCAATGTGTTACTGGTAAGATTATCTTGTTTCAAATAATACTTTTATCATCTAGCTATTTTTCTAACCAGACTAGAAATGCCAGAGGCTCTGCAAGCTTGGTAGTTCTTCTGGTAGGTGAAAGAATCATGATAGGAATGGATATTTCCAAACTTGCACAACTCGAATTGAGAGTAATTCTCAGTAATGGACTTCGGCTGCAGGCTAAATAAATACCGCTCCTGAATATTTTTCTTAAATCATACAGGATTTTGTTAATTGAAACTCTCACATCTTCTTCAAGGTTAAATCCAACTCTATGTTCTCCAAGTTTTGTCTTCTTGTGCATGTTGCTGAAGTGCATCTGCTAACAGCAGTGCAATTAAAGGCATGGCTGTATTGCCTTTCAAATCCTTTGTTACAGGAGTCATGTATTGCCTGGCCCCAAAAAACTGTCTTTGGGCTGAAACATGGCATGCTAAGTTCCTGCAAAAATAAGATCTTTGTTTTACCAATTAAAAAATAACTCTCATCCTTTCGGAGGTATCGGCTGCTACTGTAACTGCAGCAGAATTTCAGGCAGAGAACAGGAATGAAATGTATTTAATATTAACATCACTCTGCAACTTGCAGAGGACGGAGTTTGTAGGCCCTGAGATTTTGCTCAGGCAAACTTCTTTTTGGCGTTTATTTCTCAAGAAGGGGAGTTAGAATGAGGTAGAAGAGGAGGTAGAATGGCTGAAATCTGGTTTTGATTGAAAGACTTAAAATGAGTGACAAGCTGAGAAGAGAGGAACACCGAGACCAGCTCCTCAGCTCCTGCAACATTGCAGAGCACTGTTTGCATCAGCAAAGCTCTTGTTTCTCTTTCCTTCCTTTCTCGAATGAATTATGACTTTACTGTTTTGCTGCTGAGCGTCCATAAAGCACCCTACTGAATTCACAACTTTCAGTATGTTCCCGGGCAAGCGCAGGGAAACAAGAAAGCACAGTGATGGTAGGTGGAGAAGGCCATGAAGGAACAGCAGCAATGTCAACTTTTGCTTTGCAAAGTGCACTGAGTGCACACATGCAGAAGGCTGGTTATTTCAGGGAACAAAATGGAAGGGAAGAATGACTAATCTTGCCAAGCGGGAGAGGACAAATCCACCAGGAAATTAGCAACCTTCTCAGGTTTCTGGTGGTTGTTGCCAATAGGGGAGGAAAAAAAATGCAGAAAGAAAGAAAGGAACTTAAGTGTGCTTAGCACAGGATTCATATGGAAAAAAGAGATTAGGATCAGGTTTTCAAAGGCATAGGCAATGCGTTCAGTGCCTCAGTTTTGCAGACACACATTGCTCCACAGCCATTGGCATATGCAGATGCAGATCCACTTTTGTGCTTACAGGACCCATGCTAGGCAATGGCAGACTGCACGTGGATGATTTGCCACCCTAGAGTAGCAATTGCATTGGACTGTGTACCATCTTAGTGTCTGTAAAATTTCTGGAGGCGGATTTTGCTCCCAGAACCCTGTCTCCTTCATGCTCTTTCAGAAGAGCAAATGGAAGGAGTGAGGTGGTCTCTGTGGAGGCTCTAGCAGCAGTCCTAGGGTCGCCTACGAGAAGCAGGCTGTTTCTAGCCCAGAGACTGCCGGAGGCCGCACACAGGCCAAGTCAGGCCTTACCTACCTCCCGGATTGAGGTTGTGAATATGGGAGGGAAGTAAACATGGCTTTGCCTAGCTCTTCCGCACGCATGCAACACAGCTGCAGCAAAAGATTCAGTCCTAGCTCCTTAGCATTACGGCTGCAAATTTTCCATCTATTTCTCAGCCATCGCAAGAAGCTACAGAATAACAGGGGTTCTTGTGTGTATGCCTGAATGCCAGGCATGACAACAAGAAGTTAAGGGTACTGCTTAAACCACAACTGAAAACTTCCGTGCTTTAGTAAGTTCAGCTCAAACATTGACTGGTATTTGATCAGAAGGTGGGCTGATTTTTTATTATTATTATTTTTTAATATGATTTAATCATATTGAATTATATTGGGGGTTCAGTAACCAGTGGCTTGAAAATTAACTGAATTATGAAAGCTGAAATGTTGCTAGCAGCATCAGTTAATGACAAGGTCGCCACCACTGTCAGATTCAAAAGAAATGTCACACTTGAATGAGGCTGAGATGGCTGCACTGTCCCATGGTTCCAGGTAGAGAAAATGAAGCAAGGGCTCCTTGGGTACTGTTTTATCCCGTGTTTGAATCTAATGCATTCTTTTTTCAGCTCATTTTGGTTCTGCTGTGCTCCCTCAACATATGGAGTCCCTAGATATTAAACCATAACATGGAAACTTTGGGGGCTGGGAATTACAGATCATGAATAGATTGAAAAGTCCCACTAAATGCTCCCTTGGGTTGTTTGTGTAAAGACTAATTTTTGTTGTTTCTGCCTTTTACAAAAATCAAGTAAGTCTAGAATTATTTTGGTCTTACAGGCTATAATAGACATCAGACTTTTAGCATGCCCTGTATACCAGCACACAAATGCATAGCGATTCATCTCAGGAACTGACTCAAAAAGGTGGTGGTAATTGAAAAGGGGAAGTGTAAGAGATCTTGTTGGAGATATGGGAAAAATTAACTGTTAAATTCTTGATGTTTGCACACTATTTAATTTAAAGCCCTGATTTTATAATTTAGTGTAAATCAAACTGGAAGATAATGATATTGCGCTTCACCCTGTGCTACTGAAGTCAGAGAGAGCAGGATTAGTCCTGGCCTTGTTCAACTGGTGACAGAGTAGCTAGGGGGGGAGATTACTCAGAACCTCCTCTCTTGTCAAGCTTGCTATTTGAGCTGCACCATAAGGCTGAAATTAAGCAGAACTGTATTTGTCTGGTGTGGTTTTGATAAAATGGAGTTAGTGACAAGTTTAGGAAGATAAGAATCGTTTCAGAACTGAAGCCATACTTTGACCCAAAAACACGCCTCAGCCATAACTGGGGCACACACCTTCTTGGGAACAAACTGGAACAGTAACCCAGCTGTGTGAATGTCTGATAGCTCCCTAAGCTGCCTCAGCACAAAAGCCAACAAGCTGCTTTCACTGGCCATTGAAGTTACCAGCAGATAGGTGGTAACAATCAACTGGAGGGCCTTGAAATCTTAACCCAGGCTGGCTATTTGCAGAGTGAATGTGTCTCTGTGTCATTAGACTGAAAGAGGTCAATGCACTTTGCTTTTCTTCCCTCACCTCCCATCACAAAGTTTCATTTGTCTGAAACCCTCTGTGAAGCTGTAATACGTCTGACAATCTGTATTAAACCTCCCAGCTCATCTCCCTTTCCAAACCTTTCTGGGACACCAGTATGCAAATAGATGATATCAGGCCTCTCTGGAGGAGTGTCAGGTAGCAAGAGCCATCCAAAGGGAATGCTGTGGCAGAGTCTCACTACTAATTTGGAAAGGTGTAAGAAGCTGAAGGAGCTGAGAAAATGGTCAGTGAGGATGAAAAGTATAGCCAGGGCTAGGGAAAGAGATGAGCAGCAACTTCAGATGGGAGGAGAGGCTGAGAGAAAGAGATGGGAGAACAATAAAGCAAACACTGTTCAGGTACAAAAGACAGAGGAAGAGCGTGTTTTGAATAGAAAAAAAGTCTAAGCCTTTGGAGGTGAAATGGTTGAACTTCAGAAATTTTGCTGTTTGTTTATGAGAACTTCAGTGGTGAATGTTCAAGGCAACTTTAGTTGAATGCTCTGTTGCCTCCACAATGTCCTGCTAAAGCCATTGAGATTTCTATCCTGTAGACACTTCTTGCTTACTTATTTACATATCTTCTTTCCCTGTCACTGTGCTAGGGTTAGAGCAAAGAGTGGATGTTTTCAATATTCTCCATGACGCAAAATACTTCTCCAAACTGGGAGCACCTCAGAAACCAATTTATCAGTATGCCAAGGTTGACGTGGTTGTGTGTTTACTGCCACCCATCTCCATGTTTCCAGTATTTGCAGGGAGAGAGAGGAAGGTCAGTATGATTAGAAGATCTTGTGCTATAGAAAAGGACCCAGACAATATAATAGAGAATCTTACCCTGATAGTAGTAATAATAATGTTAATTACCATTAATTACTATTATTAATTATTAATAACAACCAATTATTTAGCAAAAAAATCATGTTAATGCTGACTAGAACAATTGCATTTAGTCTTTATGTGAACTACTTGGATTACTGTTAACTGTTCATTAGTGCATCTTAGAGGTCTGAACATTTCAGTCTACAATGTTAAAAACACATTAATTTTTTCTAATTGTAACTAAACTGCAGAGCAGGGGTGGGAGTGTTCCCTATGAATTTGAGAGCCCCAGCATTTCAAGAATGCAGCCATTTCTGCCAACAGAGAAATGCATTCAAAACTGTGGCTGTCTTTTCTGTTGCTACCCACTTCCTTACCAATTTTTGTAAAGAGCTGTAGTTCCAGCTTTATCTAGATTTTCTCTGAGCTTTTGCATGCAAGAGCTATTGCTGTAAGCTGAGAAGAGTTAGATGCTGCCCCTTGTAGGATAACAAAGTGCATCTTCAAGTAAAGAATTTGGAAGATTTGTGCTCATAAATTGTTTTTATCTGAACTCTCCAGTCCACACAAACCAATATTTTTTCGTGTTCAGTTACTCTCCAGACAGGTATATGGTTGCAGTTCTCAGGCTTATAAAGGAAACACAGTATACAGTGCACTGAAAAGGGATATAGCAGAGACAAACAAATCCAAACCACGTGTGTAGGCATATGTGTGTATGCGCGCATGTAAGCTTGTATGTCTGCTGAGATATTTATTTGCCTCTGAACCTGTGTTTTTTTTGTGAGGGGTTCAAATTTGGTCAAATCACAATGTGAAATGTGGAAGGTGAGCTGGACTTCAGCTGTAAGTGGTACCTACATGTCTGGCAATTGCCAAATACATCAGAGAGCATTCTTTGCTTGAAATCAGCGCTCTTCCTAATGGACTGGGAGCTAGAAATCATGATAAGAACCCCTTCCAGTTCTGAGTTTCTGTAGGTAGTCTCTCCATAGTTAATAAATGAGTTGGGCTTGATGGAAGCGTGTTAGAGTGTTTTGGTTTCCAGTCCGCTTGGGGCCCAGGGCTGCATTCTTCTTGCTCCCTAGACTCCCCTTGAACTAAATGGGAGGTGTGGGTGAACAAGATCAGACCCCTCGTCTGCAGACACTGAAGCCACATGCAGCCTCCAGTGACCTCCTTTGCTTTCCGCAAACACTAAATTCATTGCTAGTTTAAAAAAAAGTGAGGCACTTCAGCTTTTTTCAAAATAGAGAGAAACAATAGGGTACACTGCAGTGAGTTCTAAGTCTTTTATCTTTCTACAGATTCAACCACAGTATTGATTCTTTATTGACCTAAACTGTCCTAAGTGTGGCTGTGGTTTTTTCTCATATAGTCTATGGGAGAGTTAAGGCAGCTACTACTTTAATATTGATTTTTGTGAAAAAGGTGCAGGAAAGGGGGCAATTTGTGTCTGCAGTTGCTCTTCACTATAAAAGATACCATTGTTAGGAGCTTATAGCATTATATCAAGGGTCTTAATCTGTAGCAATCTTTTTTTACAACTTAGAAATAGGCTTGGGCAAATGTGTTATTGGTGTTAATGATATTTTGAAGTGAAGAAAATTTGTCAGCCTTTCCAAGTAAAATGCTCAACTTAACCATTTGAGAACTTGACAGGTTTGTTACATCTGTTTACAGGAATTCTGTCTTTTGTTCCCCTGGAAAAAAAAAACAAAGAAAGAAAAAAGAATGTCCATTTGAATAAACAGTGATAATAATCTTATCTGAATGAATCTTTAATAAATTGAAATTATTAAGCAGTAAGTTTTGACAAGAAGGGCATTATCATCTAATTATACTTACTTTATGTTAGAGAGGGGCAAGGGCCAACCTGTGAGCTGTCTAAACCACAGTAATAGAGTGTTCCCCTCTGCAGACTAAAGAAGGAGCCATCAGACAGCAATAAAATACAGCCAGTGTGCTGAAAATTGCAACGGAACCCCTGATTCACACAGATACACCATTTTAATTGTTATGAAAAGTAGCAGAGCAGTATGATAAGTACATGGCAGAACATCCTTTGCTAAGGAAATGAGAGAATCCTGTGCCAGATATTTTACAGTATTCCTGAAGTTTTCTTTAATTATCAGTTAGTCACTACTGTACATTAGCTTCCTATTGGCTAAGTGCTTGGTGTAAGGGTCTGTATCAGCATTTGCTAACAGGTGTAAAGATATAACCAATACGTAAATTGCCTTCTTCCTGTGGCACCTGGTCTGCTAAGAACACCTAAGAAATTCCAAGAAGACACCTGCTAGCTGCTTTATTGGTGAGTTATATTCTGCTGTTAGTCTGATCTACTGTGCTGAATTATAAAGAGCTGTGCCTACTGAAACACTTTGATTTTTTCATACAATCCATGGGAAAAGCCAGATACACTAAGTGGGGTAAAACACAGCAAAAAAAGTATTCAAATGCCTTCCCAATGTATTATGTGTGAGCCAGTACATGTGGTATTCCTCTAATGCCTACTATTTCATTTTTTCCTTACAGAGAATCAATAAACAGAAAAATCATTGTCTGCTAATGTCCATAATCTTTCTGAACATTTTATTCATTTGGCAAATAAGGTTGACTTGTTTAAAACCTCCACTGGCTGCAGTTATTTCACAGAAGGCAAAAAAATTTGATCATCATAATCTGCCAGAATTAAGAAGCTAGCATAACTCTTGGTTGTCTTAGATAACTGTTGGATTTGGAAGTACACTGTCCACAAGTCAAGTCTCTTGTGTATATATACATAGTTTTCTTTTGCATATATATATAATATTATATTTTAAAACTGTTGATCTAGGCCCTCTCCTGCATGTAGTTATGATATATGTTTATTCATATGCACCTGACTACGTATGCTTTTTTTTCACTAGTAGAACCTTGTCTCATTTAGCATTCACAATATTTTAAGTATGAAACAACACTATGCAGTAGAGGCAGGCATTGTCCTTAATCATCTGCAAAAATCAGTCAGTCATTTTTGGCTCCGTCTTTCTAGGCCTGGGTCATTTTTGGTCACCCTGTGGAGATGGACACAAAAACCTAGGCAGCTTGTAGGCAAGAGAAGCACCCAGCCCCATCAGAGGGCTACAAGGGTGCAGGGAGGGAGTGCATGCTCTGCGGGAATGGCACGTGCACAGACCAGTAACGTGAACAAGGACAAAACATTGGGAGGTGGTTCCAGATCTGTTCACAACAAAGATAAGGATGTGGACAAAGTAATGACTTTCCCTCTTCTTTGTCTTTTGAAAACAGCTCTCATGGAATTATCCCAAACCAGTTCAGCTTGTGGCACATTTTGGGAAGGTACGTTCTGAGCCCAGACCCTGAAGCTGACTAGTATTATAAGGGACTGAAATGGCTTACAATGTCTGTGGCACATAACCTTAATAACAGGGAGGGCTACAGTCTCGCCTGCTCCCCATCTTTGTTTCCCATAAATATGTCGAATCTCACTTTGTCTCACAGGACTCTCAGAAGGAAAGCTAAAAATAGAGACAACACGTATGTGGATGTGTTGGGAATGTGACTGGTTTTAGTTTCCATTCTTTTCTCTGTTGCAAGGGCTAAGCAGCCTTTTGCCTTTACACATGGGCTTGGGCCAGCTGTTTTTAGCATAAACGAGGATGGTTTGGTAAATACTGTGAACAGAAAGGTCCTTAAAAAAAGAGATGTTCACACATTTTCAGCCTAAATAATTGAAGATGCCCTACAGTTATTGTACACACAAGGTGTAAATTTGCCTAGGTGTTGCACTCTAATGCAGCCTTTCATGTTTATTTTATCATTTTGTATATAATTCCCTATAATATGGCAACACTGTAACTGATATAACTTCATGTCTTTTTTCACTTGTGCCAGTAAGCTGAACAAGTGGGATGAGGTTACAGTAAACAAGAGGGAGATCACTAGAGAGAGAAATTTTAAGAGTCAACAAAACCCAAGAGTGACAGAGAATCTGACATGAGAAGCTCTCCATGAGAAGAATGCTCAGAGCACAAAGTTATATCCCCCCACGACATAAATACGTACAGACAAAAATGACTCACTATGTGAGTCAGAGAGAGGAGGTTTTATTTACACCACAGAACTTGGAAATAACATTTCCACTGATTCTGTTCTGTTCAGCAATTGTGGGTATAAGCAAAAGGCTGTTAACACTTCTGTATGAATCAAATTTTTAAAAATCACTCTGCCCTTCAATCAGAACTGTTTTCTCACTTATGTGAATTAACCTACAGAACTGGCACATGAAAGAATTTTTTTCAGTATCTATTACTGCATATGTTTTGGCCTGGATCCATAAAAGCATTTAGGAGCCTGAGTTGCACTGAAATCACTGAACAGAGGGAAAAAAGTGTGTTGTTCCTAGTTACTACAAGGAAACGTAGCACCTTGCTCTTTTCTCTGGCAAGTTTCATACTATGACTCCACGGCCAGGCTTTGTGACTGTGCCGGGGCTCTTCCTGGCTGGTGAAGCGAGGAATCTGCCCAGGCATTCATGAAATCTAGTTCTTGGAGGTCCTTGCATGCTGGGCATTGCACAATGTATATTCTGTCAGGGGAGCAAAGTTGTTAGAGGAGGATTGGCACGTAGTATGACTGTGAGATATCACAGGACTGAAGTACTCCAGTTTAAAATACACCCATTTACTCTGAGAGGGGAATGGAACTGAAATGTATTAATTTTTTACAATATAGATAAATTTCTAGTAGAAAGTTTTTTTGTGTGTGAACTTTTTCCTCTAGTAAAACATCTGAGCCGCCGAAAAATATTTTCATAGATATTTTCTTGCCATCCATATCAACCTTTCATATCCTACAGCTCCCCACGCCACCATCTCATAACAGCAATTTTTTATGATGGCCAGTCCAGCTGTGTTTGAATGGGTGATCTACGGGTGGTGAAATCTCCTTCTCATTTTCCAACTCCTCTAATTCTCTGTAAGAGAGTGTCATGATGAATTTGTTGTTTGAATTTATGACAGACAGAAGTTCACACGTTCATTGATGGAACAGGACATCTTTTTTCTATTACCCTACATATGGACTCTTGACAATTACTTTTTCTAAACAAAATATGATGTTTGGGGCAAACATTTAGGATGTGTTAATATGCCAAGTGTAAAGAATGTGTGAAAAGGTGTGATGCCTACAAACAGAGCCAGTACACAAAACGGATAGTCATGAAAATGGCCAAGGTAAATAAGACACTGCTGAAACTGTCTTAGCCCCCCATAATCCTCATATGAGGGTTTATATACGCCAGCAGAGCCAAGTTAACCTTAATTGTGTGTTGTTTTACTTGGCTAGAAATGGCTAACCGTTTTTGTAACTTGGCTCTGGTTGTAGGTATCACACCTTTTGATTACGGGCCTTTCTTGTCTAAATTATTTTTTTAATACATATTAATTATTTTTGAACTAGTTTAATTTCCTAGGACATTTTACAGTAGAAAACATTGCAGAAAATATTTCTGCTGATAGAGAGACATATTTTAATAGAAAATGTCTTAAATTCTCAGTGGCATGACAGGTCAGTGGTTTTTAAAACCTGACTCTTTTTGAAGGAAGTAGTGCCAGAAAAACTCACTAAAATCCGATGTTCTGTTTTTTCTGTGCATTCATTGGCAAAGGGAACAGGAATGCAACTTTGCTGCGATTCTTAAATGAGAAAAATATTTAAACTGTAATAATCAATCAATAATTCTTCTTATTTTCCTCTCAGCTTCATATTTCTTAATAGTGGCTTTAGTATGTCAACAGTTTCTTACCATGATCCTCTGAAATTCTGAGAAGATAAAGTGTTTCTCAGTTTGAAGGCAGAACATTAAAACAGTGTCCCATTTAATTGCCTTTTCTAATGGTTTTATCTGCACATTATGTGTAATGGAAGTATTAGAATTGCTAGTTAACAGAAGGTTTTTATCAGTTTTGTAGATTCAGTAACTCAAGGTGTATTGGTATCCACAGCAGCAGTGGCACTCACAATCTTGGGACTTGGCCCAGTTCTTACAAAATTCAATTGAAGTGTTTCTGTTGACATTGGTAGATCAGGTCTTTCGTGATGAGACTGAGGAGTAATTATTTTCTGTACATGGGGTGTCTCATCAAGAGTTATGCATTTGTGAATCAGTTTTTTCTGGTGGTGAAGTTTGCAACTGAGATTCCATTGCAACTCCAATTTTGTCCCATACTTTCAAATCCTCAAAAAGGCCACACTGGACTAACGGGAGTAAGTTTATTTTATCTGGTGAGATACAGGTTAGGTGGTCTTGGAACGGTTCCCACTAAAGCAGGGGACAGTATTTCAAAATCTACTACCATTTGTACTAATTAGCAACTTTTCTGACAGCCTCTAGTGAGTAACTCATTACTGTCTATTTGTGTGCTTGGCTTACAAATCCCCTAACCGCCAGACTGTGTGCAATGTTGTAGTGCAATATTGTTATGGTATAAGACCTTTTTCTTGAGCATTAGCATGTCTCCTTCTTTCTCCACGCCTAGTACTTGAAGTGGGTCAGTGGCATGGAGACACAGCCCCTAAGTAAGAAGGGCTTTCAGTATTTCTTTTTTTTTGTCTCCTCTTTTGGTCCTGAAGTAGAGATTAATAAAATCTGTTCATTTCTGGCACCACTCTTGCTGATGCTGCTTGTTTCTCAGCATGTTTTAAATTTTCTCTGATTCGACCTTCACCCTTGCTTGTGGGCATGATATCACATATTTTAGCATGGTTTTTTTTCTTCCCTCTGTATCTGCATTAGTCAGGCCTATTGGATTTTTGAAGTATTTTGCCAAGATTCAGCAAGAATGTTCTTTTTCAATTTCTGAAGGTAGATTCTGCTATTCACTGATTTTCTCCCATCCTTTTTCATAGGCTATGTCTTCTCCATATGGTAATGAATCATTCCCCTAGGAGAAGTATCATTTGCTCAGTTCAATAGACTTCTCAACAATGCAGATACAGGCATTTCTTTCACCTATCATTTTGATTTTAGTTTATCTGCAGTTTATTGGCTTCAGTCTATATTTTCTTTGTGATCTGTTGCTAAAGCTTCCTTTCCAACTCTGGTAGATATCTCCAACTGCATTGAAGTCTGTGCTGCCCTGATGCCATACCTATACTTTCTGACTTCCTCTGGAGGTGTTATCTACATGTTCAATTTAGTAATTTCCACCATCCCCTCTCAGGATTCCATTTAGCATCTGTCCTGAGCCTCTAAACTCGTTTATTTTGATTTTCTCCAACGTGTCTATTTAGAAATAAAAGTGCTGATAATACTCTGTCCTGTGAAAATATTGTTGTATGTCTAATGAAATACAGAGGACAAGGATGAACAAACATCTTTTAAGCATGGGCTTGGATGACCCTGCACAAACAGAAAGGAGTCTCAGTTCTACACAGCAGATTCTCCTTTTTATTTATATACTGATTTGGTGATAGGTATGTGCCAGAATGAGTGTTTGGTGGGTTTTTCTCTCAGTATTATTTGTCTTGTTTAAATAAGTTTTTGTACAAGAGCTGAGATGGGCTGAGGGTTAAATAAGCAAATCACAAACAGGAACTCCTGTGTTTCTGCCTTTATTTCTGATTCATTGCAAGACTTTGAAATAGTCACTTCAATATTCCTTGGCTGTGGTTTCTCGTGTTTCCAAAACAAGTGGCATGTTTTCACCTGTTTCATTGTCTGGTGAGATGGATCCTGCATCATTGCAGTGAGGAGTCCTCACCACTGGCATCTGTAGAAACAGGTTTTGGAGCATTGTGAATCTCATTTGTCAAATGTTTGTAAATTAATTAAGAGCTCTTTGGGTGAAAGAGAAATTATTGTTAAAACACAGTTTTGGTGCCTTAAAAATAACTCAAGAGTGGCATCTTGAAAATAACAAATGACAGAGATTTTACTTAAGGATCTCCCCATGGGTTTGGCTAGATGGGTTTCTAATGAGCAGGTCTTTTATTTCTGGGATATTCTGTATCTCCCTGCCACAATTATTCATGTACAAGTCCTAGAGCCAATTTCTGCACTTAGATGCGTGTTTGCTTCTCCCACTGGCTTTCCCTGAAAGCTGCAGGCATTTTTCCTAAACCATCACTTGGCCTCTGGTTGTACTGTGGTCATATTTGTCTGTCCAAAATGACTGTGGCACTCCATTTATAATCTTGTAATTTGTAATCTTTATTGAGATACTGCTGTGGTTTTTCTTTCATTACTGGCATTTATTGTAATATTGATTTTTTGTTAAATGGAACTGCATTGGTAATTTTGGCTGGCAGCTTCTTGGTTTTGCTTTCTTTTGTATGCTTTTTGAGGGTGGGAGAGTGTTCCTTGCACTATATTGAAGCTGATTTCTTTGATCTGATTCTTGCGTTTTGTCTGTCTAAACAAATTTAATTTTTGCCTAATCTGTCTATGCAGTTCCCAGTCGCTATGGTATCTAGGCACTAAATTATAGCCCTCTTCTGAGTGTTTTCTTCTTGTAACAATGCTAACTTCCTTTTTGAGTGAGTGAGCTAGTCATTGTCAAGCTTTTGTAAACAGTTTCTTCTCTACCTATTGATTTGGGTCTAACATTAGTGACCACCCACTGTTTCAGACTGGGAGAGAGGATAATTGTTATATAGGCATCTACATGCATACACACACAAACTCATACACCTGTTCTCGGAGTGGACATCTTTTTCTGCAGTTTAATTCTTATGGAGAGTTATAATAGTGGGTCTCACCTGGTCTGGGGCAAGGCCAACCCTGGAGCACGGGCTGCCTGGAGTGTGCAAAGCACAGTGAGAAAGCTGTGCATGTGTTTTAGGAAATTGTATAGCATTCACCAATGCAAGGAGCTGCGTGTGGAGGGTGGGGTTCCTGTGCTATTGGGCGGTGATGCTGGCCTGCAGAATAGCTACAGAGTGAATTATAGATGTTCCTGGCTCTCCCCCATCCCCACTTCCCAGCATCTGTACCCACTGTGGTGGCTGTGAGGGGATGGCACAGGAGCACTGCCAGAGTATTTGGCATGCAGAGCATAGTGCTTCGCACCAGTACAAATTGCTTTGCTGCCACTTCCTTCTTGCAATGCATTTTCCAGGATTAGCAGTGCTCCTTTCACTGGCAGTCATGGCACAACTGCTGCCACAGCCTGGCACAAACATTCTGAGCTCTGCTGCTGTTGTGTCCCCACCACCTCCTGTCTCCTACAGCCTCCTGACTCATTGCCCAGGTGCCCCCTCTTCTTCTTCCTCTTGTTTTCAGCCATATCCTTGAGAAAACCTTTCAGGCTTTTCCCCACCCTGCACACCACAGTCATCTCACCCATTACATGGGGCAATGCCAGGCCGAGGCCAAGTCCTCAGGGGAACTCTACGGACTCAGCACTTTTGCAAAGCAGAGCACTTGTTTAGTAATCTGGAAAGGGTTTAGAGGCCTAAATTTTGGCATTGAAAAATGCCATATATATATATGGAGAATGCAAAGCTGAAAAAACCCGAAAATATTTTGCATGCAACTGGCAAATACCTGGTGCTAATAGCTGTAGCCATCTCTGTGTTGTTGGGTGCACACTTGCTGTGACAAACAGCAGATAATGAATTTGCTGTTGTTCAAAAAGGGACAATTCCAGCCCCTGTCTCTGAAGAACCATCACACATGTTTTTTGGTCAGGAAAAGAAGACAAAGTACTCTCAAATCTGGCAGTCCCCCTGTATACCCAGTGCCCAGGAACGCAAGTGTCCATCCCCTATCTTGCTTGCGCCTCTCTTCAGAACATGAAGGCTGTGTGTCCCTGTCTGCTGGGTGGTTTTCTGGAACCCATCAAGCCAGCCACTGCTGCTGGTGGTTGGTTAAGACCTGTACAAGGAAGTGATTCACAGACCACAGATTTATTGTCAATTTTGTTATGCTTAAGGCAGGCAGTAATTTCAGTTTTCACTGCCATTAGCTAATAATAGTAATTAATTAGTAAATTGTGCCATTGGGATCTCAGGGTGAACTAACAGGGAAAATGTAAATTAAAAAAAAAAAAAGACCACTAATGTTTCTGAGTTTCCTGCCACAATTGAGGTTTTGTGTCTGTCTCATTTCTCCAGACTGAATTTATGAAGAACAACTTAGATCGCCCACAGCACTGTCTGGGAAGTATTTGAAGCAAAATGAGGCGGTACACCAAAAAGCATCAGAAAGGTGCTAGGAAGTGAAGGGAAAAGCGACAGAGAGTTGTGTTACTGTGCTAGCAGCTAGAGGAACAGGGCTGAAATCTACCCTGGGTGAAGTTTCAGCCTTTCCTCTGCCAGTGGTGAAAATCTGCTTTTCTCAAGTGAAGAGTGTGACCTGAGAGTCCCTGCTGGCAGCCGCTGCCCCATGCTCCCTCCGATCCTCCACCACAAGCCTTCCATTGCACCTGAGCTCCACATTTGTCATCCGTGAAATTAAGGTGTGAGCTCTCTCTTATAAGGAATTGCTTAGTGAATCAAATCTATATTCACATTATTCTTCCCTTTTCAGGATCTGAAAACCTCACATTAAACTGGGAGGGCAGGGGATGTGTTTTGTTGTTTGGGTTCTTCCCTGATTTTACTGACTTCCCAGTAAGGAAGTTTTGGATCTAACTACGAAAGAAGAAAATACTAAGATAAATCCAGGATTTTCAGTTCAGTGTCATTTTGAACCCTTTATCTGTCTGCAAAAGAAAGTGGAGGACAAAAGAATTTAAAAATGTGAATTAGTCTGAGTCATTTTCACTATGAATTGTTTGCAGCTGTCAGAATCAGATCTGCATAGTTCACTATAGCTCAATTTCCTTTCCGAGTTCATAACACATTGAACAAACATACTATACTAGACTTCTTTTTTTTCGTTCAGATAACCTCACAGTGCATATGCGTTCCTAGTATAAAAATGTCTGTATTAGCTTAGGCTATTTATAGAATATCAGAAGGCTGAAAGATAGTTAAAAATTAGTTGATTACCGTCAAATATCAGATACTAAAACTTAGTGTATGAAATGCCTCCCTCTACTGTATAAATTAATAGCAAGAGGAGAAATGTATGATCCTGACTTGCAGGCCAGCCAGATTCAATTTAACACTCTTCAGTGCAGCTCATCAGCACTCAGAGCTGTACAGTTCAGGTGGTGCTTTTCAGTAGTTGACTCCGTATCTGACGTGATGGGTAGGGGGAAGGCAATATGCTTTGCAGGGAGGACATAAATGATTGAGGTGTCCAGCTTCAGCTGAAGGACCTTACGTTCATTTGGAAGGACCAACTACCTGCTGCTCCGTGATTCGTCTTGACCTGTCTAAAGATGGCATTTGGGATTCAGACATGGAAATGACACTTCCTACAATCTCCATGTCATGAACTTTTATTTCTCTTGAAATAGTTAAAAGCCATGGTGGGGAAGGGGCACCACCTGTGTGTAGAAGGTAAAAAACTTGAGCGTACAAAATAAGATGCTTCCCTGATACTCTTATTGGGAATAGTAAAATGCTGTTCTGGCCTTTATACTCTGTGACTATAATCATGCCACGGGCTGTGAAGAGAAATAATTTTATGAAACCAATGAAAAGAATTATGGACAGGAAAAAATGCTTTCAGGAAGATAAGTTGTTCTTCAGGTCTGAAAGGAAGCAAAAGAGGAGCTTAGCTCCAAGGTTGCCACTTCTGTATCATATCTGAAGCAGGGCTTGTGTCCCCCAAAGCCAGTTGGTCTCATAGGAGATGCTATTCCCCTGTGCATTTTGCCTTTTTACCAAGGCACAGTTTCGAGCAGTGGGTTTGGTAGTAGGCAAAACTACTTGGTTGGGGTTTATCCCTTGCAGGCACCTCAGGACTGCCAAGACAGGCAAAGCCCAGGACGCCTTTGATGATGCACTGATGTGTCTGCACAGCTCAGATTGAGGCTAGTTTAGGGATAGAATTATTTTTGTGACTTTTGGGTACATCTAAATCTAAGGTAGTTTGTTATGATAGCTTTAGAGAAAGTGGCTAATGGATATGATGGACCTCCCATTTTAGACATACCATATGGGGAAGAAAGGAATTTGATTAAATAAAGAACAGCTTCTAGGACAGGATGGTGAGTTTAACATCTGCCCTGTTGATTGCTGACAGACTGTAAGACGCAGCTTACAATGTAGGGGAAGTCTTTATTTCCTCTTTTATTGCCGAATATGCACATTTCCAAGCAAAGGTGAGATTTTTATATGTCAAAACAAAGGTAGAACTGCATAGCCTTTGAAACCTCAAACTCAGATGTAAAATGAGGTTTTGGCATGGCTTAATTTGGACTTTATTAATGCCTTTGGGGAGGAGGAATGGAAGAAAGATTAGTCAGATCAGAGCTTTAAAAGTCATAGATCATGCATTTAATAGCTCTAATTCTTAAATACTTGAAGGGTTTCATAAAGCCATTGTCTTCAAATGCAAACTCTTTCCTACTTTTGACTGTTGCATCTAGACCTCCCAAGCTCTTAAAAAGAGCTTGCAGCTGAAAACCTTCAGACCATTCCATACAGCAGTGATCTTGCACCAACAATACGTATGCAGTGAGCATCCTTAAAAGGATTCCATGAGGAGTATACACGCACACACAGATACATACTTTCATTCAAGGTGCATATTGTATTATTTTAGGTACCCACCAAATGGGATTTAAAACTGAAAAAAGCAACTTTTTCCATTCAGTTACATTTTCTGATGTGCTACAGATTTAGAAAGACTGGATTGAAATGAAGTTACTGCTAGATTTTTTTAAAAATCAATTCTGGTGTTATAAGAAATTGATGGCTAGATTTCAAGGTGAATTTTATCTAAAACTGAAATATTGACTGAGGCAATATTAATATTTTATTCTGTTTTCTTTCTTGAAAAGTGGCATTTCTCACTGCACTGGATTTTGTCCTTTCCACAATCTTAAAATAGTTCACCATGCATTTATTTTAAATATTAAAGTGCTATTTTTAAACTAGCAGTGCAAAGCAGCAGTTTTTATACTAGCTATTACATAGTACAAGGAGTTTTCTGTAATAAAATCAATATCATAGGATAAATATTCTGACCTAGAATAATAACCTCCTGATAATTTTGTCCATAGTAATCGTTTTTAGCATGGCTGTGGCTTTCCACAGTGTGATTTTTCTGATTGTATTTAACATGAATTACAGTAAAATCCAGAAGATAACATAGCCTGGGACACTGTGACCAACATGGATGAAATAGCTGAGAGCATTATGAGACCACAGCGTAGGGGAATGATACCAATAAGATACAGAACTCTGAAAATAAATAATTAGTCATTAAGGGAATGTGAAAGTGGAGGGTAATTTATGACGTTACGGAAATAGCAACATTAAATATCTCCCCCCAAACATTTTCTTTCAGGTTATTATAATCAAAGGTGCTAAATACGGTAATTTTAGCTGCCTGTATACCAGTTCCAGAGTATTTTCTTCTAAGACCAGGCTGTGCAATGTTTATTCTTTGGACTAGACCAGACAGTGCAATGCTTATTGCTAAGACTGTACCCTTGCAGTTATGTGAGCTCTAGTAAAGGTTTTTCTACCCCAGCTGTTCATTTGTACCATCCCACCACAGACCACTGCTCTCATGTGTGTGGATACAAATGTCTTCTGGGCCACGTGGTACCTGAAATGGTCTGGCTGATAAAAAAACACTTTGTTTTAGTGTTTTTGGTTTTTTTTTCTTTTTAATACCTTTGGAGAGTTCAAAGTTAATTTCTGAGATTAAGAGTTCTAAACAAAAGGACATTTAGAAGTTTTCTCCAGGTTAATAGAAGATGAGTGTTGCACCATTTCTAGGGATTTGTGCCATGCGTACTGGCCCAGATTCTGCCAGAATAAAAATGGCCCAGCAGGTGCAGTGCTTAGATTTGCTCTTTAGTGACATTGCAACTGGGCTTCAATATTTGAATGAAGCGTGAGCAAGTGGGATGGTCAGTTCTCAGCAGCTGCAAAGCCCAGCAGTGCTCAGTGTCCTCAGGGAGGACCTGTTGGGTTTGGACACTCAGCATCACTATTTGGGCTACAGAGTTTGCTGAGGTCAAGACCCTCATTGTCTCCTGTTTGGGTCTCGTGCTGGTGGTGGTGGCAGCAGGGCAGTGTTGCCCCTTGGCTCAGGGTGTGGAGCACAGGAGACTTGAGCAATCATAGAAAGCAGCTGCTGACCGTCTGGCCTGTAATGTATTGAAAAGGCAATTCCAATAACTCATTTTACAACCAAGTGATCATTTATACTACTAGCAAAATCTGTTCAACTCTGGTTGTATAGGTTATACAGTAATAAAAGTTCAAGTATCCATAAAATTGCCATTGAACTGTAAATTAATGCGAGAGAAAGTTCTTGCCCGAGGGATTAACCAAGCTTCAGAAAGTTGTGTCCTAAATTAATTAATATTGAGTTCATCTCTGCCTAAGAAAAGAATGGGTTTATGCTGGTCTTTGATTGTTGAGCTCAGGGTTTTGTTTTCAAGCAGAAATTGCTATTGTTGTCTCTGCTCATTTAAAAAGGACTTTGTGAAATCGGAGAAAAGCCCAGGAAAATTTATGAATGAGATGACCTAGTTTTTTCTTTCTGTCTTTTTTTTTTTTTTTTAAATTTATTGCTACATCTGTTTGAATGGGTAGAGCCAGTCTATGCCTGCACCACTTCAGGCACCAAGAGTTTTCTTTTTGCTGAAGCAAAGGTGTGCATTTGCACTTCATGGTTGCTGATCATCCTGACCATCATGGCTTGGTTGTCCTCTCTCTAACCCCTCCCTTAAAACCTTTGTTTTTTGAAGTTTTTTTTGCTTCAACTTCATTGAAGAAGAAGAAACCAGTGGTATTTATGAAGAGGTCAGTTTTAATTATTATGATTAAGGAGTAATAAAAGAAAAAGCACTTGGTCCTATTGCATTGGGAATCAACTGCTTTTTTAAAAAGCTGAGTAAAAAAGCATTTGGGATATCCAGAGCTACATGCTGCAGTGTGGTCTGCAAAACATCATTGCTGGATTTGTGCCGTTTCCATAACCAAGGAAGCACAGAACATAGAGGAGCTATATAATGAGGTGTACATAAATTGTTTGTGTTCAAAAAGTCCTCCACAATGCTTAAACTGTCGGGATCTGTTGCAGCACTTGGGAGTAGTTGTTTGTACAGGGCTTCAGAGCTGCCATATAAAGCACTGCTCTGTATTAACAGAAGACTGAAAAAGCTGTCTCCTAGATCTCTTGCTAACAAGCCTCAGAGATTTGTATTGAGTAGCTGACTCTTCTCTGGTCACAGCAAGAACCTTTCCACAGAGTTTCTATCACTGGGACTGATGCCGGCCTGCCTGCTGGTGCTGTGCTGAACTAACACAATGGCAAACAGCACTTCTTGTCAATTACTAAAAAAAAAGTCATTGCTATTCCCTATCACTGATCAAGCACTGCTAGTCTGCTTGACACGGGAGAAGGGCTGAGGCAGCTGGAGCAGGACCTCCACCACACCATTGGTGGCAGCAAATTAAAAAATAGTTAAAATGTTTTCTGATTCCTCTTCTGCTTTTTACACCCTTTATTTTCTTCATACACAAGTTGTTTTCTGTACTTTCCCTAACTTCTCTTTTTTCCACATCATCTCTTCATCTTTCCATTTCACCTTTGCTTCTTAGTTCTCCCCTCATTCTTCTATTTTTCTTTTCAGTCTCTATTTATTTCTTTTGCTTCACAGATTGTCTCTCTGCTTGGTTTTCTTTTTCCCGGCACTTACTATATTCGTTGTGTTTTTGCAGCTCTAATGCTGGCTTGTCTGCCAAAGAATAAACTCCTATTTATGGAAAATATATGCAGCTATATGCACTGCTAAAACATGTTCAGACTGTTTGCTCACAGTCATCCTGCAGAGACAGCATAACACTGTTAACACAAGAACTGAACAGCTACTACTACATTTACCAAAACTGGAACCAAATGGCACATAAGCACACACCTATGCAGTTGTACAGCTTCTGCAATGTGCACACATGGGTTCAAGTTCATCCACCTGCATCTATCTATCTTAAATGAACCAACCTCTTTCCTCCTCTGCCAATGAAGCAATGCAGTTGGTTTTATATGGGAGAACCCCATGGGTTAGTCCTTAAGATATAATTACCCTACTCTTCCCACACTGTTTCCTTTGCCCAGGAAAGGATAACAACTAGTTATGCCCTCCAGTGTAGGCCAGTGGAAATTCCTGAACTTGTCTGTTGTCAGGTCAAGTTATACTTTTAGAGCACTCTAAATCTGAAGATCTGAGCAAGAGGTATTACAAGCTGATTTCTTGGGACTTCTATAAAAATAAAAAGATCAGTATATTGGGATGGTTTCATCTTGCGCCTCTCCATTAGCATGTTAAAGCAGCAACAATCTAGGTAAAACATTTTAAAACACTCTCAGTTTTCAACATTGTTTCACAGAATCACAGAATGTTCAGCGTTGGAAGGGACCTCTGTGGGTCATCTAGTCCAAACCCCCTGCCAAAGCAGGGCCACCTACAGCAGGCTGCACAGGACCTCATCCAGGCAGGTCTTGAATATCTCCAGAGAAGGAGACTCCACAACCTCCCTGGGCAGCCTGTTCC
>Ga0065711_1007470_pt1 | contig 25675 bp, 10 predicted proteins | sample Hoacrofraction12_FD_59098 | JGI IMG/M metagenome (GOLD analysis project Ga0065711, IMG submission 59098) | Hoatzin crop microbial communities from Cojedes, Venezuela - Epithelial fraction 12 v2 (version 2) | ecosystem: Host-associated > Birds > Digestive system > Esophagus > Crop | place...
TTTTTTTTTTTTTTTTTTTTTCCTTCCTCTCCCCAAAGTAGCCATCTGTTTGTGTTGATCTTTAATTTTGTTTTCTCCACAATTGTGTGTCATAGTTTATTAGTCGTGGTGCCTTTCAGTGTTACTATACAGCTAAATGCTGTTAGGTAGCATGAAACCCAGGAGGAGAGGGACGTACTGATCTCATTTGCAGCTCACTGTTTCGTGCTTGCTGCTCTTCAAGCAGTGTTGGAGCCAGCATATCCAGTGGGCCCTACATTTCTTCACTTACTGTGTTTTCTTTACTGTTGCATATGTGGATGCAGCACTGTTAATTTGACAATGCTAATTTAGGAAATATCAAATATAAAATGGAATTTGACTGGAACAGGCTGCCCAGGGAAGTGGTGGAGTCACCATCCCTGGGGGTGTTAAAAATGTGTAGACATGGCACTTCGGGACATGGTTTAGCAGGCACGGTGGCATTGGGTTGACAGCTAGACTTGGTGATCTTAGAGGTCTTTTCCAACCGTAATGATTCTGTGATTCTATAAATATTCTGTACTATACTATATTTTACATAATACCTGTTTCATCTTGAAGAATAGTGATAGGCTGTGTTTATCTGGGAGAAGAACTGCTTGCTCTGTAGCAGCTGTGCTGTGGGGCTTAGAGGAAGCTGGTGCAATGTTAGAATGAGGAAGGAATGGAGAACAATAGCTGGAGAAGTTGAGATACTAGTGATTCCATGTATTAGTCTTTCTGCAGCTTTGTTCATTGTGCCCAATGAAAGGAGAATTAAAAACTTAGTTTTCCCTTTTTTTATATTCTTTCCTTCTACCTGAAAAAAATTAGGAAATGGTGGCTTTTCTAAGAAAAGAGGCAAATAATAGAATACGTGATAAAGACGTATAAAATGCATGCAAAAGGCATGGTCAGAAACTGATTTTCTTTCTGTTAGATTTTATAAAGATAAAAGGGCAATGATTGTAATTTAGAGGTCAAAAAATGAGAACAAGTTAAAAATCTATAACCATTCTTACACTGTGCAAGGGAGCTACTGAATTGTAAAAGTTTAACAGAATTAAAAATTGTTTGGGATTTTTATGTGGATACAAAATCTATTCCTGCTAGCTACAATTTCAGTAAAAACGCAGGAGGAATGATAAATTTCAGGTTTCAGGGTTTAGCTAATTGAGACTGGGATGTCACGGTGGATTGCTATGTGTCACACACTTACCGCAGTGCTTCTTTCATGCTATCCTTTGAAGCATGTGTGGGAGACGTGACAGGTGAAAAGAGAAGTCTGATCTCATATGCCTCCAGTGAAGCTCTCTAGTGCCATTAAAGAATGCATTTGTGTTTTTTACAGAAGTTGGCCTTTTTATGGTATGATATTAATCTGAACTTGAGTGCAGTGCAACATCCAGATCCGCTAACTATCACGCTTCTGGTTTATGATGTTCTTTTCTTTTGTAAATAGTGAACACAACCTGTGGATAAGCGGCACCTTTCCCTTTCCTTAGTAGGCAGAACTGAATCATCTCACTGGCCCTGCAAAAACAGCATGAGACGTGCAAGCTGATGCTAATGCCAGCGGTGACTGTGGTTGTAGACGTACACCCGCTGTGGGTGAGCCCACACGCTTGTGCGGGAGGCAATGTGCAAGTGGAGACTTTCACATTACAATCTGGAGTTGATTGCTTTTTGGGTTGAACATCAGCATAAGAATTACTGTAAGTCTTCACCGTAGCCAAGTCTGTCTTGTCTGTTTGTGGGTGGAATATCAAAACACTTGCCTCAATACATGGTGCTTATACCTTTCCCACGGTGCTCATGTCAGTTGATAAGCTGGTGCTGTGGTAACAGCTAGTGTTCTGTGATTTGCAAAAGAGCACTTTTGTTATATGAAAGAAAGAAGAAATTAAGATGTGAGGTGGTAGGTTTTTTTGGTAAAAGGTAAAGCTGTCTCAGGCTGTTCTTCAGAAGGGTTCTCATTCTAAAACTGTTAGACTTTGTTACCTTTTTGTAAGTCTTGGAAAAAGTGAGGATATTTTAAAGAGCAGATGCTTGTATCTTTTTGCTAGTATGGCAGTGCTATATCATGATAGGCCTAAGTGAACAGCAAGTTGGTGAGTACTGAAGTGTTGAGAGAATAGTATGTGATTTTTATGTGAAGCATTCTGTATAAAATGTTGAGGTTCAGAATGAAGATTGGTTTTGTGTCGGGTTGGACACTGAAGCTGACGTGAGGTGAGGAGTGGTAGGTGGTGAAAGCCTCAGGAGGTGGAGGTCTGGTGGCTTCTGTTTGACTCAACAGAGAAGGGGAGAAAGTCAAGAGAGACAAAGGGAAAATCAATGTGACCAGAGTGAAGAGCTAGGATAGTGATCTTTTTGATGACTTTCTGCATGGATATGAGAAAGAGCTGAATTATATTTGTTAATACCAGAGGGAAAAACATCTTAAAGTAGTTGGGTTGCAAGACTGGCAGTCTGCACAGATTGGTAGGAAAGGCTCTGTCTCTGTATACAGGGAGATGCAACAAGATTTATAGCTGTGGTCAGAATGTGGTGGCCTGCAGGGAACTCAACAGCTAAAGGTTTTTGGCACAAACCATAGAATTATGAATTTACCCACAATTGTTCAAGAAAGAAAACAGGGAGGGGACACTTTCTCCCTTTCAGAGGGAGTGGAAGAGAAGGGAAGAAGAGCAAAGAAGTGGACTTCTGTCTCTGTGGTGTTGAGGGGTTTTTTTATTATTGTTCTGGCTGACAGCTATGTATCTGCAAGGACATAAGTAGAAGCAGACTGAGATTTGGTGAACAGAGGATGAAGCAGCCAAGAGAAGTTGACGAAGTTGTCAGAAACAAATGCGCCATTTCAAAAATAAGGTGCATAGAGACAGACATTCCTTCAAAATACTCAAAGTGAATGAGGTGATTTTCTTTAAAGGATAATCTGAGAAAGAATGAGAAGTGTTATGTCAGAATGGTGTGTAAACCAGCGGATCACAAAATCTCAAAGACAGTCTTGTAACTGTCATCAGCTAAGGTACCTCATTGCTGAGGCTCATCGGGTTTGACAACACAAATAACATCAAATTTGTGAAAAGTTCTTGGATGTATTTTTTCAGTGCCCACGGTCGGTCTGTACTATTTTCTTAACAGGAACAGTATTGAAATCTCTTCTGGTTGGTTCAGCTTTGTTCTCCTTAGTTGCAAATGCACCTGCTCCAAGATGAGAATTTGCCACTAGTTTGCAGAAAGTGATGGGAGTTTCTTGATGAGGTACCTTCGTACTAAATGCTAAAGAAGTACTGCTGCATTTGTAGTGGACTGTCAGTCTTGTGGGCTTGAGGTGTTGATCATCTGAGTAAATGTTTGTTTTTAGGGGTTTTCTTAAGAAAGTTAAAAATTAAGGCGGGGATTTTGAGTGCATATGTTTGTATGCAGGTGGAGTGTTGGTTAATATTCATGAAATGACAATGCAATTTAATAAAGAGAATTTGTATCCTGTGGTGTGAATGGAGGTGATTTGGAAAGTTAGAAGCCTGTCTGAGAGATAAGCATCAGAGTTGTCATGCAAGCCACCTAAGAAGTCCAGTAATGCACCAGGCAGCCTTCACAAAGCTTTGGACCCTCAAGTGTCAGAATAATGCGTTTGCAATTACAGGCAGCTTTTTGATTAAAAACTGCTGTGGAATGTACAGGTGGACCTTTCCCCCCTCAAAGTGTTTCTCCATTAAATCTTGATACACATGCAGGGTTCTGAGGCATAACCTCCTGTGCCTTATTCTAAATCAATTAGCTTTGTATAACCTTCCGCTGTTTGAAGGTTGCTAAGCAATCATCAGTGTGACAATCATTTTTAACCAGGAAAGCTGTGGCCTACCTCCCAGTTACTTTCTTAAAAGTAATTGCCAGCAGTGAGTTACAGAACCTTGTAGATACCTCCTTTGGTGAAGGTTCTGACTCCTGAGTATGAAATTATCACGTCATCTTGCACCTCTGCGTCATTTCTCAGATATAATCATATATCCACATACTGAGCAATGGGTGTCTGTGCTTGCTCCAGCACTGGTTTCTAAAGTGTGCTAGGTAGTTTATACAGGTATTGTAAGCATATCAGATGGGGGGAATCCCCTACTGCCATTTGTTGTGGGGAACGCCTACCTGCTCATGTTTTCTAGTGATGGCCAATTTAGCCAGCTAAGCTCGTTTGATCGGAAGGAGGCTCTGCTCACTTTTCCTAACTTGTTTTACACTCCCAGCAGTAACTGTTTTGTTGTCTACTAGGTTGAAGAATACACACATACATGCACACACACAAAGTGTGCCAGTCCTCTCTGCCTTGTTTGTTCCTCTTTACCCTGCTTTCAGAGGTTTACACTGAGCAAACAGGGAGCTTGTTCAGGGACAGACTTCCCCAAACAGGGGGAAGTGCTACAGTTTTCCTCTTAACGACCTTCCTAATGCTTGCTATTACAATTTTTGAGCGTTCTTGGACTAGTAGATCACAGCTGAGCAAACAGCATGATGTGCTACAAAGAGGAAAAAGGTCTACTTACAATAGCTCGTCTTCTCAGCCTTTGCCACGTAAATGTTCCACTTACTTTAACTTTTCTAGAGTAAAATAACATGATGAAAAATTTCTTTTTTAATGAAGGAGATGGAGACTTTAGCTTGGCGTGCTTAGAAAGTCATGTTTACGTTGTCTCTTGTTTTAGGTTCTACACTTTGCTGGTGCTGTCCACTGCTCTCTTTGGAAGGCCTCCTTTCAAGAATGTAATTGTGAATGGCCTTGTTCTTGCCAGGTTGGTATGTCGGTCAGTTCATTCCTGAACAGATTTTTAGTCAAAGAATATTTCAGATAAGTCCCTGTGAATTGTACATGAAATCTGAAATGGACTTTAGAGCTGTAAAGACTTGTCAGGGAGATACCGGTGTTGCAGGAGGTAAGAGCCACCTGAGGGCGTTTACACATCCCAGCTACCTGTTGCACTAGGTTCTTTCCAGCAGGATTAGTCATTTGTAGAGAGAGAGAAAAGGAGTAATAAGTCAGAACAGGAAATAAATGATACCTGTTATGCAGAGTAAAGGGGATTATAAATGTAGTTTTAGATGTAATTTTTAAAAAGTTAATTGTATTTGCTTCCCTTTTTTTTCAAATAAAGCTTTGCCAGTGGGCTAGAGGGATTGATCTAAAACAAGTGCATCTTTCCTCAGCTTGGGTAGGAAAGGCAGATTTCCTGCTTAGACTTGTAAACTGGGAGCCTCTTGGGTTGTTAGGTTTGTTTGGGTTTTTTTCCAGTTGCTCTTGTGGGTTGAACAGTCATACTGAAATGATGTGCTAGTATATAATTACATCTATGCTACCAAAAACGTAATAGGACAGAAAAATTAAGCTGGATTTGAATGGCCTTTTTTCTTTATCCATGTATTAAAAGAATTCTGGGAATTTATGCCTACATTCTTGTATTTTCTAGTGATGGACAAAAAATGAGCAAAAGAAAGAAGAATTATCCTGATCCAATGAGTATTGTAAATAGTTACGGAGCTGATGCATTAAGGTAGGATATCTTTAATTAATGTACAATCTGATATGCTAGCTTTCTGTTCACAGCAGACGTACCAGGAAGGCTGCTTGCAAGTTTTTGACAATTAGCAGTAAGGAGAAAGTTAATTTTAGAAACTTCTAGACCACTATGGCAGCCAAATAGCTGAAAGAGTGGATGACGCAAAAGAACTGGCAATATTTACAGTGCCTGGACTTTTTGTAGTCTTGCCTTATCTCCTTTAAGGCTGGTAACAACCAAAGCTGAGTTGCTGACTGGAGGCCTTTTGTCAGAAAATGTGTGTCCAGTTTGTACAGAATGCTTCCACTTGAGCCAGCACAGTCTGCTGTTGCAGGTAATAATCTGAGTTAAATAAAATGACCCAGTGAAAATTCGAATAAAATCTTTGAGAACAATACTATTAGTTTACTGTTAAATGGTTATTTTAGGGAAGGATTACTGTATAATGCACAGAAATGTTTGTTTGCTGCTTGTACTCTACGTTTTCTGAAGAGAAAGCGTTTCTTTTTTATTGATGTAAGTATACAGTATGTACCTAACAGCAGTGAAACCAGAAAGGCAGAAATGGAGCGGCCTAATGTGTGTACATAAATAGTCCTAGTCAAACAGAGATTAAACACAGTTCAAGTGTTTCATTAAAATTATACTAATGTATAAATGTAATTATGCAGTCGCCTGGTGCTTTGGCTAGATGCACTAACTACATGCATGAAGTGGTACCTTGAGGTAAAGGTACAATAAAGGCATTTTAATAACTGCAGGAGTACACTACTTAGGCACTTCTCAAGAGCCTTGTAACTCTTGCTGTTTGAAAGAAAACCTTAAACTACCACACACATTGAATTGCATGTTACAACTATACATGGTAACTATTGGGCTGAAAGGAAGCTTAGTGTACCATGGTTTTTTGTTTCTTTGAGAAAGATGGTTGTTGCTGGTTCTAGATAATGTAAAACAATAGATGTGAAATTCATTACTGTTTCAACCTTTAGCATTTAAAAGACCTATTATCCTCTCGTGTATGTTTACTATGGAGAGTTGGGTGGATTTCTTAAACTTGCTCAAGATCATTCTTTACAAGTAATCTAGTTGTATTAGCAGAGTATCAGTGAATTGGTAGCTGGAACAATATGAGTGGAAAGTGTTGGAGTTACTCATATTGGAGATTTTTAAATTGCAGGTGTTTCTGTTGAAAAAATATGCCTTTTTTTATAAACAAAACAAAAAATCTTAAACACCAGAAGTTACACTTCCATTATTCATGGTTTTTGATTTCTAAAAAGCTAATTCATTTTTCTGCCTGTGTACTCATTCTTTAATGTCACATTTATTTATACATACACCCACACAGACAGTAAAAAGCATTGCAGACTAGGTTCATTTATGGAAGGAGCTCTGCGATTCAGTTGTCTCCACTTATTCACTGAAGCGCTTGATATGTTCTGTTTATAGAAAAAGCTACAACTGAGTTCTTTCCTTGGCACTCTTTCCCTGCAGAGTTACTTTAGCTTTTGCAGTACATCTATATATGTGTATGTATTTTAACTACAGCTTTGAAGTATTCTCAGCAGTAGCTTGATAAACAGATCAGCAGAAAATATGGATGTAAGTTGTTTAAATGAATATGGAATGGAATGGAAAGGGCAAACAGAAGAAATAACAGCACAGTACATTTAACACCTCAACCTTCTGAAACTTGAATCCTGTGTGAAATCTGTAAGAATTGTCAAAACTGGTTATATTTCGATATTCTTAAGACCTATGACTTGCGTTGGATAGCTGTCAAAGTTGAGCTATGTCAGAAGGAGAATATGCTGGTCATAGTATTTACAAGCCCTTTGCTTTTGTGGATCCTGAGGTAAGTATTGCTGTTGGAAGTGATGTATTACATTCTCTTCTCAATCTTCTTCAAATGCAGAAGAAATAACGTAATGCCACAGGCTGTTGTTTTAGCGACAAAGAGGAGGTTAATTTATTGTTTCTTATACGTTGTTAGAAAAGTTGATAATACTGGCTTGATTTGAGGAAGGTTTTATTTTCTGCCTGGTGGGTAATAATCACTAGGTGTGACTAAATTGATAGGACTCTTCCTTTATCGGTTGCCTTGTTCTCTTTCCGTATAATAGATATAAATATCTTTGCCTTGGAATAATTCAGGAAATTAATATTGTTACTGTAGTCTTAGAGAGCTACATTTTCTTCAATTTCTCATGCCAAGAGCTGTTTTAAGAAGACTTTGGACAGATTCTGCAGCAAGTGCTGTGGAGGTGGGTGCCAAGGAGCAATTTAGTGGATCCTTCATAGTTCTGATTGGTTTGCATTGCTGTCTCCTCATGAGGAAAGCAGCAGAGGCAATTTGAAGTGGTCATTATGCTAGGTGAGTCCCAAACTGATAAAAGGCCTGGAGTATCCTGGTGTATCCTAGGGCCAGACTAGCTCTTGTATTCGGAACAAAGTTATGTTTGACTTTTGAAAGAAATAATGAGTAGTAAGCACGTAAATAATTGTGGTGGGAGGTTTAGTTTTAAAATATATTTATAAATTTGAGTTTCACTTAAGGACTTGCTAGTTCATTACCATGCTCAATTGTTCTGTACTTTTGTAAATTTATAATTTGAATTCAGTTACCGTGTTTAAATTTAATTTTTTTTTCTTAATACAGTACTGAAAATGCCCATTTCTGTGCTGCATTACTGTCTGTTTACTCTGGCAGCTCCATTTTTTATGTATTCATTTTTATGCAAGAAGTCCTCTCCTTCAGAATTTATGGTCTGGTATTCTTCAATGTGCTGTGTCAAACTCCATTAAGATTTTAAAGCCTCTGGAAGGAAGTGACTGTGAAGATACATTAGTTTAGAATCATGATTTTATAAGTTGATGAAATGTGAGAAAATGAGTTAATACATTTCTATTGAGAAATGCCACAGTCTTTAAAATAAAAGATGTTTGGTTTGTTTTTCATATTTAGAAAATTACATGAAGTGTATCTAAATCAAGTTTGCCTTCAAGTTTTTTTTGATACCTGAGTAAGACCTGGTTTCTCTTTGAGTTAACTTGAGAGATACCAGTTTGGCTCCATAGACAGAATATTTGTTTAGGGATTAAGATGGGATACAATATAAAAATGATTGTTTTTGTGAACTTGCAGCTGGCAAGGAAGCTGGGGGACAGGTCTGCCTCAGTGAAGTGAGGAACTGTTAGCGTGAGAGAGACTGACCCGAGGAGGATGTCCCTGGCCAGGGTAGATCTCGTGTCGGGATGAGCCCCCGTGGCTGAGGCAGGCGTGATTCTGTGAGGGGCTGCTTCTGCTTCTATTTACTTGCAGTAGTCAGCGTCACCCGAATCCTCTGCTTTGCTCTTGCAGAGCTGTTTCTGGAGATAAGGCACATTTGTACTGGTAGGAGGTACATCCTTTGTTCTCTTCTTTGGCTATTTTTCTTGAAAGTGTTGCTTTCTTCTCCTTTACTCCAATTTGCCTGTTTTGCCTTACTCCTTAGCCCTGTGTTTGTAATGGGCCCAAAGCTTTTTATAACTGAGGAAATTAACTAGTTTGAGTAGAAAGGCAGTGTGTCATTATTAAAGAATTCAAGATATTACTAAAACAGTAGGTGCCATTCCAAAGATGAACGCTAATTCCATGCATTCACTGCTTCTTTTATGCTGTGGTAGTATCTGAGTGTGTGTTCTAACTTCAGTTCACTTCTAGAGTAAAAAAAATTCAAATTCCGTATACAGTATCATAAAAATAATCCTGTAGCACTGGAAGTGAACTGTCATATATTCAATATATTAAGTAAACTGTTGTATGTTCAGTACCTTACATGCTTACAATATTGTCTTCCTTAAAGTCGTTAGTATGAAACTGCTTGCTTGGGTGTCTGTCTCTTGCTATGCATCTCTCTAGAGTTTGCTGTATGTTTAAGTGCATTTATATCACTATGTGCAGTTTTGAGCTTTAAAGTATTGTGTTCTTATTTTGCAGGTTATACCTGATCAATTCTCCTGTGGTAAGAGCAGAAAATCTGAGATTCAAGGAGGAAGGAGTGAGGGATATACTGAAGGATGTCTTCCTGCCCTGGTACAACGCATATCGCTTTCTTGTTCAGAATGTTCAGATCCTGCAACATAAGGTACAGATCTCTGGAGCGTGGAAGAGCCAAGTGGAAGGGGCTTTGTGCGTTTTCCACTGCTGGAGTCAATTAATGTTGCATAGCAATTTAGACTGGGAGGGACCTCTGGAGGTCATCTGATCTTGTTCAGTGCAAGGCTGACTTCCAAGTTAGATCAGGTTTTGTGTGCTTGCTCTTAATCTCTGTGTTATTTGCTGTTTGTACCCTGTTTTATAAAGCTAATCACCCTGCACCGTTCTCTTCTTGACCAAGTCTATTATTGCATAGAAAGGAGGAGTGGAAGGTAGGGAACTGTCAAGACATAACAGCTATCATTTCTCAGATTAGGGTGCTCTCAATTCTCTTTTATTTGAGATGAATGCTATTGGATTCACACTTGAAATTAGAGAACAAGAAGGGGACTTCCAGTTTATGGGGTTAATACATGCTAAGCAATTATCTGCTGCTAGTTACCTTGCTGGGAACATCAGTTAAAAGCCAGGTACCATGTGTGCCTCAGGGAATCCTTCCAAAATGTCCATACGAAGCCTTGTGGATTTTCTGGTAATTGTCTGATCAGTGTTTGCGCAGTAGGCAGAGGCAGCAGGTGTCCCTAGCACTGCCTTGAGTGCTGCTGCTGTTCCTTTGCTGTCACCCCACATCGTGTAGTCAGGCATGGCTATATCGCAGGAAGGATGCCGTCGGAGGATGACATCTGGACTGCAAGTTTCTCTGCACTGAGAGCATTGAACATCCAGATTTAACACAAATAGAACTGCAAATAAGTAATGAAAATGAAGTTATTTTCAGTAGTGTCTGCTATGACAGTTTCTTGAGCTAACTCATTTACTGTAACTTTAATTATGAATCTGCATAAAAATGTTTGACTTGAGAATACTTGATACTGAATACATTAGCCACAGCAAGAAGATTGCCTTTTGTAACATGACAGTTAATTTTTTTAAAGTTAAATTTAAATACAACTTGGAGAAAAAAAAAATGAAATGGAAAGGAAATAATCTGCAATAATGCTTTAGACTTGCAGATTACATGAGCAGTCTACTAAAAAATTCTGGATGAGTGGCATGACTTTCTACACTTTCAGAATGAAAGCAAGATTTAAATTTCTTTCTTATAGTATTTTTTCATTTAAATTGAAGATTTTGTGTGTATTGTATAGCTTCTGTTGAAACCAATTTTAATCTTTCAGCTAAGATTAATGATAGAAGGTTACCACTTGTTAGGGCAGACTTTTATGGGAGAGTGGGAGCTAAGCAAAAAAAGTTCAAACCTTGTACTACGCTTGAAATTACAATAGCAGCCTAATCACTTTGGAGAGCTGCCATTTGAAGCAATAAAGGCAGCTGACTTCAATAAATAGTATAGTAAATAGCTGACTTAAATAAATGGTTTTATATTTTTAACAAGCCCTTTTGGGAAGAAAGTCTGGTAACTTCAGAGCCTAAGATTTAATGAGTCTTTTCTCCAGATCCCTAGACAGCACTCATCAGACATAGTTACGCAGTGCCCCAAAAATATATTTCAGTTTTTCCTGTTTGACCTTTGAATTCTCTAAAGTGTCCTTTGCAGCTTTTTGCTGTGATCCTCTTAAATCCTGCAAGATCAGCCAAATTGGGGATGGAAGTCCCCAGTGGAAAATCAGGTGCTTACGCAGATATTTTTGGTAATTCAGCAGATGTAATTTTTCTTTCTAAATAGATAGTGAAACCATTCCTATGCACCATATTAGGCAAAAGAATGTGCTATTGGAGATGATAATGCTTAAATTGGATTCCATGCACAGGCTTAAACAAATTTTTCATTGTATTCTGCCTCCTGCGAGAGAGTAACTACAATCCCAGTGTCCTGGATGAAGTCTAATAATATTTTTATGCTTGCGGTAATTATCACAGTAATTGTAGTTGGTTAAATGATTGCTGACCTCACTCTAGGGTTGCTGTGTTTCTGGGTGTGCAGTTGCATTTCTTTCCTAAGAATCTTCTCCTTTACACTATGTAAGTGGATGCAGAATTACTGCGTTGGATAATCCAAACGTTTTTTTTCATCTAGACTCTGAGGGAAGGGAAAGTCCAAAGAATCTTCAAACCAGATGTTTAATACTGTTTGTAAATCTGGAAAAAAAAATTAAAAATAAACAAGCCTGCTTTTTTCAACCAGTTCTAAGAACATTCCTACGGAAAGAGAGTCACACTGTAGGCACCGACAAGTGTGCTTACTTGTGGCCTTGCTTGCAATGTCCTACAGAATCAGCAAAGTGTTAGGAAATTTCTCAGATGAGTGCAAACATTAGTGTTCTGGAAAGCAACAAAATGCACTATATGCATGTCGGATGCCTAAAAATTCCACCAGTGTTTTCAGGTTGTTAGGTTCCTTCTGTGTTTTATTCTGTTGAAATTGTAACATGTTCTTAAAAAATAATTATATTTTATATGCCCTTTTCCCAAAAGAATTTGTCTTCATAGTACATTTCTTGTGAATGCTTCAGATCCTTCTAGATGAAGGAGTTCTGTAAATTCAAGAGTCCTACCCTGTGACTGGAAGCTATGACTTATACTGCAAACAGGGAGAGAGCAACTGCATACCGTTGTGTGCTGGACTACTTTTTATCTGGTTTAATAGATCCAAATAACTGGCCTCCTTTGTAGCTGGAGGTATGCTGTGGTGAAACCAGCAGCAGTGGGAGTCAGGTTTTCCTTAGCTGTTGCTCTTACTTACATGTTTCTGGAATTTCATGTTCTGTCTTGGGAAACCAGTGTAACACACACAGTGACGGTGACAAAATATTAGTGGCTGACAGGTGGTGGTATAGAGGTTTGAGTATATACCCTTATGACTTGAAAATGCATTTTGTGTTTTTATGTTGATGATAGGATGAGGGAAGAGAATTCCTTTACAATGAGAACACAGTTAAGGAGAGCAATAACATCATGGATAAATGGATTCTTTCTTTCACCCAATCACTCATTCAGTTCTTCAAAGCTGAAATGGCAGGTAGGCACATGTTTGGTCGAGTGTGTGTACGGGTGTTTAATTTTTGATTAGAGAACTAGCCACTTCATCCAGAGGTTTCCAGATTCTACATGAGACTTACAGTTCAGCTACAAGGAAGGAAATATTTAACTGGGTACCATAATGCATAGAATGCTGCTTTCATGTGTGTTAATACAGATTTTGCTATGTGATTTCAAAAAGTGATGAGATCTTTTTGTCATGGCTAATCCTATGAGCTCAGTGATGTAGCTTGTTGCTGTACCAACATCTTCTGCAGTGCTTGGAGCAATTAATAGTATTGTAATGGTAACTGAAAGATAGCAGTGAAAAGGAACCCAAATAGAACTTGGGGAAGCTGTAAAAAAAAGGTTAAAACAGGCAGTGCTTTTGTCAGCTAAATAAAATAATTTTGAGAGGTACATGAGCATGGGGAGTAGATTTTCCCCTGTGCGGTTCCATGGAGAGGTTGTCTTTGTAATTGTACTGGGAGTGTGTACAGCAGGACGGAATAGCATTAGGATGTTGCATACCTGTATTAAGATACTCTCCTGGCTTTTCTTCCTGCATGTTGTCTTTTTCATCATCCCCTACCTCTCAATGCTCATGTTCTATTAAGACAGCATTAATTGCAAAGAGAAGGTGCTGCAAGAGTCCCTTGAAGTAGTTAGTCTGATCCAGCAAGCTTACAAATTTGCAGATAAAGTCACGGTGGGATTTGAAGAGGCTTTGGTGCCTTGAAGGGCACTAGAAGCTTAGATACTGGAAAGAAAAGGTGGCTTTTGCCATTGCCGTCCCTCTTTGTGAATAAACAAGCAACCCTGCATATGCCAGTGATCTTAAGTTGCCCTTGGGAGAATTTTTAGAAGCCTTCCACAGGCGTACTTGGGCTTGGGGAAAGAAGGCATTAGTGGGATAACAGATAACGAGGTAACAGCTAAATGCCAGATCTGAGTCTGAGGATACAGGACAGTCCTGCTCTGCTTCAGTCATCTCTTGCGTTTCGCCGCTCAGACCCGCATGTTCACTCTCACCAAGACCAGTGGATGAGTTTGTCTTGCTACAGTAGATAAAGCAGGTCATTTTGGTACTAACAAAATTCAGTTGAGGTCATCTAACAACATTTCATTAAAGGAAGAAAGAATCCTTAAGCTGCCAAAACCAGGAATATGAGAAAAGCTGTCTGTTGTTGATGAAAGCTTCTTCTTCTTCGAAGTTTTGTCCTTGAAATTTGTTGGTGGTGTGTGTTGAGTTTCATGTGTTGCTAAACAGAAACATGCAGAGCCTATGCAAGTTGACATGCTGCATGTCAGGAGGAAAATATTTTGAGGGACAGGGGAAAATGAATTTGTGAATGTGTGCTTGGGATCTTGGGCTAGTGCACAGTTCAAACAGAAATAGTATTTTCAGGAAGATGGTCATGGGGGTAGTATCTTGAATTCTCTGCTCTGGATTTCTAAGAGGAAGACGAAACTAATAAAAAGGGATGTGATAGCTGCCATCTTTACAAAGCAAGAAGGTCCTTCAAACCAAGAGAAGAAAATTCCAGTTGGAAAGGGACAAAGTAAAGACTTTCAAGACTGTAGTATTGATATTAAATGCTGTTGTCTTGCGTTAGAGGAAGATAACATGATGTGCTCATAAAACAAGTGACACATCTCATTTGGAAGTGATTAATAAACATGATTTTTCAGTTTTTCAGCATAAACTCTGAAATCAGACAGGTAATGAGATGCAGTAAATTTGTGTACTGCAACATGATACTCTTGTGATAATCCTCTTAAAAGTTTTTGTTTTTTTAAAAAAATATTTCCTACTTCATATGGCTTGAAAAATGTCAGGAAGACACAAGGGAGGATTATGATGGTGACTGATAACCTCAAATGCTGGGTAAAGAAGGTAAATACATTGCGCAAGCTTCATTTGAGAAGCCAACATACTGAAAATAATAACGAGAACATCAAACAAAAGCAGAAGCTATTGTAGATGTGGCGTGATGTGAGCAAAAATAAATGGCTGCAATTGCCAACTAATGCGATACAACTCTGTTCCCCCCAAGATACGTATAATTAAAAGGAAGTGTCTCTGCCATGTCTGAGGCGGTGGTGCTGAGGTGACGTTTGGGCGCTGTCTGTTGGAAAGGGCCCGATCTGTGCTGTGCCGCGTGCTCCTGCCCTGGCTGTGGGATTGTGTGCAAGAACACGTGGGCCTGAAGCTCCAAATGGCAAGGAGATGCCACCGACCAGAAACGTGTTGCAGCTGAGCTAAGCTCCTGCCATTTAAATAAGTCTGTTTTATAGTGGAGCTGAATTTTACACTGATTGCCTGCCTCTAGAAAAATGTTTCCATGAGGTAAAGCTTATGTTAATTCTGCCCCAGTTTCTACTCGTAGCTTGAATAGCCAGCAGTACTTCAGCCTAAATGGAGTCCCTTGCAGTTTAGTATTGAGCCCATGTGAATGGGCTGATGCTGGGAAGAGGAGCGTACCTGAGCACGCTCTGACTCTGGGGTGCTTTAGAGAGCCTAGAAAAACTTCGGAAAGGTGTAACAACCCTCTGCTGATCCTAGTTTGGGAAAGCTTTTGACTTCCTAGAACATATGCAATTGGAGGAAGGGAGACAACACGGATCAGAAAGCAGCGTTGTTTGAATTATTCATGGAAATCTGGCGAAAGTTAAATGTGTTGAAGCCATACACATGTGTGTTTGAGAGGGGTTTTGCTGTTGTCTGTTACCTCTGGTGTAACAGGCACCCAAAACCGGAGCTGTAGACCTGCTCCTTTTGGGAGTGCTGCGCTGGTGGGGCTAGCTGAGCTTCGCTTCGACGGCAGCGCGCTTACCCAAATGAACTACTAGCTGTTGAATGGTAGTGTAGTTTCTCCCCTAAATCTCTCCTTTTCTGATGGCAGCTTCTGGGATTTGGGCCCTTTGATAAATAGGGCAAGTAGTAAGATATTGGGAAGATGCTATGGAAACTAACAGGGCAAGTAATCCTTTGTGTTTTAAGGGGGGCTAAAATTCTTTGTTTAAAACCAATAAGCCGTATTATGCTATTTTCTTCTGCTGAAGTGTCCAATACAAGAAATTTTGCAAGACAGCTTTTCTCCTGGTGACCGAAATTGAACGAAGCGTGTGCCTCTGCATATGCGCTTGCACGCGTTTCCATGTGCATGCATGCCTTTTTCTGGAGTCGTGGAAAAGTCAGAGCTCCCAGTGTGGTGGTTGAACGGGGACTACAGCTATCGAGGGGAGAACTGCCTGTTTCCAAGCTGACTTGAATCTCTTGTGAAAGATACACTGTCCCTGGTGGGTGGGTTTTTTGAGGTTTTTTGTTTGTTTTTTAACCAGTCTCCTAACTAGATAAGGCATAGCTAGAACAGAGCTGGGAATTGTTTAGGAGTACAAATTCTCACCTGAACAATGTCTTCCCCACAATGGCATGAATCTTCTGAGCATTTCCTTTTTAGCTTGAAATACCAGTACTCTGCCTTTAAAAAGACTTCTATTTTAGAAAATCCAATAAAAAGTGTAGTGAAGCTTTTAAAGCAAAGATCCATTTTATTAGGTAGCTGCTTGATTAATGAAACTGATTCAGAACAGAGATCAAAAAGTTCTTTGCTTTTAGAGAAGTTACATACAAGCTTTTCCTTGGAAAACTTGAGTCCTGTTTAAGGTCCATCAGCACTCCCCCAGTTCTCGTGAACAAATTTGTTTTCCCAGTTGCATGGTGATGCTTGTGATGACCACTTTTTTTGTCTTGGCAGTCGTCCATGCTTTTAAGTTACGCAGAACTTGAAGATACAGCTATGTTTATCTTCTTACCTCGCCAGGCTTGCTGTTACTTTACATTCTTTTAGCCTACTGTGTTACTTAGAAAAATAAAAAAAGATTAAAATTAATTCAGGGAGAGTTGATTGAAATAGTTGTCCAATTTTAAATCTGGCAAACAAAAAAGAAAATGTTGGCAGTAATTGATACAATAAAATTTTATTGTATCGTTCTACAGTAATTTCTGTTAAACTTCCAGTGATCAGGCTGTGCAAATCTAGGATTTGTCACATCCCTCACGATTAATAGTCTCGTATCCACTGTCCTCTGTACGAGTCAGATAAAAGCAGAAGGCTTCCATGATGTGTGTTTGTGTAGGGCTAGGGAACCAATTTGGTGGTAGAGGTGTTTGTCTTCAAGCATGAGAACTGATGATGTGCAATTTCAAACTATGGTTTTAACATAATAGTATGTCTAAATACTTGTTTGGTCTTACTGACATACGTACTTCTGCTCAAGTTGAACACCAGAGCTATGAATGATAATGTGTTTCTTCAAGTGAGGAGCTTGATGCAGAGGGCAAATATTAACTACAGTAAACATTTTTCTTTCTAGCTTACAGGCTGTACACTGTGGTCCCTCGATTAGTGAAGTTTGTCGATACTCTCACCAACTGGTATGTTAGAATGAATCGCAGAAGACTAAAGGTAGGTATCTGCTTGGCAATCTTGTGCCATAACCAAAATCCAAGTAGTTAGCTTAATTTAATGCATGGCAGCTTCATAGAGTTATACAAAGTCTTTATGCTGCATTTTAAACTATATCGGTTTGTGCCTGATCATGGGAATGAGGAGTTAACAGCACGTTTTCCTCTTCTTTGCTTTGTGAGAAAAACCAAACAGATAACGTGCTCAGTAACTCATTTCCACTTGCTGGATTGGGTTCAGGAAAGTGAATACAGTTTGAAAAACCAGTTTGTTGCAGTACCATAGGAATTTTTGAAGTCTATTGAAGTGCACTTACTGATTCTAAAATTACAGTTGGTTTGGTTTTTTTCTTGCTGAATTCTTCAAATAGGGCGAGAACGGGACTGAAGACTGTATTATGGCCTTGGAAACCTTGTTTAGTGTTTTGTTCTCCATGTGCAGACTTATGGTAAGGGAATTACAGCCTGCTATAACTATTTGACATTTTTAATGTAGTCAATCGAAAAGCATGAATCTTTGTGTCTAAGTTGACTATGGAAACTAGGGTTGCAAAGGCTGAACACGTGCGAAGAAAAAATACGTTGCTACTGATTTCTGTAGCACAGTTCATTTTTCACTTCCCCCTTTTATTTGCTTACCTGGCCCATAGTACTATAAAGAATGCTAATATCACCTGGCTGATAGAGAGACATTGCGATTTCTTACCTGATGCCCTACAGTAACATGTAAAGCTCAGGAAGGAGGTGAAGAAGTAGCAGCGATTTCATCATTTATTTCAGTCAGCATTTTGAATAACATCGCAGTTCTGCATTGAAGACGCTGTGTAAGCATTGTTTTTGCTGAACTGTCCTAATGCAATTCATAAGTATTACTGATTATGTAAAGAAATGCAATATTACAGGCACCATATACTCCATTTATCACTGAGCTCATGTACCAGAATCTGAAGACGCTTATTGATCCGGCTTCGGTTAAGGAAAAGAATACTGAAAGCATCCACTACCTCATGCTTCCCCAAGTCAGGTAAGAGACGGCTGTTATGTGGCAAAACGAAGTTTTGGTTTGGCTGCTTTGGTTTTGTTTTTGGGGGGGTTTTGTGGGGTTTTTTTGTTTTCCACAGAACAGTGCTCCTTCAGTTACTGGTGTTTAAAACTGTTTTGCATAGCAAGAAAACAAGCTGCTTTAATAATATGAATATTCCTTTGCCTCAGGAAGAATTTCAGGATGATAGTTAACACGCTCTTTTCTATAAGCAAAAAATGCTTAAGTTTTGATTAAGCTCTGATTAATGTTAGTCTCTCTGCTGTAGGAGAGCATTTCACTGGCAGTACACTTCACGCCCCCCTCTCAATGTTAGCTGGGAGTTTTCTTTTCCCTCAATGTTTAGGCAGTAGACTTGTGCAAGGTTAAAGGGTTGTGGGTAGGAAGCAAGACAATTAGGAGGAGTGCATGTTCCCAGCCCAGAATGTTTTCTGCTTATGGTGGGCAAGGAATACTCTTTTTACTTTTCAAAATGTGCACTGAGCAGGAGCTATAACGCCTGCCTATGAAGGGCCCAAAAGGACTATAAAACTCTCATGAGCCTTCCATTGCAAGAATGTGAGCATCCCACTGTCTCTGGGCCTTTCTCAGTGAATGCTGGTGCCAGATCCCATGTGGGTTGAAGTGATTGTTTTGTGCGGACCACATACGGAGCCAGCACTGTGAGTTCTTTTGGCTTCAAACCAAGAATTCAGACGGTTGTCCCGAGATTGCCACTTCCTTGTACAAGGATACATCGTATGAGAGCTTTCCAGGCAGCTTGTTTCTTCGGATGCTGATGGGTGAGGATTTTTTGTAAGTGCCAGTGTGTCTCAAAAAGGTTTGCGTTCCTTGATGGTTGTACTGGACATATGCTCTGGGCTATCCATAGTATCAACTCAAGCCAGGTACAACTTAACAACTGAAGTTGTCTTTATTTGGGTTGTTGTTTTGTTTTGTTTTGTTTTTTAACCCAGCTGAGGGAGATGCTAGCATTACAGTAATCAGTTGCTAATTACTGCCTGGTGTTATGTTAGTAGATTAAGCTAGTGCCTGCATTGCGGTCTGCTGTTAGTGAATGAGAGAAGCAAGCTTTCCTTTTGCAGTGCAGCTCAGTTTGAAAACCCTCAAGGACAAAGGAGCTGACCTTGATACTTTATGTGCAGTTAAAAAATGTAAATCGTCTAGTAATTTCTTTTAAGGATACTATATCCTCTGAGGAAGGTGTATGTTCTCTCTGATAGCTTTAATAGTGAGCGTTACTGCAGCAAGGAGTTAGAGATTGACATAATGACGGTGCTGATTTTCTGTTCCCTGGGAAAGTGCTGTAAAGAATATGTAATCAAAGAATGCAAAACTCATCAGTGAGCTAACAGGAATGGTTCTGAGCTCCTGTAGAATGGACTAGTGGAAGGGACGGTGAGCTATTTGCAGGAGCTCAGTTCGGGCATGGGCTTAGCATGAGCGTTTAAGTGGCTTAGTTACTTTTTATTCCTGTTAGTGCTAACTGACTTGCTGCTGCATCATGCACATATGATGTATTTGAGTGGCTTGCACGACTTTCCTCTTTGTCTTGTACTTTCTTTGGATTTTTGTCTGCTACTTGTTTGTGTAATTTACTGGATCCCCTGTGTATCAGTTGTTCCCTTTGTCAGATACAAAGACATGTTTTCAGAACTAAATTATTGTTGAAGGTTTAGAGTTTCACCTTGTGTTACTATGCACATAATTGCATTTTTCTCTGAATATTTTTCTGATGACTACTTAAGGACAATATTGTCAGTTAATAAGAGACATTTTTTGATGCAGGTACAGAAAATACTACGTTAGCAATATGATGGGTATGTACAGATAAAGCTAAGGGATTTGGCCTCTTTCACAGCTGAACTTGACCCAATACCTGTGTTACAAATGCCACTTAGATATTACTTGGTTGCTTCATGCCCAAACAGATTGTTTGCATTAAATTTTGTGGACATGCATGCAATCTGTGAAGACTGTTCTCATTTTGTGGCTCCGCAGTGCTGTTACATAATGGCAAGTAATATTGAAATACAGCCACATTATACTGTATGAATCTTTCTGGGAGCAAAATCTTCTATGTCACAATTTACACGTTTCTAAGTTTTTGGAGGACCATCCTGAAAGACTAGCTTTTGGAAGAAGAAAAGCTTCAAAATAGATAGTAACATCTTAATCCAAGCCCTAATGCAGAAGATGAGGATATTTCAGCTGTATGTTTTGCTTGGTCAGTTCTGTTTTTCTAGACAATCCTTATTGGCTGTATGGGTTTCGTCCCAGTACTTTTGCTACTTATATTACAGCAAGCCAGCTTTGATTTCATTCACAACTGTCTTTTGAACCAGTACCTCTGGTCTTGGTATGACACTGGTGCAGTTTTAAGGGAGCTGCTCAATTTATGCAGCTCATCAAGAAAACCACATTCTTGGAACTGTTGGCTGCTAGTACATTTGAAAGAAAATGTCAGTGTCAGCTTATTCCAAAAACAAAACAAAAAAACCCCCAAACACACACCAAAAAAATCTCCCAAATGTAAAAAGACGACAAAAAAACCCCACCCCAGCCCTACCTGAAAATGGAAGGATGTTAAAATGATGAAGCCAGGAAAAATGACAAGACTGTCTAAAACATCAAGCTAAAAGATCTAGATTTCCTGAAAAAAATTATAAATTCAGATCCAGCAAGTTGGTTGCATTATAGATATTTAATTGTCGTAAGTATCCTATTTATAATATCTCTTTGCATCTTCTTATGATATTGATGTAACTCTTACTTTTTATTGGATATTAATAGAATAGGTAGTATGACTCAATCCATCATCTCCATCTTGAGAGATGCTAACAAAAGGTGATTTAAAAATAGTTCAGTTTTTTGTTTTCAGCAAGTTTTCCTCCTCCTCATCTCCTCAAAGAGAGAAGACAGACCTGTTTGTTCGATTTTCAGATTGCCCCAAACAGTTCATAATGGAGTCTCTTTAGGATATTTCAGAGAAGGGGGTAAAATGTCTTCAGTCTGCTCAAACAGTGAAAATGAAAATGAAACAATATTTTTTTCTCTTCCAGGGAGGATCTCATTGACAAAAAGATTGAAAGTGCCGTTTCTTGTTTGCAGTCTGTTATTGAGCTTGGACGAGTAATCAGAGACAGAAAGACCATTCCAGTAAAGGTTGGAACTCCTAACGCTTCTTAATGATACCTTGGGAATGGGCAGCAGCTTTGTAACTTTGGGATAAGCCTGGGGAAATTGAATAATGAGGTTTAGAATAGCAAACAGAGTTCAACAATAAAATACTTCAGAAATTATTAATACATCACTTGAAGTTGTCTATTGTCATTTGAAAAGACAAAAGTTTGGTTGTGTTTTTTTTTCCCCCCCCTTCTCTGCAGTATCCCTTGAAAGAAGTGGTTATTATCCATCAGGATCCAGAGGCTCTGGAAAACGTCAGGTCTTTAGAGAAGTACATACTCGAGGTAAGAACATCATGAACATGATGCTTAACTGGACGCTGTGTGTCAGTTACCTAAAGAAACCAACCCCTAACCTTCCGTGCTGATTATATTAAAAACTCACTAGGTAAAATTAATTCAAAATAGAATGGTAATGAGACAGGATATCAGTGGGTACTGTGTACAGAGATGAAGGTCAGTGGATGATGATCCTTAGTCAGTTGTAGTATTGAGAAATCCTTAATAGCTCCAACTGACCACATCGGACGAAGAGGCTGTTAGAAATGTCCTTTTCCTTGATCACTGAAAGGAAAAAAATATTCTGTGAATGAAAATAAGACAATAGTCAATTACATGTTGTCAAACAGATGCATTGCAAAATTTGTGATCTCCTTCCTTTCGTAGAAAAATGCAGCCCGCCCTACTTCTAAATCTTTGGATGAAAGCCCCATCCTTCCAAAGAAAAGTAACCCTTTGGTTTTTTTGGCTTAACTTCCTGAAATTGGCTGCACTTTTTGCTTTTAGTCAGTCATGTAAAAATCCATAGCATTTTAAGTGAAATGAAAAAGGAGTTTGTTTATAAATAAACTTCATTTATTTATATGTTTATACTATAAATCTTTTAAGCCGCAGTACTGCATTTCAGAAGTTGTAATGAAGGCACAAAGTCTATTACTTTCTGATTGCTTAGAAGCAATCAGTTTATAGAGCAGCCTTTTTTAGTCTTTATGTTCAATTAAACTTCATTACAAATAGAATATACATCTTCTTTCACATTTATGATGTACAAGAGGAATCAAACTGTAAGAGGGAATAGTGAGAAGGAAGAGTGCTCCAGCTACAGTGATAAATTTTGATGAGCCATGGTATTTTTATTCAAAAACAAAAGGGTAAGAAAAACAGCTACTATGCCAGAATGCCCTTGAACTTTTTTTTTAGATGTTGGGGCTTTTCAAACATCTTGCAAACTACTGGTTCTTACTACTTAAATCTGTCGTGATCAAGCGTTTGATATCATGAACTATGCTATGTGCAGTCTCTCAGTGTTAGCAGCCTAGGGGCGTTACAATTGCATTGCTGAAGAGGGAGTTAAAGGTAACATCATCACCGCTGTAAGCCTGGAGGCCTTGCAGAATCATGCTGGAAGGCAGTGAGGGGAGAAGGAAGACTGGTTGAGCAACGCTCTTCTTTCCGAGCAGTCTTAATTTCCTCTTGCTGCAGTAGTCTCTTGTTGGGATTGATGATCACTTTTCACCCAGATGTTTCCTTGTATTGCTTGGGCAGATAAGCTTGACTTCATCTTTGTAACTGTCTGTGTTTTGAGGAGGGAAGAACTACATTTTGAATAGCAGCTCTTTGCTAAGAAAGCAGAATTCTGAAGGAACTAATTTGGTGTTGATGTTGGGCAGAATGCATGCATTAAACTTGACTATAAATTGTGGATTACTTCATGACAACAATTTCTGTCTATTAATCTGTCTGGATTTTCACTTGAATCCTTCCCTTCCGCAGTCTTCTGCCTTTGTGTGTGGCTCTTAATTCAGTGAGGCAGAATACATGCCAGCTTTTCTGTCAGATGAGAACTGAAGGGGTGGTCTTGCAAAATGAAAACACCTAGGTAGTTGTTCAGATCATACCCATTCAAGACCACCTGAGAAAAATGTTCCTGAGGAAGGGAGCCTCAATGCAAGGTCCTTGTTAGAGAAGTTAAGTACAATGTAATACAATAACTTAATCCCCAAAATACTAGCTTTCGTAACTGTTGCAAGAGATTTCATGTAGAAGTCTTAATGCAGTTTCTGAATGCCTGTGAACTGCAAGCTTAGCCTGCTCGTGTCTTACCCTTTCAAATCTACTTGTTTGAAACAATCTCTGTTTAAATGAGCAAAAACTAGAAGAAAAATTTTTTGAACAGCAATGTAGTCATACATCTGAACAGTTTATGAAAGACTTCCACTCCCTCCCGTGATAACCTCACATTTTTTTTTTCCTTCCGTAAGTGTAACATTTTGTGTTATTTAAAGCCATCAGCAATAAGTGAGCTACAAGTTATTTTTCTATTATAATAACCACTGGCAGTACAGTATCTTAAGGATTTTTTCCCTTGTCCAGAAATGGTGTGGCCCTTACCATACTGCTGTCCTTGGTAGTTAAGGATTCTTACTTCCTTCAGTAATGTATCTTCAGAGGGTTCTGTAACAGAAGATCCAGTCATCTGCTTAAAATGTGTTGGAAGTTTTTTAGTTCAAGTTGTCATTGTCAAGATCAGCTGCTTTGCCTTGACAAAGAGAATAAAAATCTGCATCTACCCAGACAAGATCGACTCACCTCGCTTGTCTTGGTGAGACCAACCATGTCAGTCAAAGAATTTGAGATGACTGAAGCAGCGCAGGACTTCTTAAACTTCTGATCCTGTTTTACTCCAGCAGTACTGTCTTTCCCCAAGCCTGAGTATACATCTAAGGAAGGCTTCAGAAAATTCTGCTTGGGGCAACTTAAGAGCACTGGCTGAGGGAGTCAAGGCTCAAGGCACAAGACATCTAGATCAGTGTTGTATACGTCTTGCTTTTAGTTACTGTGGGACTTAAATTCTTAAAATTCCTTTAGTGCACAGTCCTTAATTAAAAAAATCTTAATTGATTCACAAGTGGGATGGTAAGGCTTTTCTGTCATGTTAGCTTATTGATTATTTCTCTTAGGCTTGGCAGTTGTTATGCTTCACTTCAGAATTGCTTTTATTATTAATCATTGCAGTACCTGGATCTTTTCAATGGCAGAATTTTGTGAAATATAGGTTAGTGTCTATCAGAATTTCTTGATCGATAAACTGCGTTAGTGGATTTTACAGAATCCAGTTTTAAGGGAGATGAGGTTTGCTTACTCAAATTACTTCCAAAAAGATAGCTGACAACATTTGCTGTCAACTTCTACAGCTAGTAAAAGATAACAAAAGAACCTAACAAATTGATAAATTTTTACGTAATTGGATTATACAAAAGTATGTTTTAATTTCTATTCATTTGCTACTGCAAACAAAGTTAAGGTGTGTCTTACAGGGAGATGAGTTACAACAAACTCAAACACCTTTATAGAACTACAAATAGGACATGCTGTCTATTGTCCTAATTTTATTATGTATCTTAAAATTGAGCAAACTGATGCTGAAGCTTAAGATCTGTTTTACCATACTGCATAGCAGTCAGTCTCATTGTTGAGATGTAGGATGGTTCAGAGCTGAAGAGTTTAATGAACACAGGTAGACTGGGTAGTATTACTTGGGCTGTATTTGCAGCTTTGTTCATCAACCTCCTACACATTCAGAGCTTTAGAACTTCTAGTTATTGCCAGAAGTGTGTTCCTAGTAAATTTCCAGGTGCCAGAGGTAATCTGAAAGAAAAATGACACCATTTAATTTCATGCGGTTGCTGACAAAAGAATTTGAAAAATACACTTGTTGATTCTTTGAGAATTTCACTCAGTGCTTTTTCAGAAGCAGCTGTAGTCTTTACTCTGCAGTCTTGCTCGCTTATCATGAGAACACAGCAAATCGTTTAAATAAATTGATTTTAATATTAGAATTGTCCAGAGTATAGAGTTGTCATGGGAAAATGGCCAAGCTCACAAAATGAAATAAATCCAGAAGGCTTTTGGCAACTGAGCACAGTTGCATTTTATTCATTAGTATTTGAGGCCTTTTACAAGCCTATTTGAGGACTTCTTTTCCTATTTCCAGTGAAAGGTTTTATCTGAGTAAATTTTACTGTATGCATAATCAGAATCTTGTTTGCATCCAACCTTTGTATACCCTTCAACCACCACCCCTATGTATGTTTACAATAAAACAGAGAAAATTGACTTCTCCTTCATCAAGCCCAAGGTCTGCCAGTATGTCATAAGGTTAGTGGTGGTGCGGTAACGTAGCAGACTGGGTCCGTGAATGGGCCGAACTGACTGACATGTGAGCTGTGGCAGTGGGCAGGCCTTCAGTGTTTTGTGTTTTACCGTATTACATAATCCAGATTGGATTTTTTTTTTTTTTTT
>Ga0065711_1033347_pt1 | contig 25674 bp, 14 predicted proteins | sample Hoacrofraction12_FD_59098 | JGI IMG/M metagenome (GOLD analysis project Ga0065711, IMG submission 59098) | Hoatzin crop microbial communities from Cojedes, Venezuela - Epithelial fraction 12 v2 (version 2) | ecosystem: Host-associated > Birds > Digestive system > Esophagus > Crop | place...
TTTTTTTTTTTTTTTTTTTTTTCAATCTATGACTTAGTTTTTTCCTGGTGGTTTTGATGGGGTATTTTTAAAGTCATAGAAGTCCATAAAACCATCCCCTAGATACATGGCACAGAGCTTTGAGAAACAGGTTATTCTCTTTTGCACCCTATATCACAACAAATAAAAAATTCACAGTTCCCAGACTTACTCATATAACTGAAATTTTCCCTGTGGGCACAGGACTGCAGAACCTTAGTTACCTTCCTTGACGTTATTTTCAAACAAGTCTGTCTCATATTTTTCCGGGTTTATTTTTCCCCAGCTGTCTCTGGAAGTCACAGACTGTCCACAGCAGGGGGACCTGCAGCTCAGGAGCTCTCGGCCAAACACGGCAGAGCACAGCCAGAGGACGAAAGCAGTGGTCAGGCTCAGAGCCACCATTTGCCGAGGAGGCAACAACCAAAATTACTGCCCCTGTGCATTGCCGGCCAGTGCAGGAATCGCTGCGTGTCAGTGTACTCTCCCTCGCTGCTCCCTTCTCAGTAACGTACTGTTGGGACAGACCCTGTTGGTTTGGCTTACAGATCTCACACAGCTCTAACCTTGCAGGTGTGCTTTTCTACAGTTCAAACCTATGTTCTTAGTGAAGATCTCAAAAACCACTACCTCTGAAGACCTGGCAAAACAGCTGCTCTGATCCGTGCACAGATGCCCTCTCTGCACTGCTCTTTTTTCCGCTGCTGCTCCGCAAGCCTGCCATGAGATTGCTCGTCACTCATAAAGACAGCATGGTTTGTTTCCCAGACTGGAGTTCGGCTAGAAGTCTGCCGAAGGATATTCATCCAGTGATGTTCTCAGAGAAAACTGACAGCATTTTTATTCCCATCAGAACTGGTCACTTAGTTGATTGTGCTACACAACGAGTGATAGACTGAGCCACATGTTATAACTCGCATTCCCCAGTGACTCAACATCAAGTCTTTCAGTCTCTTTTCAAAGCTTGTAGAAAAAACAACCCTAAAAGCTCCACTCCATCAACAGTCCGTTTAGGCCAAGATGAAAAGCAGATTCACATTTATCAATCCTTGAACAAGAAGACTATCAATCACTGAAAATACTTAATGCAGAGCAGCGAAGAATGTTTGCTAAAGGCAAACAGTAGTGCTCAGAGTTACTCAGGAATACAGGGGGAAGTCAAATACCGATTGTCTCTGCAGATACACACAACCTATACATAACACAAAGACACACTGCCCTTTGCCTAAACAAATCAAGATCTATAAATCATGCTGACGCTCACCACAGTTTAACTCTCTCACCTGAGAAGTTACAGCATTCTTGCTGTTTATGACTTGCAGGGGTACAGTGGAATAGGGTTTGCCCTTGTGAAATTTAACTGTTTGCAGGGTATTTTCAGAGGTCTGGTAATATCAGAGAGCCTTACCATATTGCTGTAAGGAAGGAGTGATGACAAGTTGTTGCATGGTATGCAGTGTAGTTATTGCTGGAACAGAGTACTCGCAATTTTTGCCTTGCTGGCCAGCAAAGGCAGATTTAAGACTGCCTGTTTATATGCAGCAATGTATTTCTCTAGAAGAGTTTGCCATATTAACTCTCATTAGCCAATTTTAATGAGATCAATTTGTACTGAAAAATGGATTAATGATACAAGGCAATTACTTAGCACTGCATGTGTGCAAGTAAAACAACTTTTTCAGGAAGGGAATAAAGTCAGTCACCTCCAACAAGGCCTGTGCACATAACCTAATCTCGTTTGTTCTGTGGGGTTCCTAAGATGTCTATTATAATGATATCCAAATTTGGATTTCAGTTATTTCCTGCATTCAAAGAAACCAGCTTTCTATTGACTACACTGATATCTCAGAACAGGAAATGCAATGTATTGCAAATACTAAGGTCCACAGACAATTACCATGAGCTACATTTACTCAGTAAGTCACATACTTCAGTTTCCACAGTGCCACGGAAGTCTTTGAAACGTGTCCCAAGCAACTACAACAGTATTTCAAGGACCTCCTCAAATCCCCACCAATTTTGACATAGTGATACCGAGCAACTGACATTCTCCAAGAGACATTCCGTAGAAAAGAACTTTTAGACAATTAAATTATCAGAAAAATAATCAGGAAAATAATCAGAAAGGGTAGTATTAAGAAACCAATTTATTCTGCCCAGGGAACACTAGCAGGGTAAGAGACTTATTTGAGATTGGTATGTTGCAATTGATTGACTTCAATATCTGGGAAAGTATATCCCAACTTTGGTTGTAGCTCTTCCTACTTTCCTGTGACTTTCCCTGGTATCTAACAAGCTTGTCTCCTGGTTGGTGAAACCTGTGAAAACTTGATGATCTCTGACTTCCTTAATTCCATCAAATTTGATCAAAATTGGCTAACAGTTATTTGGTACAGAACAACAAAAAATCAGACTTGTTTGTGTAAGTGTAAAACCAATCCAAATACCACGGCAACTTTTAAAAGAACTCCAAAGGTTAGATTCAAAAAATGTTGACATATATACAAATGATGACACATTCATGATTGCTTGCAAGCTATCAGGAATATTCTCAACAAATCATTGAAGTACAACAATTTTTCCTTCATATTCAGATGCTCTCTGACCAGGCATAAGTTTGCTCTCAGCCCTGGATGGTTTAGATCGGTCCTTCTCAGCAGATTGGGTTGGAGCAGTCTAGTATACAGATGGGGCTGTTCTAACAGAAGCCAACTAGCTCTAACCTGACTGTACTGCCAGCTAGCTAAGGACCATAACTACCTCCAATTCTGATTACGTTCCAGTCATGACTTAAATGAAGGCACTGGTGTAGCATCAAGAGAGGCGAGTACTTTGTCCGCTGGGAAAATACAAGAACTCTCTTATCAGCACCTTGCTGCAAGATCAGTAGAAACAGAACAGAACAAGAAAAGCATTGGCATGCTAAGTTGATTTTTGGGTATGTGCCCCCCGACATTTATGTTGATTTTCTCCCTGCATATGAATCACACACACAAAAACCCAAAGCACAGCTCTCATTCTAGTACTGCATTTTGGGGCCAGCACTCAGCTATGATTTATTCATTCCAAATGAGCTATGAGCACAACTCAAATACAGCCACATGGCAGCACAGTTGAAAAAGAGAAGCCTATACTATCAGAATGTGAGGAACTAGCTTAGTAAAGTGAGAGCAGCTGCATTTTTGGTCTAAAAACTAAAACAAAGTGAACATGCATTACTGTTGTTGTGGAAATACTTGTTAAGATACCTATTTGCTTTGGTTCCAATTTTGGCAAAGTGTCTAGCGGCAGCATTACAAGAACAGCTTTTGTAGCAGAACTTTCAATGAAGTCGAGGTGGGGAAATGCTGAAGTTCTCATGAGTAATACCTCACTCTCGTGACACTTCTGCCTTATGTTTAGAAGAGAAGGGACTGAACAGGCATCTAGAATGACTAAAACCAAATATTTGATTTGTTTCTTCTAAATATAGAGAAGCAGAGAGAGGAAGGTGCCACACAATGGTCACTTGAATCGCTTTAGTTTTCCTCATTATTCACTCCCAATTAAGTCAAGAAAACCGCCAAAGGGAATGCCTAGCAGAAGTGTTTGAAACGTCAGCTCCCTGGTGACCTGTATATCCTTATGTGGTTAAATAGTCAACTCATGTCAATCACAGCAGCACTGATTTTAAAGAAGACGCAATGTTCAGCATCTGTCCCAAGGATTTCACTTTTTTTTTTTTTTCTTCTTTTGAGCAGAGCCAGTAGCACCCATTTCTTTCCTTATGGTGGGTAGCAGCTTCCGGTAAGTAACAGTGATGGTGACAGTCACCCGTCATGACCAAAACTATTTATTACTTGCATCATTGTGCAAATATAAGTGGAATCCAGGGTATGTCAAAGTAACCAGGGAGATTCTTCTTAGGCTTCAGCGCTGCGTCATACATAAACCAGCTTCACTTGCTAAAGCTGTGCAGTGAAAGAACGAGGTCAACACAAGGAGAGAAAGGCAGAAAACAAGTTTACAAGACCCCGAGGCTACTGAAAAGGAGAGGGCAGGCACACAACCACTTTGTACAAAAGGCTCATTTAAAAAACACAAATTCAGTTTGTCTTATGTTTGATAAGGTGTAGAATAAGAAAATTTTAATCTGTCAAAAGCACCTGGCCTTTAAGCTGGGAGATAAGGAAACGTCAGCAAGAGAAACAGAAAAAATCTTCATGCTTTTGAGCATGATTGTCATTAGGTGCTCTGTAATTTTCATTGCTGTTTGCTGAAACTACACTTTCGGTCAGTTTATCAATCATAGAAGAAATAACCAAGGGGAATCTTTGATGGGTATTGCATTTCATGATGCCAACATTTTGTTCTCAGTGCATTTCCTGAGGGTGTTGCTCATCACCCCCTCGCTATGCTTATGCATTCCATGGCTACCTCTGTTCCAACGATGGGCATCCTTCCTTTGCAGGGCTTCAGTGTGCACCTCCATGGCTCGCATGCCTCAGGTCAAAGCTCTCAGTAAAATATTTGAATTTAGATTGATTTCTATTAATCTGTTATGAAAGAATTGAAACTCGTGCCTATGTATTATCGAAACATGATAAATACGTCATGTAAGCATCATATTTGCCTTCAAATTGTCACTTTATACAAAGCAGGAATTAATCACAAAGGAGGGTTCATCACAGCAGACCTGCTCTGCCAGGTACTCGCATACAATGGAACCTGAAGATACATGGATGTTCGGGCAGAACAGCATCAGAGAAGAGGAACATGGCTTTGGCTGCCATGGCTGCTTAAGGCTGACTTCAACTGTTGCCTTGATAGTAACCACACAAAACACTCTTAGATTCCTCTTCAACCCAGGCTAAGATCTAAAAAACGCATAGAGTGAAGAGGCCCAGAATCTACTGTGTTTAATCCCTAGAAAGGTCCTGCAGAAACAGCTTCCCCAGCCTGCCTTCCTACCATCCTCATCTGCAGCAGCACGTTCTCCAGGTGGGCTCCTGCGTGGAAGCCCAGTGCTCCAAATGAGGGGGTGTTTCGTAGAGAGGCACTAAGCTCATCTCACCCAGAGCTCTCAGTAGGAATTTCCACAGCACTGTTATCAAGGCTGGCGATTGTAACTTTTAGGACACAGGCTATTATTACCTCATTTACTATCTTCATAAAGCTTTGAGAACATTTCAGGTGCTAGGCTAGATTTAAATGGTAGCTACATGTTGTCTGCATTTCACTGTAAGGGATGAAGTAATCTAAGCAATATTTACTAGCATTACCTGTTCATCAGCAATATAGTAAAAACTGTAGACTTAATTTCCAAGTACATTTTTCTCTAGGAAGCTAAAGGGTTATCAGAAAGGGGTTCTTCCTTACAGCTTGGATGATCTGGGAATGAGGAGGGTCGTTCACCTATACCTTCATTTGTATCTCAAACATGTCAAAAATATCTAGCGCTTTTTTTTGTTTAATTCCTCCGCTAGCTGATTTACAACCTTTTTTTTTTTTTTTCCAGCTTTGTCAAATCTTAATTTCTGGCGGTTTTCATAAGCTGCACTACAGAGCTCTTCCATCCATGTAGTGACCATCTCAGAACAGCCAAGATAAACAATTATAGCTATTTCATAACATTTCATGTATCTCTTGAGAATTTCCAGATTTTCCAATTCTTATAAAGCTGGTAACAAAGTATCATGCATTTTAGTGATCTGCTGTTTCTCTCAACAGCTGTAATGACATGCTCTCCAATTTAGATTCTTCCAATTTACATTAAAGCTGCCAGGCCTCTGATTACACAGGACTAAAAGCACTCCTGAATTGGCAAAATTTAAGATCTACTCCAACCCACAGTTAGTGTAAAGAAAAAGATTTCAAATAACAGCATTTATTGAACCATTAATTAGTATTCTGCTTCACTGCCCTTTTCAGAATGTTTAAGGCCCATGGAAATAGAGACTTCTTGAAAAATGAAAGACTAAAACATCCACTTTAGTTACACACCAGTGCCATAATACTCCCTCACATATTAATGTATATATCGAGAAAGAAGCAGAACAATTCTGTTCCATAAAGCTGGGACAGACAGACAAGTTTAGGCAATGACGTTAATAACACTAAATATTTTTTCCAGCATCAAAGACCAGTGTTTTCAGATGATGGGAATTACCCTATACCCAATACCTGAAAGAATTAATAAGGCCATGGATTTAGTCTCCTAGCCTTCAGATTTAGGAGTCTGAGTTTAGGGTCCACTTTGGAAAAATGAAAAGAAAAAAATGAAGGTAAAAATAATATTCTGTACATAGTTCATGCTCTGAAAGTCTGAGACTTCGATAACTCTGACTCTCTGATAGCTTTGAGAACAGATACTACCAGTTAAGGCAAAAAAATTCCAACTCATACTGAGTACATTAGTGTAACTTATGCATTCATAAAACTGACAGACGCATTTCTGAAAATCTTTAAAAACAGAAGCAATAATGGAGCTAGTCAGCAGTTTGCCACTAGCAATTAATCACTCGCAATATTCACAGCATTCAGTTTTGTTCTTGTTATTCGAGGAAGTAATGATTAATTGATAAAAGTTTAGCAAGTACACTAATAGCAGGTGCTCCTAATTGCAAACTCTCAGGGCTAATTTGATCTGAGCTACTTTATGCTAATTTGTACAGCATTAGTCATAACAGTCTGTAATTTTACTTTTAGAACAACTTTTTCCTATAGTCACTATAATCTAATTAAGAATTTTAACTAGTTACTTGTATGGAGAACATTGCTGAACTGTAAATGGAGAGCCTAATTACCATAAAAAATTAAAGAAGAGATCCTTAAAAATATGTCCACACCAATTAAAGCCCTTGCTAATGGGATTCAGAGATAGCTCTGTTTGAAAGTACTTTTAATGATGACATTTACCCTCATCTCATACAGGTAGAAACCCAATCCCATTGTTTGTATTGCCCATCTTTTCTGAACTGAAGTTTCCTTTACGAGCAAGTACTCCCCTCAGAGGCTTGAACAAAATCAGTGGAAAAAGCTGCGTTCAGCTACCTGTTCTCCATTTCTGCAGTTGCTGTGCACCCAGAAGGCGCACTGAGGTAAATGAACTCAAGTTACTGAGCAAATAACTGTTTGCAAGCAATTAGATAAACGAGCACTTACTTACAACAGCCAAAGAATTGAACAATAGAATTTTTTATTCAGTCATCGGGCAAATCAGCTGTATCAGCTCTTGTTCTGTAAAAAAGTCAGGTTATTGTGCAAACCATTTAATATTGTACTTTTCAAGCAAACCGTGGTACTTGCCAGGAACCGCTACATTTTCGTATGTGCCATCTGAGAGGTATCTGAAACCATGCACCAACAGCACTGGGGTTCAGACCCGTGTATAGCAAATATGATGGGAATTCACCCCAGCTCCTCCCTTTCTCTAAACCATCTTCCATTCCCCTAGTCATCTCCCTGCCTTGGATTCCCCCTTGTTTCTGGTGTCAGGCAGGTAAAGCTCTGCTTAGGTACACAGTACTTAAAGGAGTTAGGTTATACCAAATGCAATTTGCATGCATGAAAATACCGCAACACCAGCAAACTGCAGAAGGATGATCATAAGTGCTGACAGCGTCAGCCAGCACAGCAAAACCTTCACACGGCCACGAGTCGCAGACGGACCACAGAGCCATGTGGAAGCGGAGCAAAGCGGAATCACGGCGCTCTGCAATCCCGTGGCTCCACTGCGGGAGGGAGCTGAGCTTGACTGGTGGCCGAGGCGCAGTAACACTGGCTTCAGCACCCGTCTTGCTCCTGCCCTGCGTTGCCAGCAGCCCTCCAGGCAGCGCAACCCTGCTGCCAGGGCTGGGAGATGCTCTTGCCTGGTCTGCCTATAAGCTGCCACAAGTCAGAGATCTGGGAAATCCCTCGATGACGTGGTAAGGCCTTGTGGATGTGGTAACAAGTCAAAATCAAAATACTCCCAGCAACCAGTCCTTTTTTCCATGCCATTTCACAGAGATGGCTGCTATTCTTATTTCTTCTTTGTAAGAAGAGCTAACGCTGCATAATTCTACATGGAGCAGGTAGATTTTTCACAGGGCATTTAAAGACCTGCTTCGATGTTTACTGGACTTGAGAAATGCTCAGGTCTCTTCCATGATACTGCATGAGGTTTTATCTCCTCAAAACATGAAAATAAATGGTCAGTTCAAACACACTTGGAAATACTTTCTGCATATACTCAGTTTTCGTGTAGAATTTCATGTTGTGAATTATCTGACAGCTAAAAGCCAAGCTTGGTGAGTGCTCTCTGCTTTACTGGTTGTCCCATTGCTGCGCAAGCTGATCACACAACAGAACTGGAAGCAAGCCACAGCTAACTCCTCTCATCTGCAGTTCTTAGTAACAGTGGGGAGGTAGGATGTGGTATTTGGTTTGAAACCAAAAGCAGCTGCAAAACAGATGTTCTTGCGGAGGCATGCAAAACTTTGTGCTATACGTCCTCAACCAAAGTGACAGTCCAAATCTGCTAGCTAGTGGCTAAACCATCTTCTTCTGGAAGGCTTTAGGAAACAGAGATGTGATACAGACTAGGTTGTATATAAGAATTATTGAAACTTGTGGCTAGGATGGGAACTTCTCTTTGGGGTGCCAAGGATCTCGCCTGTGTTTTCATTTACCCAGTCTACAATAAATAAAACCACAACCTAGATATTGTCAGATGACTGCAAGAATAGGTGAAAATTACAGGCCTAAGCTCCTCTCTGACAAGGGTCATGCCACATGTGCAATATCTAGAATTTAGTATCTGAAGCCAGTGTTTAATCTAGGAGCCCGGATCTGTCTTTTGTAGAACAGCTCAATAAATACCCTGCAGAAGGAGCACTTCAGCTTAAAGCTTTTTTTTCCCCTGCATTATGGTTATTGAAATAGATACATGTACAATAGGGGTCCATTAGCATCTTTATCAACACTGCAAGTGGGCCAGGGAAGAACATTAGAGACTTGCTTCCCTCGGTAGCTCTTCGAATTTTCTCTTCCTCTTCACACACATGCACTTCTTGTACTTCACCATTAAGGACTGGATCTCAAATTCCCTTCAACACAAATCATCTATTACTAATGCACCGATTTCGAACAGAAAAATAACTTATTTTCCTGCCTGAGATCTGCCCTTCATATGGCTTGAAAATAATTGTCAGCTCAGTGGCTAAAAAACTGAAAGCCAGTAATTAAGTTTAAATACCAACATAAGATCCAGTTGCATTATTATAAAACTTCTTATGCCATAAACATCTCCATAGCACCCAAGTGCCTTCCAGTAGTGTACGAAGCAACCATGACTAACATCTGTCATGTGTCATTAGTACTCTTGTCCCTCAAGGGCAAAAGCATTTGCAGTGAAGTGTTTTGTTTTGGTAGGAGATTAAGAGAAAAAACTGCACACAGCTACATGCTTATCTTAGAGGAACCAAGATCAAAGAGATGTATTTTGTACTCAGAGCAGAATATGATATCTGTGAGGGTCCCTAGCTCTCAGGGGAGTTTATAACGTGGTCTTACACTGCCCTCTTCAGAAAGCGTGCTTGTTGGCACAGGCCTATATCTTGATCATGAGAACGTTCCATTAGGTCTGAAGAGAAAGCTGTCAACCATAATGTTGTCAGCTGCCTTTCAGCAGGCCTGAGCCTAAGCCATAGGTCTCAGAATAGCAGGGCCAAGGAGCTGAACTTGATTCAGTGCCAAATAGTAAGCCCGCATTGTGGAAGAGATGGGCTTGATGTGCTCAGGGAGCTCATGGTGGTGAGGAGACTCCTGTGCTCTTCGGAACTCCTGAGACTCAAAAGGCTCTATGGTGAGGTACCGCTGAGCTTCCCTACAAAGGTATCTCACCACAAGAGCATCTACAAATGCTCTTGTCAGCTACCTGGAGTCGTTGCCACCTTGCTCAAGTTTAGCTTTTCCCATCTATTATTCAACCATAAAGCTACCTATACCATGTCGCAGTGGCATGGCATTTGGACCGTGGGTTTTGTCATATGTAGGAAAAGACAAATAGGACGTTGTCACCTTTGTCGTACAGCCCAGTCCAGTCCTCTGCAGGCAACAGCAGGACAAGCAGAGGAGAAAGTTGTACCAAATGTAGAAATCAGGTGGTAGTGTGTAACAGGAGGTCAGTCGTAGCTAAATTAGGAGCACAAAAACAGATACAACTTCAGATGTGCTGAAAGAGATGTCTGTAAAAGAAGTGAAGCTGGACAATGAGAGCTAGACTCTGAAACAGTTCGTGCTGACTGTTGCTACACATTCAAGAATCTTCCAGTGTGGTGGCTGGATATGCGTTCTTGGCCTTGCAGTAACAGTCCGTTCATGAGCCCGACTAGGAACCAGAGGCAAGACGTGTCTGAGACTTCAGATAAGGCAGAATTTGAACTGTATTGGAGATGTTAAAGGGCAGACTTACAAATATAGTAGGGCAGCAGTGTTTAGGATGATATCAGTAGTGAAGCATGAGTTAATATATCTAGCAATAAATGCAGTACATTGTGCAGTATCCTGAAGGGACATACTGCGTACTCTGGAGGATGTGGATGAACTGTCCACCCATTCCTGGCAAGCTCCACAGTTTTGAAGTCCTACGTACCAAGGTTACAGAACTGAGCATTTAAAAAATGAGGCATTTGGGAACTGAAACCAGAGCTGCATTAGGCTGGAGATAAATATGTTTACAATGAAAGAGCTGAGTAAAATAAAGAGGAAAAAAAAAAGTAGGCAGAGTTGGTTTCTCATATCTCGAGTCCCTGGCTCTTCCTTTTGTATTTCAAGGCAGTTACCCAGAGGAAATAGAGAAGTCACAGGATTACTGATTCAGTGGTAGCAGAGACGTTTTACAAACTCAGCTGACACAGGGTGGGGTGGGGGTATTGGGCGATTTTGTTTGTTTTTTTGCTACCAGCTGTACTGCAGGTTTGCACAGCCCCTCAGTCATCCTTTTGTGTCTTCCTTCTCAGTAATATGAATAGATTCCTAGTACCAGCTTTTCAAAATGTTTCTTTCAGTAGTGCACCTGACTGCTTCTCTTCAACCCGTCACTATCAGAAGTTAGTGAGCGGGGAGGAGGTTATGCCCTCCCATGTTTACTCTTGATGCCATTTACCTCTCAATATCATATTCCAAAAGGAAGATTTTATTTGTTTTAAGAACAAGATATTTAGTCACTGTTACCCATGTACCATACACTAATAAAACTGGCAAGAGGAGAAGTGTCACTGTAAAACATACTAAGAGACACTGTGTGGAATATGGAAAATATCACCATAAGTCAAAAAAATTAGCCTTGAAAAACTGGCAACTGCTATTGCTATAAATACAGCTGCACCAAAGAGGTTAAAAAAGATGTCTCCACAGAGGTATTTAAAGGTACTTTAATACTTCTGTCACCACAGTAACTACACACTATCCATGGGGGCAGCTGTAAAATGCTCACATGTATGAGAAAAGAGCTAAATATGAAATATCTAATAATAACACAAACTTATACATCTCTTTTGCCAGGTATTTATTGTATAAAATAGAAACATCCTTTTAAAATACAGGGTCTGTGTCCCTGACAAACTTGCAAGGACTTAAACTGGTAGCTCTGAGTGGATTCATTCCATTTCTTGCATTAGCCTCCAAGGGCCAGCTTCTAATGGAGTTTTGATCTCTCTTGTGTTTGCACATAAGCAGCTTTGAGCCCCTGCAGGAGGGTAGGCAGAGCTGGTCGATGGGTGCTCTGCAGGGACCTCTTCTAGACATGACATCTGCGTGAGCAAAAGCAACCGGCATAGGAAAGGCAGATGTGCTGTAAAGCTTTGGCAGATAAACCATTGCTATGTCATGATGGTGTCTACTGGATTGAAAGTGGTTTAGTGCATTTTTTTCTGCTGGTCTGAAGCCACTAAGGAAGTATCTAAACATCAGACTAAAAATAGGTTGATGAATCAAAACCCTTTTCTGGTTCTTGAAGAGACATATACCAGGAAATCCCTGCAACTGTCTGGGGCAAAAGGGAAAAAGGCACCTGGGTGTGGCTTTACCATTTGTCATGGATGATGCTGTATCACCCCAGGTTTTCAAGGGCAGCACTGTAAGCCAACATTACACACAAAGTGATCAGCTACTGTGAAATTACAGGTTGAGCCTGCATTGCTAAACCAGAGACCAGTTTTCAAACATTTACTCATAAACAAAATACTGCTGGCCAAGTTTGAAATAATGTAGTTGAAGCTTCATACTGCAGTCCTAGAACAACCTGGATTTGGGCCAAGAGGTGAAGCTGAACATGTTTTAGTAAAACTGTGGGGATAATCCTACTTGGAGGGACTCACCCTGGGCTTTGACAAGCACTCTCCAAGCTTAATCAAGTCAGCTAGTCTGAGGCTTTCTTGGTGGATACTGATGAGATGCTGCACCTCCAACTAAAGCAAACTCTTTCCATTCCAATACTTGTCCTGCTGTTGCCTGCAGAGGACTGGGCTATACTACAAAGGTGACACACGTCCTATTTGTCTTTTCCTACATATGACAAAACCCACTATCCCAATGCCGTGCCACTGCAACATGGTGCAGGTACCAACAGCCAGGAAGTTTATTCAACTTTGCATCTTACTTCAAATCAGAGTCCCGCTACCCTTAAACCCTTTGAATGGGTGATCTGGAGTAAAACATTTTGGGATAGTTTCATTAAATGTACTGTGCAGAATAAAATGGTGTCACAAGAAAGCTATTAACCTACAATGACAAAAATATGAGGATCATCAATGAGAAGTGCTAGTATAGTCCTCCTCATACTGTCCTATCAATGTAATTAACAAATTCCTAAATAATAATGACAACAGTAAATAATTAAAAACCCTGTCTTTTTGGTGGAACCTTCTCCATTCTAGAAATGCATTATATCTGGAGACTATCCATTTGTGCACGACATTTCAGACTTATAGCTAATTATTACTATCAAACATGCAGAAGACAGTTGAGAGAAAAACACACCTCAGAAGCTCTAGAGATGAATTAAATCAGTTAAAATACATATATAGAAAGTTTATGCAGAAACTGGAGCAGTCCAAAACTACTCTATCATCCATCTATATTGCAACATCAGTATCTCAGAATGTGGATATCATTTACAGGTATTATGTTTCCTCAAAGTACGCCAAATAATAATTTATAGGTCATATGCTCACAGGCCATTCACTCTGTCAAACTAGTGCTTCAGTTTTGGCATACTGATTTCAGTTTCCAGTTCTGGAGCACCAGTGGTTTACTTCATTCAGTACCCCTATATATCTACCATGGCTGAGTAAGTGTTACTTACCTGACTTCCACAAGAGTCATGGCAATTCAGGGTCACAGAAGGCAACATTCCTTGCTACAAAGACCAGGAACCAGATCCTCCCCACACATTCTGTGAAATTAAAGAATAAATGTTGTTCTGAATCTCAGAGTCGCAAAGTTGCCTCCTGCTAGAGTCAGGCATATCTTAAGAAAAGCCTGAGATTTCACAATATGCTCAAGAGAAGCACTAAATATTCCCTGACTTACCACAGGAATAAAAGAATTGGCAAAGTGTCTTCTGTTTATAGAGTACTGTAAATCAGGACCCTGAGCTCCTGGGCATTTTAGGTTGCATTCCAAACTAACGTACCTTACCATATGATTTATATTACCTCTGTGCAATAAAAGTAGTTCTGGACAGCTTGATCAGGCTTCCATCGTCCTTGCTCACCTCTCTTTCTCCAGTTGCTACCTCTATCAAATAAACATACACTTCCCAAAAAACATACCTGAAACACACACATAAACCTCAAAACACAGACTAGCTGTAATTAGTAAAGCAAGGTTTTTCTGATGTAACTGTAATTGTGGCCCATTTTTGTAGAACTTCTGAATACAGCAGCTCTCTCTTTGGGCTGAGACTGAGCTCTACATTTATTCTAAAAAATTTTTGTTTTACTTGTTGCAGTCAATAAAAACTTCTTCTGTGAAGAAGTTACCTCTCTCCTCAAATCCTCCAACAAGCATGTCAAAACTGTGCTGTCCAGCTTTGAGATGCTGAAAGGGACTTTCAAGTCTAGAACTGAGAGAATCTCATGTATTCTCTTCTAGAAAGCTCTCTAGAAAGAAGTTCTCTGATTCAATTACCAACAAAAATAATAAATTTGTAGGTTTTCTAAAAATATACTACATATAGATAAGCTTTGATTTCCACAAAGTTAATGTTAAGACGCTGAATGAGTAGATCCCAATCAAACTTCCAGAGCTGGGAATCCACAGCTCCTAGTCAATAGGGAAACTGAAGAATACTAATCAGCCAAGGCATTTCAAAGAGCACAGGACTACCTTCCCCCATTGAAACTGTTCACAGAAGCTGGCATAATTGAAATACTTCAGGGGAAACTCTTGAATGAAATAGTTAATTTTTGCTCTTAAAAAAAGAAAAAAGCCTAATGGGGCTTTATTGGTTTTTGTCCTCTGACTGTCATTTAGTACAGTAAGTACTCTGATGTACTCCTAAACTTTTCTCTGAAGGAATCTGAGGGTGAAGCTGCCCTAAACACATACTGGATCCATCGCAACAGACCCTTCCTTTATTCTTCTCATTTGAACCCTGTAGTGCTGTTGCTAGTGTATACTAAAGACGGAAAAGTCAGCAGATAATTACAAAACTCAGTCTAAATCTTTTCCTTACTATTTCTTATCAGACACTGAAGATTCTCTTGTCAAGTAAGATTTTGTTATTTCAAACACAGTTTTATCAGACTCAGCAAATTCATGAGAACTAGTAGCCATTCACTGGGATCATTAGTTGTTTTTTTGTTTTGGGGGAGTTTTTTGGGTTTTTTTCAACTGTCTTTTCCATGAGTGACTTTTCCCCATCAGCAGTACTCAGATTTGAAATTTTACTTCAATGCAGTTTAAAGACCATTAGGAACATACTGTGACACTGCCGAGTCTAAACTCCAGCAGACATTTGCACATGCTTGTGACACCATGTAAGCTCTCTTTATTCAAGTCTCTTAAGTCATTATGCATACCAGGACCAGCACAGGCAGATGTCTCAAATAAAGGAGAAGGGAAGTATCATCAACAGGATAAAGCACTCAAGAGGAGGCAACAGATAACATTATTTATAAACAAGCTGGTGTTGTTAGCCATGCAGTGGGTGCACACTGATTTTTTGATACTGTCAGACAACTCAACAATATTGTTTCACTCAATAAAAGAAAAAAGTTGAAAATATCTATGGGTGTCAGATAGGTATTAATAACTTATGGGTAAACATCATAAAAAATATTCTGGCACTCAGCATCTCTTTTTGCCAGGAAAGAAAAGGATTGAGCAGATGGTTTGTTCAGAAACTGCAGCCTTTGTGAAGAAGTTTGTTTATAAAATTGAATATATTTTGCAACTAACAACGATGTGGAAATTTTTCTCCTTAGGAAGTTTTCCCTGTTAACAAAAGGGCATGAAAGTCTGTACAGTATTTCAGTTCAAAAAAGAGCATTGCTAATGATACTACCTTATACTACTTTTTTTTTTTTTTTACTTAGCAGGTCTGTGGCAGTCAAATGCAACAGAAGCACATAATTAAGCATCTTGACAGCTTTATGGAAGCCTTGCTCTCAAAGACCCACGTCACTATATTTCCACTGCAGCGATGATGAGTATGATTAGCAGATTGTGAATGAGGGTTTTTTTGTGGAGGGGAGAGTTGTTTCCTTTATATATTGCCCCTCCCCATGTCTGCATTCATGCATTAATTTCCCAGTCTGCCAATCTGTATTTTGTGGTACAGTCCAGTCTTTCAGTCCATTCCAACACAGAGACTAAAAGCCAGCTTAACAAATTAGCTTGGAGAAATATTAAGGTGTTTTGTACACAGCTTCAGTATTATTTTCTTCATTTAATTCTGAACATGTCAGAGGACAGACAAAATACATACATACATATATATGCAGATCATCACTGGACCCCAGTATTCCTAGGGAGGAAAGTGGTTAATTAGGACCATAGCCAAGTATCATTGTTTAACTGTTATAAGGGATGATGGCAAAGGCCTACACAGAACCTCCATATCATGGAAAATATATATAAAAAAAGATTTACCAGCTGATCAAACTGTCTTACACTGAGTTTACCAGAGGTATAGAACTACCAAGCCAACATGCCCAAAGAGATCAAGCTCTAGTGAGACACTGGCTGTATTAGCTTGGCCTCAGACCCATTAGCTTACGCTCAGTGCTGTAGTAATTACGTCCATAGAAATTCCAGGGAGTTCAGATCGTAAAGGAAGAATTTACTTGTAAGATGCTATGCAGAGGTACCCACAGTGTAAACAAAAGCAGTTGCCATTAGCTTTGAGCTTACAAACTTATCTTGACAACTGTCTTCTAAAGCCTGAAACATTTTGCCTGTATGCATCGTGTTCCATCTGCGAAACGAGCTGACCTTTTCACCAGCAATAGCTGCGCCAGGAACCTGTGCCCAGCCACCATTTCACTGTGCCTCAGACTTGAACAACGTATTTCCTGCGGGGTCATCACATTATCGTTACACTAGAAAATAGGAGAAAGAATGAGTAGAGAGACCATTCAAAGGTTTCCCAGCCAAAACCAGAAAGTTTTCCTCTTTGAGGATGAATGCTATAGGTTTGCAGCGTTTGTAACTTTAGCTATCCCAGTTCAAGAATGGTTGAAGCAGAGCCTGCAGAACAAGGTTGCTTCTATTCTTCTTCAAAATAAGCAGTGCTGCAGAACTTCTGTGTGTTCTCAGAAATAGAGCCCAGACTGGAGGAGGGATTACAAATCCTCAAAAAATACCTGTAACTGAGGTTTTTTTCCTCCTAGGTCTTTAAGAAAAAATGGTCTGGTCCAGAAGGCTTTTTTTCTGAACTATAAAACCAACAGAAAAGATGTATAATGGTAGAGAGTTATAAACCGCTCATATGCTTTCCCCTGGCTTTAAAGAGAGGGGAAAACATAGCCTCTGTGCCATATTTTGGTGCTGCAGCAGCTCTGATGTCAGCAGAGCTCTGCCAGCGCACACCATCTGACACTGTGGCCAGGGGCCTAGCGCTCATTGTGACCCATGCCCACTAACAATTGACAACGTCACGTAGCATTTCGCTTTCACCTTCCTTGCTAAAAGGCCGTCCTCACAATGCGTTTAAACGTGAACTGAAGTTTGTGCCCAGCTCACTGTCCTGAATCAGATCTACACCTTGAAAGGCAGTGGCCCACAACAGGCGGCAGCTATCCAAACCAGCCAACGATCTGATGGGCTTCGTCCACCAAGAAAGAGGTATAGAGAAAGAGAGAAATGACTACAAGCACAAAAAGGGAAGGATGGAGTGAAAGTTATAGCCAGGTTATAGAGGTGAAAGAGAGAGCATGAGAACAAAGGCTGGCCACTGGAAGCCTCTTGCTTTCTTCCATTGTACGGTGCAGTTTTGCATATTGGATAAGTTGTACAAGTATTTTTTGAGACTTGATTCTGCAGGTTGTGGTGTAGGTACAGGGTAGGACTCAGACCGCGTCTTGTGGCTTTTAGAAACTTAGTTGCAAATAGATGACCAAAAATACTGGGGACTGGACTTCAGATGGGTGTATTCCTTTGCATGCCTCCTTTCCTCCGAACAGAGGCCAGATGGCTTGCTAAAGTGGAGACCGACGAAAGAATTTTTTCAAAAAGGAATGGGAAGGAGGGGCAGAAGCAGGTTTATAAGAGACGAGCCGGGGTTTGTAATGTTCATGCAGCCAAAAGCTAGGAAATTAGACAAAAGGAAACTATCAAGAGGTATATTCTCGTGATTACTGAAGCAGACTGCAAAGTTCTTTTTAAGTGAATTATGATTTACTGGATAACAGATATAGAAAGATTTCACCACCATCACCACCTGTAAAACTGCATTGGTTTTTATCAAGTAGCTCCTGTTGAGCCCATCTAGTTGATGAACATTCTTATCAACTAGCAAATATAAATGACTTATGGGGATAATATTTCAATATATAATGACATTGATACATCTCAGATTCTTTTAAGATCTGGGTTATTAAATATTAAATATCAAAGCTGTAAATTATTGTAGCAGCTTTATACAACTAAATTAAATTCAAACAAAACCTAATTTCCTTAATCATTGACTGTAATCCTCCAGGAACATATGCTATTAACTCAGCTACAAATGGCACAGAAATTGTATGACTTCAGTTAAGTTATTTTATATCAAATTCTAATCCAGAGCAGAGTCCTCAGTAAATCTCCTGCAGGGATTTTAATGCTTCTGAAATAATATTGATTCTTTACTGGAGAGCTAATCTTTTTATACTGTATTTTTTCACTCCTTTATCCCTTTCCTTCACACCCTTACTAATCTAGCTAGCACCTTCTACCACATATCACGTTTTCAAAGATTTGGCTTTCCCCACTTTGATTGGCAAGAGTCAGGCTTTCACTTTGGCTAAAGTCAGACTGTTCAGTTTTACACATGAAACAAAAAAAAAAATCTCTCATTCATTTCAACATGTATGCTAATTGCTATTTGTTGCCATCTATCTACAAGACTATCATAATTATTCACAGTTTGCAGTCAAACATTCAGAAAACAAAACAATTTCCTCCTCTTCAACAGCCCTATTGGAAGGAAAATTAAGTAGATTTAATTTAAGCAAGAAACTTCCTCAGAGACTCAAGACAATGATCAGATAATAAATAAACTTGAGAGTCCTAGGAGGTGAGACTCGGAGAAACCTCCAGAGAACTTCTAGTCAGCCCTCTGCCCCACAGCGTGATCAGCTAAACTGCTGTCATTCCTAACAGAAGTTTCCCTAATCTGTGCATAAAAGCTTAGAACAGTGGAGATTTGACATCTCTCTTCACAATCTATTTCAGTGCTTCACTGTCCTTCCTAGCAAGATACATCTCCAGACACCTGATCAGCATTTTTCTTGCTGTTTAAGCTTTTTACTTCCTTCCCGATGCTTTGGGATGGGGAAACAGGCTATTCCCAGCCTCCCTGCAACAGGTTCCTGAACACTTGGCCACTTCCATCTCTCCCCAGTTTTCTCTTATTTAGACTGAAACACAGCAGCCCCTTTTTCTTTCCTCAGCAGTCTTGGTCATCTCTTGGACACACTATCCCGACAGTTTTCTCTTGGAAATGCATCACATGAACCAGGGTAGTTTAGCTGAGGTCTTTTCCAGCAGCAAGGAAGGCAGAAGTAATAGCTCGCATCTGGCAGGTTGCAGGCCTGTTCATACATCCTACTGTGCCGCCTTCATAGCGGAACAACATTGCTGACTCACACTGAATTTATAACCCATTCTCATCCCCAGTCTCTTTCAGCTACTTGTTTAATGCCCTATAATTACTTCTTAATGAATATTGTAAATCAAATGTTTGACATCTCTTGAGCTGAAGATGGCAAATAGCCATTACCCCCAAATTGTAAGTCAGCAAGAGAAGTAAATTCTGAGACAAAGTCCTTTGTTCAGAGGTTCCCCCCAAAAAAAACCCACTGCTCATGATCACCAAAACCCTCAGAACTTCTGTACCGGAATTCCTCCTCACAGGATTTCCAACCCCTACACCTCTATCCAAACTGGAGTCTTCCAGGTGCATGAACAGGGGTCTTTTGATTCTAGAAGCACTGCAGCCTAACAAGGATGTCACTTTTGCAACCGTTTATGCAATTTATTCACTTCCTACTGTAGAAACACTCTTGCACTTCTCCACTGGATTCTCCCTCATTGACCAAAAGCAGGGCAGACTTCATCTAGGCCCTTCCCAAGTGCAGGACAGCAGACACTTGGCAGGTTTCAGTTCTGTGCCAGCGTGACCATTCATTTCACAACAGCATGGTACTGCTGACTTGCATTCAGCTTGTAATTCATCCCCAACCCTCATTTCTTCTTGGGAACTGATGCACTCTGAAATTTCTAACAGTTAGGGGGTTTGTTTAGTGAAATCAGCATACTGACTCAGCCTAAAAGCAGAAATTAGACAAATGCATACACAAAGACTCTGTGGCACAGCTTTTTTCAAATGCCAGACAACTCAACCAGTGACCTGCAGAAGGGTCCTGCAGATTTCCCAAATGCATCAGGCATGCTGCAATCAGCTATTACATGGAAGAAACATGCAGCAGCTTTTGCCAAGGTATCTTGGATGAAAATCTTACATGCCACCATGTTTTCACACCTTTGTGTCCAGATTTGCAAGAGTATGGCAGCTCACCTGGAAGCATCTAACTCTCAAAGGTTCCCAGATACAGACAGTTCTCAGCATCCACACGGACAGTTTCCAGACAGAAGAAAAAAAAAAACAAAACACACACCATATCGCTAGCAGAGTGCTCTGTACACACGCGAGTCTTGCTTTGAGCTTGGATCCAACCAACCACATGCATAAACCATCTGCCTCGCGCTCCAGGTCAATTTTCTTTAGAGACTAAAAAGTCTCATCTCTACTGGTATAGCCATTTTTGGTCAGAGCAAAGGTCCATCTATTCCACTATCTGCCTCCAACAATAGACCTAACTCCATGCTCAGAGAAAGAGTACAAGAACAAGGTAAACACAAAGTTTCTCTCCCAAGTACTCACCAGCCCATGATCAATTAGCCTAACAACTGTAAGTTGCAAATTAGTAGAAACTGTGAAAAGAATTGAATTAGTGGAACAGTGGTATGTATAATGCCATGAGGAAAAACCCCACTAATTCTATAAGCTTTTGCGTAGGAGTCGGTGCTGTCCCATGCTACAGTGTACATCTGTACTCACGAGTTCACTGCAAAGGACTCCACAGAGTTCATCGGCTCCTCCTGTACAGCCTTATTGCTCCCTGAGGGCCTCTGCGCCACCTGATCATCCACTGACCCAACAATTCCCTGGCAGACTTCCTGTTCATGGTGTGTTTGAACAGATCACAGACATTTTAGTTAAGCTTTTTGCCAATTGTCCCTCACGCTCCCTTCAGCCAGCATTATCAAGTTTGTACATTTAACTTGCCAGCGTTTATCAACTTTTCAGTTTTCTTCATCTGGACACAGCTTCAGCTTTTTGAAAGATGTCATCTTGCTCCTGCAATCTCACCCTGCCAATGCTGGCTTCTTTTCACTCAAGTTTTTCTTGATACAGTTCTTTTCTCTGCACTTCTCATGCGATTTACTGAAGCAATGTCCGTACTCCTTGCAAAGAGTTAGGTCCTCCACCTGTCTTTCAACATGCTTCCTGATCTGCATCTAGTTTTCGTTTTTGAAGTTGAGCACAATGACGGTAGAGAACTCTGGCTTCTCTTACTCCTGTGAGGATGCTGAGTCTAAGTACATAAGGTCACCATTTCAGGGGAGCTCTTCAGCTGTTACCTTCTACGTCATACTCTGTGAACCACTCAGGATTAAAGTCAAGCATTGCCCTCACAGACTCCTGAACCAGCTGCTCCACCAAACAGCCACTAAGACATCTAAAAAAATGTACTCTGACAAGTCTGGATGTAATTTTTGCCTCTTCTAGACTGAATAACTAAAGTCATCCTGACCTACTTACTTCCTCCCTCTACTTAGCCTGTTGTGTTGCCATCATGGCCCACTGGTCGGCTAAGCAGAGTCAATATCTATTCTTCCTACTAAAGTTTGGGACTTCCACCAGTGCGAAGCCTGGATTGTTCATTGATGAGATTGCTTTGTTACGCAGTTCAGCTCCAAAGTGTCTTTAACATGCAGAACTTACTAGTAAAGCTCACCGCATCCTTCCTGAATACACAGTATCATGGGAATGTCCCACTGACCATCATCTTTCCAAGTTTATGACGTCTGCGCTGTTAGGATCTCCGTGCACAATCAGGCATACCAGCTCCCCCATGTCATTTCTTAGACATCAAGCACTCTCACAGAGGAGTATCTTGTTTAAACAATCTCTCAGTTCTGTCTGTTCCCTGTTTCCTCTTCAACCAGGTTTGACCTTAACACCCACGGAAGGGCTGTGAATCAACAGCACTCAAGGCACGATATGGCAGGGTGGCTGTTGGCAAGGGATTATCAGCAGTAGGCCCTCGACTTGAATTAATTTTCCTCTGAGCATGAGGAACTTCATTTTGTTGCTTCAAAAAGGCACGCCGCACAGTCCATTTATTTACTCAGGCATTTCCCGAGTGATCTATACTGTGGAATGGCCTTTTGCTTTTCTTTTTCTCTGGGCAAGGTTATTTTTAAGTAGTCTTCTCCCCCCACCCCCAAGGATATCAGCTTGCCAGCTTCAGCACTTCGTAGAGGAAGAGGCTTGGTTCTGCAGCGAGGAAAACTTGGATCTTAGCAATGGAGAAAAAATATCTTACAAAGTTCACAACTCCTAGAAGAATATTTTCTTGTGTTTAAAGTAGAATAGGATATTTAAAATTAAATCAGCTAGGAAGTTGGGACCTTCGGAGTGCCACAGTAGGTTACATAAACTTGATTCTCCGTTTGTATTTTATAATGACATATCTCTTTTTAAGTGCTTTGGCAGTAAATGAACTCAAAACCGGAGCCACACAGTGACAATTTTGGTCAAGAGGAAATTTCTCTTTGATTACCCAAGTGTAAATTCAAATAAAATTTATAATCACTATGAGAAATGTCAAAGCAATTTTTAAACATACTCTGCACATTGTAAGTGGTTGCCACAGATGATACTAACGGTCACTCTAGAGATAACTGACCTAACAGTCAGACTTTTGTGTGGGTTTTTTTGTCTATGTCCCTCTTGGCCTATCCAGTAACATTAGCGTTCGCCCAGATTTCAGCCTGATTTCTGGAGTTCCTCACTGGGGCTGCTTCTTGGTCCCGAGGCGGGGTGTAAATTATTCAATATAGTGTTTTGACTAAATTTCAGTCCTGGTTAGCTTTTCTAACTTCTGTTGCTTTTTAACCCTGTTACACATAGGGATTGCAATACTGAACTAAGTACACAGTTTCTGCTTTCTGTAGCGTGATGTTAAATGAACAGTATTAAAAGCTCCCAAATATGAAATATATCTCTCCGGGGGAGAGGAGAGAAAAGAGGGTTTTGCAGTCTCAGTAACACAGCGGAGCTTTTAGCAAGGAAGATTCAGATTAGCAATGCTTCTTTGCTAGAAATCCGCACGCCGAGAGCGGCAAGTGGGGCTAGCAGAGAGATGGTAACTGTGGGAGAAGCCTCCCTGCCATCAGTCATTAGGCGGGTGATAGAGCACGGATGGAGAGAAACCCTTCACACCCCTGTCCTAGCGCGGTCAGAGCCCTACCGAGCATTGCAAATCACTGCAGCCAAGAAGCATGATTTCCACCCCCCCCTTACGCTTAAAAAGTTCTCAGGAAGTCTGGGGGAGGGGCAATGCAGTTTCTTTTTTGTTATAATGGGCCCCTTTGTGGAGATGGAAGAGGTGACGAGGTCTGCGTGCCTGTGGTGCGCAGGCTTCCCAGTGACTTCCCGGCTAACCACCCAGGGCCCCGAAGAGCGGTGGGCCCCCGCAGCGTGGGGAGAAGGGAGGGGGCTGCTCCAGGATGGAGCTGATGGTGCTGCTCAATGCTCTGGTTACTCGCCTGCTCTTTGTGTTGCACTCGCTCATCGGGGTCTGGAGAGTGACTGCAGCGAAGAAAGAACCCAAGTACTGGCTGCTGGCCCTGCTCAATCTTCTCCTGTGCCTGGAGACGGGGCTAACCCTCAAGTTTAAGCAAGGCAGAGGCTACAAATGGTGAGCATACCCCACCGGCTCCGACGGAGCCCCTCCTGCTTCTTTGCATGTACTTTGCTGGAGATGCAAGGCTGCCTTCTGCGGCCGCTGCCCAAGAGCACTGCTGCCTGGCTTCGCTGCTGCCAGGTTTTCAGGGGACTGTGTTTTCTCCCCGCTGCAGCTGGGGGGGGTGGAAAGCTGGTAAAAGCCCTGGCTAGTCCATGGCCAAAGCCAGCAGGCTTTCAGGAGGGGCAGTTTCGCGGCAGACTGCTTGGGAGCCACTCTCCGTACAGTTCTCTGTCTGTATCCATACTAACAGCCGAAAAACGGGGGAAATGTAGCTGCAGGCATGAGGTCCATGCTCTAGAGCTGCCAACCCAGAGGGCTGGGGTAGCAGGGGGCATGCACTCCCTCAGTGTCACTGGGCACCTCCTAACGAGTAAGGTGTCAGGGACAAGATGCATGAGGTGCAGAAGAGAGCTGTGGGTCTCACACAGGCTACTCCGTGCAGCTACCTGACATCTCTTACCCAATCCTGCCATGCCCTGGCTTGCACCTCCTGCCCTGGGGCGTACTCCTTGTCCCTGCTACTTGCAACACTGCTAACTCCACGCTAGTGCATGGAGCAAAACTTAGTGACAAATAAAAGATGGGCAGCAACCACTCGTGCAAAACGACAGGAGTGACTTAAATATTTGGATTTGAATTTGAGAGGCTATTCCAGAGGGAAACTTTCATGCATGAAAGGCTGCCTGAGAAATGAACGAAAGAAGAGTTAGTCATAGCAGAGTTTGCCCAAGCACATGGGTTTTTACATGCATCTGAAGAATTACTGCAGTCATGTACAGCTCATCAGTGCTCAGTCAGCCAAAACAAATGCTCTGTGAAAAGGAAGTGGTCACGTAACTAATTGTCAAGACTTCATTAGGACCTTTTATTTTTAAAACTCAAACTGCAGGCAGGCCCAGAGACAAATCCGGGACAAAAAAAGCCCCAAAGTATTTCAATGATCTTAAATTCCTGCCCATTACAACCTGTGAAACTCATTAGAACAGAAATAGTGTTGTGTGACAATTCACACAAGTGTTCCATGCTCTAAATTGGAGTGTAATAAAAGCAGCGATAAAGTCTGGGACACAAGAAAATTTAACAACAGCAGAGCTCCAAATGCAGAGTTATGAGGCAGAGCAAGCAGACCACATTCACTGGGGAAAAGAGGCAGCAGCAGAGACTTCATGAAGAAACACTTCCTACAACAGGCTTTTGGAAAATCCAAAGAAAAACAGATACAGAAAGCAGATCCATTTTAGATTAATACCTGTGCTAGAAGACTGGGCTAAATTTAGCTAGAAGGAAATTTTGAAACTGGATGTGGTCCAGCACTTCAAGAAGCACAGTTAAGTACTTTATAGGTACGAACAGTAGACAAATGGCAGCATCTATTTGTGTCTGGATAACTTTCTGCTCTGGTGGAAAACACTTACATTCAGAATAAGCAGTATCATCTGCATTTATAGAAACACCTCCATAGACAATCACTGATCCAGGCAATGGGCAGCCCGTGCCACAGAACTCTCCTGCCTCCAAAAGCCTCATATTCTCTCCATTCATTATTGACGGAAGACTGTTACTTATTACACCAGCACATGAAATTAAATGGCATGTGGAAAAAAAGTATTATTGTGGGCCTGGCCATGTAATATTTCCTCTAGACTGATCCTTGTGAAAGAAAGGCAAGGTTAAAGCCCCTGAAGTCTCCTGGCCTGATCTGGTATTGTTAGCTCAGTATTGCTAACCTGCCAGCTGGATGGATTTTTATGTGCTCAAATCCTACAGGAAATACTGTAAAATATGTTAGCTCTCTCATTCAAATGAGAGGTATGCTCTCTTCAAAAATAGCCAGGCTAAAACCCCATAGAATCACTAACTTGGGGGGGGGGGGGGGGGGGGGGGGGAA
>Ga0065711_1005765_pt1 | contig 25672 bp, 20 predicted proteins | sample Hoacrofraction12_FD_59098 | JGI IMG/M metagenome (GOLD analysis project Ga0065711, IMG submission 59098) | Hoatzin crop microbial communities from Cojedes, Venezuela - Epithelial fraction 12 v2 (version 2) | ecosystem: Host-associated > Birds > Digestive system > Esophagus > Crop | place...
AAAAAACCCCCCCCCCCCCCCCAAATTAATTTCCTGACTGGAAGCAAGGGGTGGTAGGAATTGTTATGTTTATTTGGAATTCTGACAATTCCTATTTCCTTTTGGCTCTCCAGATCACACTCAGGTCATGAGAAATGACAAGTCATGTTTTTTTACTATGTAGATGGAGTATCTCATAAAGCTGAAAAGCTATTCAAACGTTTGAAGAATAAGGTGGAAAAAAATAATAGAAAATGTTGAGTATTCTAAAGTATTCTTTTGTGGTTTTTTTGTAGAAACTCCTTCATTTGAAGAACTGGTTTCCATTTACTGCCGTTGCCGGGGTATTAGCACTACTTTATCCAACTTTAATTTTTTTCTTGCTTTGTCGTATTTTAAAATGGCAGCAATATCCCAGGTAATACACTCACACTTGCTGAAATGTCACATGTTTTTGTTACAACTAATTGTAGCTGCTAGTGCTTGTTCAAAGTATGAATAATATTTAAAAAATAACTGGAACCATTGTATTTCAGTTTCTTGCTTTAGAAGCAGTATCTTAGATGCTTATGACTGATAACTCTCTAAGATAGAATTCTTGCTACATAAAGTACATTGTGTTAGGTATAGCTAACTCCTTAGGAAATTAAGCTAAACCCAAAGAAAATGTGAATATGTGGATTTTTCTTATTGATGTTCCAGTATGCAGGCAATTTTGTCATTACCTTTTTCACTCTCTGGCTAACTTAAATCCTGAATTACAGAGAAACAAAGATCTTTCTGAGTTTCTGCAGCTCTTATGAAATTAGATAGCAGGATAGATAAGTAAGATCCTGTTGGTGACACCCACAGATGGAAAAGGGCATGTTGTGAACTCATTTTGTTATGAGCATAGGAGGCCAATCTTGAGATGTGATTATAGGAGAAAATAAATTTCCTTGATTCATTGTTAACAGAAGTAACAGTTTAGTTAGATTTTCAGCTGTTGTAGGGCGTAAGTATATTTTAATGAGTTGCAGCGTGAGATCAGCATATCAAATGTAGGATAAGTTACCTGGTATTAATTTGGAGTGAGAGTGTTTATGTGGTAGGTAAATTAGTCATGGATAGTAATCATATGTGTACACTGTTGTCAGCTGGCTTAAGGGACAGGCTGGGCTTGCTTGCAGTATCATATGCAGAAGTTCGTGGGTTTTTTTTCTCTCCTGCTTTTTGTAATTTGCCTTTAGTTTGATTTAGCTGGGGTATGTTTTTTTTTTTCTCCTGTGCACCAAACATCTTCATTATATCAGAAACAGACCAAAAATAATATTAACATATCCCAGTAAAATTTGTCTGGGTGCTAATTTTTTCCTTTTAAGTGTTACTTTCATAGTTGAAGAAATCACCAATCTATTAAAAAGACATTCTTAAGTGCATAATTGTGCCATAGATGCCTTTCTTTTGTTTTTAGGGTATATATGCTAGATATCTCATTGGAAATGCTGCTGCAGAGAATAGTCATGAATTTGCTAAGATCGTCAAGCCTTTGGCAGAGAGAGGGTTAGAACTCTCAAAAAGGTAAGAGTGGTCTAAACTACTGGTCAAAGGCAAGGCAAAGCTTATACAACATCTTCACTTAAAGAAGTGCCTGTATAAGGCAGCTTATACTTTTATGGGGGAAAATCTGATCTTACTTGTTATGGCATTGAATGTTCTTCTCTAGGTCATCTTTCAGCAGCACACATCACAACATTTCAGGAGAGCTGTTCCATCAAAGTAGGAAAGGCCAAGAAATTTTGCTGAAGGTCAAGCAGTTCATGAAGCAGCACATATATCCAGCTGAGAAGGTAAAAGCTTTTGGTAAACCTATTTAGGAATGAACATTTTGTGACTAGAGTTTATAAAAATGTAAAACTATGTATAGAAGTCATGTCCTCCAATTTTTTTTTTCCCAAAACAGCCTTATTTCATGCAGTGATGTCTGTGGTGTTGCAAAATATTAACAGAAATCATTATAGTCTGCATTAATTTTTTTTCAGAAATAAAATTCTGTATGCATTGTTAATAAAAGCTGTTACTTTTTAAACTTTTTGAAGTTTAAGAACTGCTCTTTTTAAAAAGAGTTATTTTTAAAGCTATTTGCCAAAATACTTTGAACACTAACAAAAACCTAGAACTCTTATGTACTAAATATAAAGACATTTAGTTAAAAAATGGAAAGGGCTGTTTTTAGCTATACAAAGTTGAATGTTTCTGTTTCTTGCCTTATTTTTAAGGTGTGACTTCTGTGACAAAGTGGTATTCCATTATGTATCAATATAGCCTTCTTCCTGAACATGTCTAATATCAGTGAAGGTTTGAAATCACGTAATGAAATACCCACAGAGGTCCCTAATTAGTAGAATGGAAAATGAGATGAAGCATTTTACTTCTTAGTCTAGGGAGATTAGAAATTTTCCACTTAGAAAGTTGGTTCAACTTTTAGCCTCACAGAAGCACAGATGTTTTTTGGCTTTTTTCTTCTTTTCCTTTTCTTTTTTTCACCACCAGGCAGAAATGCAGAGTTCATATTAATCAGAAAGATTTATGAATGCATCTTCATGTCACAAAGGGAGGTTGAAAGCAGAAACTCTTAAAAGTTTCTTAAAAGTCTGTAACTAATTTTGGATTGTCTAAGGAAGCCTTGCAATAATTAAAGTACTTGCTTTCAAAACAAGCAAACAACAAATAACCATGAAAGTTCTGCAGATGGGTAGTGTTGTGCTTCTAAGTTATTTCTGATAACAGGGATTGTGAATCAGGGCTAGTAAATTCTGCTTCGGAATTTGTCTTATTGTGTGATTTTCAGAAGAGGGCACTACTTTTGTTGGTTCTAAAACTAGTTCTGGGCCAGCTGTGAAGTGCTGTGCCTCACTAAAACATGCTTGTGAAAATACTAGGATTAGTTTTACTTAGTACTAATCACTGGTGCTCAGAATTACTGCTTACATAATCTGTTAAGGAATTATTTTGACAGGAAAAGAAAATGTATTCTTAGTGTTTTTTTCTCAGTTAAAAAGAGATTAACTGGCTAATATATATATGAGTGTTGTGATGGGAAACCTGAATCTTAAGCATCAGTACATCAGGTTTTTATTTATTGTTTTACGTTTGGGTTCATGTCTCTTGTGCGTACTGTTGGTAACAGTTACTTGTATCATCAGAAAACACTGACCTTCTACTGTCATTACCACATACTTTAAACCACCCCTCATCATTTCCCTGTATGAAGATACTGATTGGAGTCATCTCCATGATGCATTTGAAGTCTTGCAAAATGAATAGGTTGCAGTTCGATTTTCAATTATATTCTTACTTTTATAATGCAACCAACTATATAATAGAAACCTGTGTTGAATATTTTGTTACTGGTTTCTTGGGGTGTAGGGCTGGAAAAGACACCATTTTATTACTTGTGTATGTTATCTGTGTTCTTAATTTAAACAGCATCTTTTTAATTATTTCTCTAAGGAAATAATAAAATACTATGCTGGACATGGAAATACTGAGGAAAAATGGAAGAAACCACCACTGCTTGAGAGACTGAAGGTATGGGATAGTAAATATTCTTCAGCACTGTAGCAGTAAAAAAAGCAGGCACTGACATGGAGAGTAAGAAAGTTTGGTGCATGCTGCTGGAGAAGTTACTCTGCATGGAAAGAAACAGCGTGAGGACCAGTGTAAGGAAGGGAAGAAGGAAATGTACAGAAGGAGGCAAGATGTACCAGTGAGGGAGGAGAAAAGCAAAAGTGAGTTCTGTGAGGGGTGTGCCTGAACTTTAAGTCAAAGACTACACCTGTTGAAAATAGCTATTGAGAAAAAGGCACCAGAGATACCAGACAGCATGTTAGGCAGGAAGGAAGACTTTTTTTTCTGGCAGCAAGCCAGAATTTAATTATCTTTTTTTAAAGATTTATTGCTAATGTTTTTCTCTGTTGATTCTTTCAACAGGAAATGGCGAAAGCAGAAGGTCTGTGGAACCTTTTTCTCCCAGATGTCAGTGGTCTCAGCCAGCTTGACTACGCGCTAATAGCTGAGGAGACAGGGAAATGCTTTTTTGCTCCCGAGGTTTTCAACTGTCATGCACCAGGTTAGCAACGCTGTCCTGTAACTGCAGCTCTGAGGGCACTGAAAAGTTGGGCATCTTACGCCTAACGGGTGGTGTGTCTCAAGAAGTAAACATGACTGCTGATTTCTGACAGACACTGGAAACATGGAGGTCCTGCACATGTATGGGACTGAAGAGCAAAAGAAAGAGTGGCTGGAGCCTCTCCTAGAAGGGAAGATTAGTTCTTGCTTCTGCATGACAGGTAAATTTTTCTACAGAACAAGGCTAGAGGCAAGTGGCAGAAATTTCACATGGCATATGCAAAATGTACGAAACTACAAGTTGTTATGTGTAAAGGAATTAATACAGAAATTTCCACTGTATCTGTGAATGTGTTGGAATACGAAATCATCTATGAGGTATGAGTGCAAAGGGAAGCATCCTTACTGCCCTTCCCCAACAGTTACCATTTTTCATGGTTACAATAATTAGTATATGCTTTCCACATATTTTCAATTTATTTTTAGTACTAGTAAAATACATTTTATCGTACCAAGCACATTTACACTGGAACTTACCCTTTTTTGTAATGTGCTTTGGGGTTCTCTAGAAACATACATGTAGGTGCAAGTACGATTATTGTGATTAAAGTTGTGTAGTTCTGCAGTATGTCGTAGGTCTGAGGTTTTAAGACGTAACCTGAAGATAACTTGCAAAACATGTGATGCATGTGCTTTATGTCTGTAGCTCAGCATTGTATTCATTTTTGCTCTTGAAAGCTTGTAGCATTCAGCATCTGTGGAAGGCCTGGCTGTTTGTTTAGGAAGGTAGCTGTTGAACATGTGATGTCAAAATCTTGAGCTTTCTATGTCAGCAGGAGTTGAGAGAACTCAGTCTTGCAGAGCTGGACCTTATTTTGCAAATTCTGTTTCACTGTGTTCACCAAGAGGAAACAGATGCTTTTGCTTTAAAGAAGATGGCTTGTAAAAGAAGTTAAGGGTGAAAGGAGAGAGGAAGAATCTTTCCTCTTCCAGACAGTAACTGATGACATTTTGCTGGCAACTGGTCTGTGTAATCTATTTCATAAACCATCATGAGAGTAGTTTAAATCTCTTTATTTTGACTTGAAAAGAGCCTAGGGAAATAAAAGGCTGAGCAGAAGTATGACTGTGATCTGTAAGGACTTTGGAAGGGGGAAGGATTTAAAAACGTAAGGGAAGGAAGAAGGCTGTTGACCATAAAGAGTAGTCTGAGCCCAAGAGGAAGGAGGTTTAAACAGGCTGTGAACAACAGGTTGTTAGCAAGTAGAAAGCCTTTGACCACCAGCAGAGAGAGGTTCTGGAAACAGCTTTTTTATTGGGAGCAAAACAGTATTATAGTCAATAGAGTGTATCCAGATGCTTATATTTGTGGTGGTAGCACTACCTGTATATTTAATCCAGTGGTTTGTTTTGGGTTTTTTCTTTAACACAGAACCTGATGTGGCTTCAAGTGATGCCACCAATATGCAATGCAGCATTAAGCGAAATGGAAACAGTTATGTGATCAATGGCAAGAAGTGGTGGAGCAGTGGTAAGTGCAGAAACCCTAAATAAGAATGGTTACATCTAAAATTCTTCCCGAGAACTGATAAAACAACAATATTTGTCCTCCTTTTCTGAGATGGAAAGTTTGTCTCTTCTTGGGTAAAGGCAATAGAACATAAAACAGTGAAAAAAGCTGAATCAAGCTTTTGTTCTATGAAGCAAAGTCCAAGACTCAAATCCAATGTGGGGTTTTGGGCCCTTTTGAGAACCCCTGAATTCAGGTGGCAGAATGAATGCGACCAGTGTTCTTCAAACGTTTTACCTCTTTCTGTCAGTTAACTTACATGTTTAAGGCTGTAGCCTTTAAACTTTGTTTTTATGTCTTTGGCAGCTTGTGTGTGAGGTTTGAGCATACTGTATAGTTACAGTAAAATGTGGCTACTTTTTAAACTAGCTTGTGATGCTGTTGGGCTGACTCTTACAGGTGATTTTCTTGTACTATACTTCCCAGAAAAATCAATGGATTGTACTGTAAGTGGTAAATATCCCTGATATTGTAGTACTATTACTTTTTTACCAGAACATACATGACAGCAACTTGAAAATCATCATTCTCTGGGAGTCTGGAAGTCAACTAAATAAACTCCAACTGGAGTGAAACTGAAGTGTTTCATTTATGTACCCTTGAGAGTGCCAGCTACCTAGTTACATGCTTGTGCAGTACCTAGAGTCACCAGAAGATAGGGCTCCTTGTCTTTTCTAGTACTGCAAAATTGGTGGCAAAAGGAGGCATGGTGTCTCGTCTCTTGAGTTGAGAGTGTCACTTAACTGCTGGCTGCTGTCTTTGCTCTGGGTCAGCATCTCAGCTGTGTATTGCAGTTCCTAAGAAAGTAATGGGAAAGTTTGTAGGAGGTCACGCACACAAAATACTGTTCATAAAATTAGTGAATTGTAAAAAAGGAGAGTAAACACAAAAGAGTAAGCATGATTTGTTTTGTCTGATTTCTCGTAAAAATAATTAGGACAGTCAAATTTGCATAAAGACAGACACACAAAAGGTGCTGCAATTTCAAGAAGTTTGAGAAATGCATACATGCAACTCTGCCTTAGTCTCCTTTTCTGTCTGGTGGTTTTTTTGGGTGTGTTTTTTATTTTGGTTTGGGTTTGGGGTTTTGGGGTTTTTTTCCCTTTTACTCTGAGTGGCACATTAGGACCTTGGATGTTTGGGAATTGCAGAAGCCTGACAGCCTGTTCAGAGTCTCAGCCTGGGTGCAACCACTATGTGTTTGTGAAGACATGTCATAAATCACACATGCAAGGAGTCAGTAGCTTCATGGAACAACTGGAATTTCTGACCATGCTCTGCATGGGTGCTTTGCATGTCTACAGTAAATCCAGTATGGCTTAAATGTGTCAGATTTATGGTGTATGTGTAGATCATCTGTCAGTCACTTCTGACTTCTCCATTCACGCCCTAGTATTTTTCAAAATAGTGGGCAGAAATTCTGTAAGCTTTTGTCATCCAGAGAGAAGAGGCTTGTGTCTTGTTTATGCTACTGTTGTTTCTTGTCTGTCATTTTAGAGCTTTTCCTTTCAGTCTATAACTGTGTAAGTAGGAACAGTGTCTAAAAATGAGAGATTCTTGTTGGCTTTCATAAGCTGTAGATCAGGCATATTGTCAGAGCCCGTGGGATGTCTGAATGCAGGGATGGTATGCTGTAATACCATTTTTTTTCATTTTGAAAACTAGTATGTCAATATACTTGAAATGCTTCCAGGGAGTCATGGAAAACTGCTATTTTCCTAAATTCTCGCCAGCACTGTGGCAAGGGACAGCTTTGGTACCTCTCCATGGGAAGACTGTAAATCCTACTGACCTCGAGCTTCCTATGGAGTCAGAACCTTTCTCATTCATGGAGCAAGACCTCAGCCTTTGCTGGTTGATAAATGCCTGTGGTGAGAGATGTCAATACCTACTAAAACAAAACAGACAAAAAGATATGAATAAATGAAAGCCAGTGCACTTTTTGTATTCTTTGCTTTTATTGTATCTCGATATATTTTAGCAGGTACAATTACTGTAGTATTTGATTCATTTTACAAATTCTGACTAGAAATTCCAGGCCCTGTATCTGAAGATTAACTTTTTCTTATGTTTCTGCTAATGCTTTGACTGCACTACTTTGGCATTTACATTTGACGTGACATTTACAGAGATGTAAAATGTGCTTCCCATAGGGCACTGGGCTTGTTGAAGTTTAGGGTGAACAGAAAAGGAGAGGTGAAAGGACATTTTTGGTACTTAAAGAGAAGGAATTACTGGGTTTTATGGAGGATAATGTTGTTGCCATACGTATGTGGAAACACATAGAGAATGGCTTTCCCCCTCCGCTCAATTCTCAGCCGTGAACTGATACCTGATTTCAAGCTGCAAGTGTATCTATGGAATGACTGCTGAGGGAAATTGGAATTTAAGTATTTAATTCTTGCCTAATACTTAATTTTAATCAACATGTTCCACTTTGAACTGCACTGTAGTGTCTTGGCTAGTCTGCAGGTTCAGAAATTAGTCTGAAAGTTGACTTGCAGACAAACAGCTGATGAAATAATACCCCCAGAATTAGTAAATAAGTCCGTTGGTTATATAAGATAATGACAGTAATGGAGAGTCTATATAGTGAAACTAATTGTTTCTTCAGTATTGTCTTCATAATTCATAGAAATTTCTTCAGGTCTTCCATTCTGTTGTTGTCTTCTCCAGTGTCCATAATTTTTTGCAATTTTCATAATGCGCATTTTAAAAGAGGCACCGAGAAAGGTGTAGAGAAGAGGGTTCACGCAGGTGTGAAACAGAGCTATGCTCTTGGTGACCTGGAGTGCGACATCTATGGTTTTACTTGCATCACAGTCAGTAATCAACATGTAGATTATATCTATGGCTCGCCAGAACTTCACAATGTTGTAAGGTAGCTGGGTAATAATGAAAGTAGCCACTACTGCTAGCAGAACCATGAAAGGTCTAGATCTTTTAGCATTTGCAGATCTAAAGATTGCTCGAGCAGTAGCTGAATAGCAGATCAGCATTACTAGGAAAGGGAGTAGAAATTCCAGGACAATTTCCAGGATTTGAATGGTTGCTTTTAAGAGCGTTTCCATGTTCCTTGGAAATACAGGAAGGCATTCATTTCTGTCATTGTGTTTCCTGACTTGATTAAATATCAGTTCAGGGATACTGAGGAAAGTGGCAGACAGCCAGACACAGATACAGGTAACACTGCAGTATTTACTGATTCTTCTATGACCCCGGGGTTCAGAAGTGGCCCTGTATCTATCCATGCTGATACAAGCCAGGAACAGCATGCTAGAGCTAAAATTCATGGTGTACAGAGAAGAAGTGAGCTTGCACATGGAGTTTCCAAGTTCCCATCCCTGCACTGCATTTGCAGCCCAAAAAGGGAGTGTGAAGAGCAAGAGCAAGTCAGCAATGGCTAGATGCATGATGTACATATCTGTCTTAGTCTTCAGTTTCTTGCAATAGGCATAAACTGCGACCACTGATGAATTTCCAGCGACTCCAACAGTGAAAGCCAATGCATAGAACACAGGGAGGAATAGTTTGCTGAAATTTCTGACATCACTTTTTTCACAGAGAAGCTCATATGTGTTGTAATCTATAACAGAGTTGAGATCATCCTCCTCGTCCTCAATCCAGTAATCAGTTGAGTTGTTCATATCCCAGCCCATGGCAAAGCTACAAGAAACAAAAAAAGGGGAAGAAGGGAACACCAAAGGAATAATACTCGGTTAAAGTTTTAAAATCTCTGTTGAAACCTAAACCCCTTGCTCAGGGTTGCTTATACATCTCATTTTTAAAGAAGCTGGATATTGAGAATACATTTGTAAATAATCAAAGTAGAGCTAGACAGTGATGGAGGCAGAACAGACCCATCTCAAATTCTCACGTGAAGGGGGTAACTGACTGCATGTGCAGTGCAAAGTAAAATGGATTCGACTAAAATGCTCTCATTATCCTTAGTGTTTGAGATTGCAAGATACTTGGAGTGCACCTCACTGGTTTCCACATTTCAGCTGAGGAGCCAGCATTGCTTAAACTGCTCTGACTCAGTTACGTTGGACAATATTGCATTGCAAAATAAATTTGTTTGTATCTTTATAGGACTGAAATTACACCTTCCCCTCTACAGCCCCTACAAAGCAATGGAGTACCAGGTGAAGGCTGTAAATGCTATTACAATAGAGTGGATAAGGAATACTAACAGGTTAAAGCTGAGAGGCAAGCAGTAGCATTCTATGTCTACTATCATAAATCTTCGCAAATTTGGAATATGAGTAGAACAGAGGGAGAATGTGTCTGTGTGCTTCTTAGGCATGCATGTACATGCCTATGACATAAAGCAGAGCAGTGGAGTCAGTTGCTGGAGAGCAGCAGAACACACTTAGTTTAGTCTCCATCCCGCACACCGAGCCATGCCCGCGTGGAATTTGTTACACAACTAAATTGCTGCGGGTATACTGCATCTTGCAGCTGGAGACTTCTCAGGATGTTATGACAGAAAGGAAACTTATCACATACAAAACTGCCCATGAGTACCCAAACAGTTCAGACCCTCAGCTATTTTTTCAGCTCATGACAGATTTATTCCATAAACACAAAGGCTGTATTCTCACTGCCAGCTTAAGGTTGAAGTTTGAGTGTTTGTGTCTTCAGACTGTGTCTTAAGAAACTCATGTCCTACAGTATTTTCTTCTTTTCCTGTGTTCATTGACTAATTTGCTGAAATTCCTTCTGTTGTAAACTACAGTCCTACAGTGGCCTGTTTTCTTGAAATAGATGGGATTAAGATTTCTTAACAGCAGTAGCAAAAAGTAGCTGAGAATGAGAAACACATCCCCCTTTCTTATCATCTGCAGTGTTTCAGAATTTGAGGCCAATGTTACTGAAAGCAGATTCTTATCTCATATTCTGCTCCAGAGCTTTTCCAAGCTTGAGAAAACTCCAAATACCATTTCTGGTTTTAGACAAGGGTATAAATGAAGCATTGCCAGACCTTTGTTGTAAACAGTATCTCTTAAAAATTTTTGTAATGTATTCTGTCCAGTAAAAATAAGATACAGAGTGATCTGATATTCAGGGATGCAGACCAATTAAATAGAAAGAAATGAATAATTTCTATTTTTGCTTGATTTTTTTAGTGAATCTGCTATCTAAATTTTTTTTAAAAAGTGTTTTAGTTAGAAATTAACTGTTTTGTTTGGCTTTGTCCTTAATGTCTTTGTTGGATTGTTTTGTTACCATTTCAAAACACTTCCTTTTAAACTTTAAACAATGATTACTCCTATTTTAAGTCTTGTAATCTGTCGTTTACTGTTGTCTAAATGAAGTGTACAGAAAGGAACGATACAGTAATTCTATTTATTGGTTTGGCAAGGGGTATCTACGCCTAACAAGTCATGTTAGCAGGATTTTTCAGCAAGGGTAATCTTTTGCAGCTTTATAGTACTTTGAGGAGAGATTCAGACAGCAGCAGCAAATGTATCTTGTTTTAGTAGAAGAGAAACTGCTGCAGGGAGAGTTTAATCCACTTAGCTAAGATTAGGAGAAAATCAAAAATTAAACAGAAAAGATTTGGTTGTGGTCTAAAATGCTTACTACAGAATCCATTTGGGAATGCTTAATCAAATTGGATCACTGGCAAATCTTCTGGAAAGCAAAACAATAAACATTTCAGTGCGAACTTGAAGAAGTCTGCGTATCACAACGCAGACTTTGGCTGTGACAGTGAACATGCTTTCCTGCCTGATAGGTTTTTGGCTGACCTGAGTTCCTGACAGAAACAAAGTTACCTAAAATGCAACAGTTGATATTTCTCCCTTTAAAACACAGTTATGTTTTGGCTAGCATACCTATTCATGTTTGTCATTCCTGTTAATGCTGTTTCTCAGGCGCACGTATACATGCCCGTTAGGTAAAGCAGAGCAGTCCCGTGGGAGTCTGTCGCTGAACAGCCGTGGAAAAGCCTTAGATTAGTCTCCGTCCCACACAGCGAGGTGCCTTATGCCCCCGTGGAATGTTGTTAAGGAATCAAATTGCTGCGGGTACGCTGCATCTTGCAGCTGGAAACTGCTCACAATGTTAGGCGTGGAAAGGAATCTTATCACCTACAAAACTGCCCACAAGTACCCAAACAGTTCAGAACCTCAGCTGTTTTTTCAAGTACTCTTTTACAGGAGGTATATTAATAGACAGCTTTGTATGTTTTCTTGCAGAATTATTCCAGCCTTCCATTTAGATACCAATTCAGCCTTTCTGTGCATTTAAACTTGACGTGGGATTACATGAATACATGTTGAATGAAGTGAATATCCCCAGTTTAAACAGACAGATTTTTTCTTTAATGAATCAAGCAGTATTCTGTTCTTCTACTGAGTAAATCTAACTTTAAGACTGGAACTAAGCATGTGCCTTAGTGAAATGATGTCTCTCTGTAAAGCCAACTTAATTAAGAGTTAAGTTCTATCTCTTCTCTATGTAAATAAGATAAGTATATTACATTTAATATACAGAGCAGTAAATATTAAAACAAAACTAACCTTTTCTCAGCAGACTAGTGTCAGGTACTGCAGTTGAGATGTGCTTCAGTGAAATGATCTGAATTGGGCTGACATTGCATTTTGTCTTCAAGCACCACACCCTCATCTGGAAGCCAGTTGCACTTTCATTTTGACTTGCCAGTTTTTTAATAAATAAATAAATGAAATCCTGCTTTCCTGGAAACTCTTCTCATGTTGGACACGTACATTTCATACATTCCTCCCAGTTCCAACCAGAATGCATGTGTTCTTTGGAAGGTCAAAACTCTCTTACTATTTCACTGTTGTTGGTGGTTGTTTTATTTCCGAAAGTCCAAAAGTTTGGGGTTTTTTTGACATAATTAAAAGGCTTTTGTGAAATCACACATTTAAAATTTGAAAAGGAGAGAAAGAGGAGGAGATCTGTCTGCGGCAGAGTTATCTGTAGGGCGTCGCTATATACTTTCCTCAGGGCACTACTGTACTTTTGATGGCTGCCTATATAAGGTTTTATGGGATCCTTATGTCCTCATTTTAAGTCAGTTTTTATGGGATGCAATAGAAAGATGAGTTTGCATTTTGTAAGATGGTGAGGTTGCTTTTTCAGTAGATGGTATTAAACAAAAGCAGGGAGATGACAGGGAAAAGAAGTGAAAGCGAGTGGTAAATAGTCAACCAGAGTATAAGCAGATAGTCCTGCACGCCAGAGGAGAGTTCTCAGGAATTTGAGTGTTACCAGTCAGACTCATGATCAAGTTAGTGTTTGATAATATCTACTGAAGCTGCAATCCAGGCAGATGCTGTAGAAGAAAAACAAAAAGATGCTATTCTGTCTGTGAGGTTTCTTCCACTTGCAGTGTGCTGTCTGCGTTATAACGAGTCAGTGCTTTTACAGGAAAGGGACGATGGAGAAGTTCTGCAGTTTGCATGCAGATGTTAATATTTCTGCACTGAGGCATGGACTTACCTGTGCAAAGAATTCTTAAAATGACTGGATCTTGCTTAAATTTCCACAATCTCTACGGCTTCAAGTTGGTCTCTTGTGCAAGAGTACCTTGTGCAGGGTGTCAGGAGCCTTCCATGATCTTCCAGAGCTTTTGTTTTGTTTGAATCCTCCTGTATCCTGTAGCAGTATGATGAGTTTCAGTAAATGCAGTATTGATGCCAAGCAACAGAGAGAGATTTTCAGAGGACCAGAGGTCAGGTTTTGTTTTTTGGCACAGTGGCTAAATTGATGCACCTGCCATGGCTGGATTAGTCATCTGTCTGTGCTTCAGCTATTTTGGAATATGTGAAAGGAAAGTTTTTTCAAAATAGGCAGCTAAGAATGTAACAGGCAGATGTTTTCCACATGCTTCTATCCTCATTTGCATTCACAACGAGAAAGAAATATGGGTTGGGAGAGAAATTGGAGTCTGGAGAAAGAGTACTGCAGTATTTGTGCATATTTCTGCAATATTTTCATCTTGAGCTATCACAGCACGTCAATGGTGTTCTTCACAGCGGCAGATAAGGCATTTGGGTTGCTTCCAGCCTGTCTACTTCTTGCAAGTCGTGTCGTTACTTAGAGGCCTGAGCTATATCTCTTTAAAATAAGTCAGTCTCTCAGTTCTGAATGGGCTTTGTCTCAATATGGTCCCCAACAGGATAGAATAATCAGAGTAGAACTGAGAAAGGACCCAGGGAGATATCTCCATGTGTTGCCTGCAGAAAAGACGGTTGTGTTACCAGTGGCTGAGAGGTCCTGTGGGCAGGCCGTAGGAAGGCAGTTCCTGCAAATCCCATGCTGTTCATTACAGTGCTTCAGCTCCTTGTAACTTTGCAGCGTGCAGGAAGGACAGAAACTTCCAGTCAGGGTACAGAAATAATACTGTTGCGTAATACTCGATTTCAGTATGGCCATATCGGCTCAGAAATAACAAAACTTATTTAATAAGAGTGAATGCACAATGACAATGTATCTTGTTTGATTAAGAAGCACCTGTGGCTGTGTAAAAGTGGGATGAAAGTGAGGAAAAAACATTCCTAAATGTTGTTGAGAGCAGCTGTTCTCACTGGCACCATCTGGGACTGTGAGCTGTAGCTGGGAGCAACCCACAGCCACGTTCAGTGGTGGGGCTGCATAGCATTTGCTGATTAGCTACAGAACCCCAGCATTGTCTTTGTCTTTACTGGTTATAGTCAATTTGTTCACAGCTACATTATAGTCTTTACCATATGTGAACCAGTTGTCCAGCAGTGTTAGCTGGAGAAGATGATGTAAAACTATGAAATACATTGTGCTAGTGGATAGAAATTACTGCAGGCCCTTGGGGGGTCCCCTTTTCCCAGTTAGAAGATCCTCATATTACAACAATACCACACTGCCATCTTCCCTACTCAGTCCAGTTTCTTCTTGTAGGAGAGTCCAGTCTTTATCAGTGCCTTTCTAGGAAGCTGCGAAGTCTGCAAAGTCACCGCAGACTGCTGATCTTTAGCAGAGAGAGAGGTAACCCACCTGGCTCACCAGTGCAGCAGTCAACATGACAAGAGTCAGGTATTCTGGGCATTCAAGTAGGAGATAATCCTGCCTTAGTCTTCTTAGCCAAAAATTTGAAGACTGGACGCTGAAAATAGGTAACTAGATTGCAAGAATTAAGTGTTGTTGTCTCCTGAAACCAGGTTATATGGCAGCTTCTTTAAGTTAAGTTTGTACTGTCTGTGTCTGTGCCACATTTAGTACTCTCCATCAGAAAGAAACTGTACAGTTGATTGTGTGAAGGTCAGTAATCTTAAGCAAGTTACACCCACTGATAGCAAAGATTATGCTTCTAATAGGATTGTGGTTGACCTTCTAATCACGTTTTAAAATATCATTGTCTTTGCCTATGTGAGTGCCATAAAGAGTTAAAAAGTATAATACATTAGTTAAACTTATGATGTGTCCCAATGTGGCAGCATTGTGGTTTAAAAGTTTGGGACAGATTGTACAGACATATATATAAAAAAGTGTATTAAAAAGCTTATCAGTATGGAAATAAGCTTAAAACTGACCTTCTATTTGTTCAATTGTGAGTTTCTTGAAAAACTACTTCGAACTCCTGCCAAAATGACAGGCTTCTCTGACTCTTCCCCCCATCTTCCAGCAGCCTCTTTGAACTCTGTAATTAATGTAAAAATGGTATTTAGAAACAAGGGATTTATTCCATCCAGACAGTCTGCTTTTCTTCCAAAGCGCTGGAGTCTTTCAGAGCCTTTCATTAGACCAGAACTTTTTTCTGGCATTTATGGGTCAAAGTTGTGTAAAATCTGTTTTGGGTTTTCAGAACTTCAGACTCTAAGGAGTGGAAAGGCCAGGAATCTGCCTGCCGTTATTGTGTTCAGATAGGAAAAATTACATACGAAATGGAGGTATTAATTTGCCTTCCAGAAACTTGTACTAATGATTTAGAGCATGGAACCAAATGTCTAGTTCTCACTAAGTTCAGTATGAAAGCTTCTTTTGATTTTTTTTTTTTCATACAACATGGTGAAATTTGCCTTTTTTTGAAGCAGGGATATGACCTGAGGATTGTTTACAAAACAGTTTTTGTACAGATTCCAAAAAGTCAAAATATCTTTTATTGTAAACCTCACTTCAAGATAAATGTGGTTTTGAAAATACCACTTGTGCAATTCTTTACCTTCTGTGGAAAAGGAGAGAAATACCCCTTAACAGTATAGCATTTCTCTTTGTAGGGTAGTACGTTGCAAAGCATATGTTATTTTGGGGTTTGTCACCCACGTGTCGCCGTTACCCAAATGAGCCAGCTGTTTGAAAACCTGCCTTTTTTTACCAAGCTGATCTTTTCCCCCCCACCCCAGGTTTTCACTGAGGTGTTTCAGCTCGTTAGCATTGTACAGCTCACGGGCCACAAATGTAACCCCACTTTGAAAACAATGGATGAATAGCATTAGGCAAAAGAGGAAAGTAAACAGCCAGCAGTTCAGCCCTCCAAACAGGCAGTGTTTATCAGAATGAAATAAACCTCTCTCTCCCGCTTCCTGGCCATCGCAGTGGCTGCTCTTAGGAGGAAGTAGGTCAGCTCAAAGCCAGGTGGTTGTATTGTCCAGACCAGAGGCTCCCAAATTGTGATAACAGCTGCTAGAGAAGTTAAACAGCCGTCTTTGTTTCTCACCTCAAAACAAACCAAGTTGGTACAGATCAAATCTTGAATCAAATCTCTGTGAAGCTTGTCCTCTGCGTTGAGGTGGCAGTAAAAATGTACTGATTGTTACCTACGTCGGGCATAATCCTGCCCCCTTTTCCCTGGCTTGATTGTCCGTGTGAGAGACCTTGAAAAGAATGAGAGCATGCTTTGGTACTAAGAAACTTTTAAAGAAAAATGTAGTGAGGATTAAGGCTCTTAGAAATAAGATGCCATTTTAATTAGTGAATCTTAGAATTCTTGAAGTAGAAGGTAGAATCTTCTTTAGGACTTGTGCATTAAAATCCTACCTTTATGCTACAAAGACACGTCTCAAATAGTGTTATCAATAGCTTGAAATGCTAGCAGATTGCCTTTGGGTAATGATTTCTACTCAGATCTTTGTCTGCAAAACTCATGTACATAAAGGGGGGAAAAAACCTTCATTCCAGAGAAGGTACACTTAAGTAGTAGCAAAGCCATCATGGTAACCTTTTGATAGCCTTATTTGTGTCATTTGGTTTTAAGGTGGTCGGCATTTCATTCCCATGTAGATCCTCCAGTCTTTACAGTTTTAAGAAGTTTCGCTTTTGAAATGGCAGCATCTCACCTTGAGGTGTGCTTTTGTGTCACGCTTATTTGCTTAGCCATAATGGAGACAGAAGTAACTAGATGCCATTTCAAGTACCTTCTTGTTCTCTTTTTGTAGGAATAAGTGATGGAGCTGGATCCTGGAGGGGCTGGATGTCTGGCTTTTTATTGTTCCCCTCCCCACAGGTCAACTCCCTTTGACATGTTGAGCAAGAAGGTGTATTTTGTTTCAGTCTGATTACTCAGAGTATAAACACAACAGTAGATCGCATGCTTTTGCTCCTGTATCACGAAAGGAAGCGAGTAGGATTTATTTGTATGAAACTTCGTTTGATTCTACACTGAGATTTTTATATTGAAAACTATGTTTGTGTTTGTGACTTTTTTAAGGTGCTGGGAACCCAAATTGCAAAGTTGCAATTGTAATGGGCAAAACCAGTAACCCCTCAGCATCCAGGTAAGAATTCCTAGGAGATTCAGAGAGTTACTTAAAACTTGCTTCCTGGAGGAGTCGCTGCTCGCAAAAATTTTATTAGGTGAAATACCATCAATTGCCTTGATCAATTGGATGTCCTTGTGGATTACAGGGGAGTTTTAAACCTGTGCAGATGTCTGTTTAGAGAAAAATGTTGCTGACCAAGCTCCTTGTTTTGCTGTCTGCTGCTCATGACTGAGGCCTCCCAACCTTTTCCTTGTCACCAGCTTTCATCTGCCAGCTTCCCCCCCTCCACTGCACTAGCTCTGGTGTTCGTGCAGCTGTGTGATGAACTGGATCAGGAAATTTGGGGGGGATTTGCTAACTTTATCTTGGTCACATTAGTTTTAGTGTGCATCAGTTGTTCAACCAACAGCTATCTCTAGCTTACAATTTATTTCTGGAGTATAGCATATAAACGAATTATCAAGAGTAAGAATTGCTTGCTTAAATGATAATAAAACCAAAACTTTTCAGAGCTTCCCTGGACAGAATGAGTACAAGTGGCACATCAGAGACCTGAAGTTATCTACCAAGTTTTTCACAAAGTTATCTGTAGGTACAGAAAGTTACTTTTGAAACATGGGATGTTTGTTATGTGAAGTTGTGTGAGCAGAGAGCATTGCCTGGCTTGAGTCAGACCTACTCTTTCCATTCCTATATGTGTTCCTTCTTGTTTAAAATAAATATGTTCAAATTTTATTACCAAACTAAAATTGCCTTTTACGAAAACTTACGCAAGTGACGAATAAAATGCTTTGTGACTGATTCTGTTAAAATCACACAGCTTGTAATACAAAATAATTGGAACATTTATATCTCTAAGTTGGATTTTAGCCCAAATTCCACTGCTTATCTAAAGTTTTTAGATTTGGCTAGGTTCCACTGAGAAGCAAACAGTAACTTGCTTGCAGCGTACAGAATGGTTTGTCCAACAACAACTGTACAGACAGTGGCATCTGTTGAGCTTTTCGAAGCCAAACAAAAGTTCATGGAGAGGATTATATGATACCACACTTGCTAGAACTGGAGACTGAATTCAGGGACCTGGGATGTCACCTCCAGTTCCATGTGACTACTAACTGACCTTAAATATTCTGAAAGAATTTAAACACGGGGGTTCTTTTCCTAAACTATAGGCAAGCCAAGATGATGATGATGATAAATGTGTTCTGAGTACAAAATAGAACTGTGGGGGGGAGGAGAAGGGCTGGGTGATAGAGAAGTACTTGCACAGAAGTGACAGAAGGGGTAGTTTTTTGGTCGTGGCGCATTGGATGCCAGCAGTGTGTTCTTACTTGTTGACTGGTGATTCAAGGAGCATGGAAGCATGCATGCCCCACCGTGTGCAGGCAGGGTGGCTGCAGCTGGTACAGGTAAATCCCAACATTGGCTTTATGTGAGTGGTAAACTGAAGACAGAAAATAAAAAAGGTGGAGGGAGGCGACAGAGGGGAGGCTCGAAGTTGACCTTAACTTGCGCATTCTGTCTTGGTCAGGTACCAGCAGCACAGTATGATTATTGTTCCCATGGACACACCAGGGCTGAAGCTGATAAGACCCCTCTCAGTGTTTGGCTACCTCGGTAGGTGATAACGTGTGTCAGCTATATGTGTTTTAACTTGTTAGTAGTCTCAGAAGCTGCGGTAATACTAAGAAATATTGTATATGGAATAAATCTGTATAATACATATCTAGAAATAGGGTTAGGGATTGAAGGCCTGTATTTTTATCCTTCTTCATTTTACCCTGCTTTTGTGTTTTCTCTGTCCCTGTAGATGAGATCCATGGAGGACATTTTGAGATACACTTTAATGATGTGCGAGTACCTGTCTCCAATATAATACTGGGTGAGTTTCAGTTATTAATTCCTTTTTAATACATACAGCAGTGAACCAAGTTTTATGAAACGGTGGTTTATTTTATGGAATGCTTTAAGTTATTGGAAACAGCTACGGTCAGTTGAGCCAGGGTCTCAAACACATGTAAGAAGGAGCTCACTCTTCCCTTGGCAGTCCACCTGCTGCTTGAATCTAACTTTAGAGCAGAAAGGTGACTGAAGAAAGCAGGGAAGCTGTAACTTTCGTGCAAAACATCACTTCCTTGAAGCAGAGCAAAGCAGAAACTGTCAGTGGCATTCTTTCCTCAATACCCGTTCTCATGGGCTTTACAGACTTTAAAAACAGCGTTCTGCTGTAGGCCATGGCCATCCAAGCCTGGGTGCCTGCAGACTTAGCAGAACTGAAAAAAAGAAAAAAAGAAAGAATGAGCAGGCAAGCACTGTGACCTTCTGCAGGGAGAACTTTGCTCTACTTGTCTCAATATAAATGCAGATTTCTTCTATTTCCTCTCTGCTATTTTTATTTCACCAAGAGAGCTTGCTTTCTTGAGTAGCCCTAGGACCTGGAAACCTCAAAGTTTTCCCTGAGATTCTCACACCAGATCTCATAGATGTATTTTTCAATGTAAGATTAACATTTAATTTAAAATCAGGTAAATCAGACCCTCTCAGAAACCATCTTAGAGTGTGCTTTGTGCTGTAAGTATTATTAACAGTCTGTCAGTATAGATCTAGTTGGAGCAAACAAGCAACAGTTCTGCAAAATTAACTTTTAAGAAGCTTGCATGTAGCTCTGGTGCTATGGGGCCACTTCTGCTCTGAGCCATGGATCATTTCAAGCGGGAATCAAGGTATCTGCATGTGCCTGTTTTTTCTTTCCAATCAGGTGAGGGCAGGGGGTTTGAGATAGCCCAAGGTCGGCTCGGGCCAGGCCGTATTCATCACTGCATGAGGTCCCTTGGTGCCGCTGAAACCGCTTTACAGATCATGTGCCAGCGCGCAGCACAGAGAGAGACTTTCGGGAAGAAACTGTACCACCACGTAAGCATGTTTGTTCCCTCCTTGTCTCAGTTCAGGTGCTCCAGACATCACCCGTGGCCCACAGGGACCTTTGTGTCTCTGATAACGGACACTGCAACAGATGTGCCCTAGCCTCGAATTCCGATTCGTAACGCCTCAGGTGGCAAGGGAAAAAAATCGCATTGTGAGGCTCCCATTTTTCACTATAACCTACAGGATTTGTTTTTTCCTTGCAATGAGTGCTTTGCTAGATTTCAATACAGATTTTGTCACCATGCTTTTTTCTCTGCTTTCACTGATCAGCTTGGACATGTATTTTTTCAGGCGTACAGCTTATGTTTCTGTAGTTATAATCCGAGTTCACCATTTTTGTGTATCGTATTTGTCACCAAGACATCTCCATTCATGATTACCGGAGACGCTCAAGGGTCTAAATTTGCCTAAAGATTTTACTTTTCTGATCAATTATTAGTACTTACCCATGAAAGTACAGACCAAACCAAGGCCTTGGTGGGATTTTTGGTCTTACCTTGCTCTGGAACTAAAATGCTGTTTCGTGAGAGAGACCTTGCTAGAATAATGAAAAGATGACTGACAGTCTGCTTTTTACAGGAACCATTGGCATTTAGTAGTCGGCCCATCACATGTGGAGTGTTTCTCAGGCTTATCCAACCGACAGGATGACTGTGTTGGAAAAAACAAGTAAAGGCAAGGGGAAGAGGAAACTAAATTAGTGTCTGGCACAGGTTATAGAAAATTGCTTATACAGATCTAGAGGGAATAATCTTACATATCAATTTTCCAGTCTGTTTCATTGCCAAACTTCCATTCACGACCATAACCTGGAATTAATAAGCATGGAATGAGGCGCGCTCTATTTCTCAGAAGGTCGTTACGGTGAAACCGATGTTTGCTGAAGCCACAGGCAAGGCCTGGGGGCCAGCTGCATAGCCAGCCTGGGCTCCTCTCAGCGCTGGGATGGCGAAGGGAGATGCGGGGCTGCCTTGGGTGACAGGCTGACAGTCAGGCAGTGACAACCCCAGGAGCTGGCGGCGGAGGAGCGTGCCCGAACACCTCCGCCTGGGTGCAGGCCACCTTTGCTGGCAGGAGTGAAGCTGAGCCCCCAGACTTCGCGCTGAAGCCAGTGCTGTGCATTTGCCTGTGTCCAGGCTCCAGCATCCACGCTCCAGGCAGGAGGGTGTGCGCGCCCGGGGCCGGCTCCGGACAACTTTTGCACTGAGAAGCATCACGTGAATGGTTTTTTTTTCCTGCTGTGGTATGTTGGCTGCAGAGAGGAGCAGGGAAGGGCTGCCAGGACCATGACTTCGTTTGGCTCGAGGGAGCTGCTGATTTATCATCCATGTGCACAGACAGATGCCGCAGGCACTGCCCTGCAGCTGTGTGCCGGGGTGTGCACCACACCACCACCAGCAGGTTAAGAAAACCAGAGCAGATTCCCCTCTTCTACCCCCCCAGTTTTTGTATACTGGAGCACATTACACAGAGCGATGACTGTGAGTCCTGGCAGCGGGTGAAGGAAAGTGGAGAGTAAAACGCACGCTTTGAGGGGCTTCAGGAAAACGGGCAGCAGGCAGTGGGTCTGACCAGGAAATGAGAGCGTGCCAGGATCAGGAGTTTTTTCCCTTTTCCTCTTTCCTGCCAGGAAAAGAATGGCCCTGTCTTTCATATGTCTGTCGGTCAGGAGTTTTCTTTCCTTTTTTTCCCCTCGTATTAGATTACATGCATCAAAGTAGCTTTAATTTGCACAAGGGTGTCTCTGACTGACTGACCAGGCGCGTGCAGAGGACCAGGGGCATCTTCCTTGGGCAGGCGTTCCCTGACTTCCCGCTTGCTGGCTTTGGTTTCTGCAGGAGGTTGTTGCCCACTGGATTGCTGAATGCCGCCTGAGCATAGAACAGGCTCGACTGCTTACGCTGAAAACAGCCAACAAGATCGACGTGTTGGGCAATAGAAAAGCAAGAAAAGAGGTAATTTTTTTTTCTTTGCCAGCCTTAGGCTAGGACTTTGAGGTGCAATAGCTGTGCATTTGTTGAAATCTAAGCTAAAACATAGTGCTAAAAGTTATCCTTCTGATCATAGAGCGTAACTTCACGTTGGGAATAGATGGCCTTAAGGTGCGCTTTTGATTGTCGCAAGATTGGAAAGTGTTCCCAGTTAAAAACTTTGAGAGCAGCCTGATAAAGTATTTAAAAATTAAAGAAGTTCGGGTCTGGCTTGTTTGCCTCAACACAATGAGATGGTTTGGGGTCACTCTCTCTCCTGGAAAGAGTTGCACCCTGCCCAGGGAACAGGAACAGCAGAGCTCCCACCCGATCCGAAGAGGAAGGAATGCCCTGTGAGATGCCGACCTTCAGCAGAACCATTAGATAAACATTTCCACTTGCTTATGAAACCCTTGTCGATAACGTGAGTTCTCGTCTAACTGCAGGTAGCCATGACCAAAGTGGTCGTCCCTCGAACTGTGCTTAAAGTGATTGACGCTGCAATCCAAGTGTGTGGTGGAGCTGGAGTTTCCCAGGATTTTCCTTTGGCTTCGATGTGAGTAAGGGAGCTTTGGCTGTAGGCCCGCAGCGTTCCTTTTCAGATACTTTTTTTTAATGCCCAGTACGTGCTGTTTCACCTCAGGTAGCCCAAAAGGAACGGTCCATATACCTTTAGGCTATAAAACTTCAAACAACTGCTTTTATAATTCAATTCCAGTGCAATTGCATTGCTTTATTCTTAGGAAAAAAAAAAGGGGGGGGGGGAACCAGCCTGGCACCGGACCTAAAATAGTTCTTATCAGCAGCACAGAGGAACTGTCGCTAAAACTCAGTCTTACCCCTTACGTCCTTGGGGAGAAGCAAGCCTTGGGCATTTCCAGCCCACACATCCCAGCCCTGCCAGGCCCATGCGTGATGGCTCTGGTGGAAAAGGCTGTCATTAAAGGGATGGCCACCACAAAAACCGTCCTGAGACCCCCGTGGTGGGCTGGGCCTGCTGCTGGGGCAGGGCAAGAACTCTACCCTTAAGGCAGCTCTCCCGACGCAGGTTTGCTTACATACGGACCTTGCGCCTGGCGGACGGGCCCGATGAAGTCCATCTCTCAACAATTGCGCGCTGGGAACTGCATGATCAGTCGAAGCGGCTCACTGCAAAAATCTGACGTAAAGCCAGCTCAGGTGGATGGAGGATTGGGGAAAGGTGGCATTCAGTGCAATAGTGTTAAGGTAAAATTCAGTGAATACAAAAATCGTGATTGTAGCTTGAAGCAATACATATTCTCTCACTCTTTACTTGTAATTATCTCATTTAATAATCAGTCTTACTTTTAAAAATTTGCAGAATGCTATGTAAATACCAGAATTTGTCTGGGTTCTTTATAACACTGAATAAAATCTATTTTCTAGTGGGCCTAAAGTGCTTTATTTGCTGAGCCAAAGCCCTCTTTACCCTTGTACTGTAGGCAGAGTAGTTTTGACTGAGCAGTTTCACCTGATCTAGTTTATTGCAAGCTGGGATAAACTTTTAATTATTAATTAAATGACAATTAAACACTTAGAGTAATGCCTTTTGCCTTTTCCAAAGCTCAGCCTCAGTCCAGCCCCCTCTCCTCCCCAGTTCCTGCTCTCAGCTGCCCTCCTTTTCTCTCCTGCTACACTTGGTCCTTCCCCCACCTCCCCTCGAGGCTGTTTGTCTTCTACTCCCTACTTCTTACTCCTCTGCTTTCTTCCTCCGAACACACCTCGCATTTTACCTTATAGGTGCCCCTTTTGTCTCTCCTTTTGTGCATCCTCACAAGTCTCCTCCTGTCTCCTGGCGCCAGCTGCTCCCATGCTTTCTTAAATATGCCTAAGCATAGGTGGCACGTTCCTGTCCACTGGCTGGAACCAGACTGGCACAGGGCCATTCATGGCCTCCTCTGCTGCTAAACAGGCTCTGCCTTGTGTGCCCAGTGCACCTTTGTGAGGTTCTCAAAGGTCAGAGTTCCTCAGCTCTGCTTCTGTAACAGCACTCTCTGAGATGAGGTAGAGGAGAACTTGTTCACAGAGTAACAAAACCAGGCAGGTCACAGCATACCACAGGGTATGTTCAGGCTGAACAAGCCCAGCTCCCCTCAGCCTCGCTTCGTAGGAGAGATGCTCCAGTCCACTCATCATATTCATAGCCCTCTGCTGGACTCTCTCCAGTAGTTTGTTGTCTTTCTTAAGTGTTTGTTTTCTTAAGTTGTTTTTCTTGACCTAACTTACATTGATCAACAATTAACTTAAGGATACCACTGTTTACTCCTTGCATGAACAAACCACCACCCCCCCCCCAGCATATTGCTGGAGCTTGGAGAGGGGAGGCCCTAGTTGGTTCAGCTCCACCCTTGAGCTGAGAGCCAAGCATTCACTAGAAGGGTGTTCCAGCCAAGGCTGCAGAAGGCAGTTTCAGATTGGATGCGTTCTGCAAATGAGTTTACCTCAGTTCATTTGAGAGGACCTTGAGAGTACCTAAACCCACAATTATCATTGTTTTTGAGAAAGCAGTAATTAGTGTTTGTATTTCCATCCACCTTTGTTTCCCCTTGCTTCCTGCCAAGAATGTTTCCTAGGAAGCAGAGAACATCTGCAGGTCAGGGGCAGAGCACCACAGAGCCCACAGGGCACCACTGCCTGTGCCTGGAGAGCTTGCTCCAGGCTGTCACAGCCTGCACAACGCTGTTTTCCAAGGAAGGTGGCCCAGGAACTCAAATGAAGGTCTCTGACCACCCTCATTTCCCCCGCCTTGAAAGAACAGCTACGTAAGAATACTGCCTTTATCTCAGTAACAAGGCTCTTAATTCCCTTTATTTTAAAATTTTATGTACATGTGAATGATCTGTATAATGTACACTCAATATAGAAAGTTTTTATATACTGGATAATGTATAGAACATTTCACACTTACACTAATTTCTTACATAACATGTCAACTTTGTTTTTTTGTCGAAGCTTTGTCAATTTGGTCAAGCCAGTTATACATACAAATGTCTAACGCTGTTTGATCTCGGGAAGAAGATAATGTTAATGCTTAAGGACATCAGTGAACTGGTGCAGGGACAAACCCTCTGCAAGTTATGTTCGATGGGAGTGATCACATCAGACTGGGGAGAGAAGGGATGCCCTTTGGGGGGGGTCGGTGAGGTCAAAGTGATTTTAGCCCAATTCCTCTAGACTGTAGCTCAACTCCAGTCATGCTAATTCACAAAATATAAAAACTAGGAAAGTTTGATTCACAGTCTTGTAAACAAATACAAAGGAACAAAATGTGCTTACGTACAGCAAGAAAAAAAATCCTTGTGTACCCATTTCAGCTGATCCAGAGAGTGCTTTCTCATGTTACAGTGTGATAGTTAGAATCACTTACTTTTTCCTAAAAAAAAAAAAAAAAA
>Ga0065711_1033348_pt1 | contig 25671 bp, 20 predicted proteins | sample Hoacrofraction12_FD_59098 | JGI IMG/M metagenome (GOLD analysis project Ga0065711, IMG submission 59098) | Hoatzin crop microbial communities from Cojedes, Venezuela - Epithelial fraction 12 v2 (version 2) | ecosystem: Host-associated > Birds > Digestive system > Esophagus > Crop | place...
GGGAGAGGGAAACGCCCGGGCTGGGGTGGAGGGGCCCTAGGGGAGCGCGGCGGGGCCGGGGCGGGTGAAGAGGGAGTTGAGAGCCCTTCGGCGCTGCCCTCGTTACCACTCCCTGGGCCGCGCGTGCGCGGGGCGGCTCCGGGGTCCGCACCGGCGGCGGGTCGGGGCCTTCCGAGGAGGCGGCTCCCGCAGGCTGCGCCTGGGCCGCTGTCTCACGGGGTTCCCCCCCCAGAGCACGGGGAGCGGGGCCGTGCGTGTGCCTGGGGGCCGCAGCCCGCCGGGAACGGGGAACACCGGTGCTGCTGGTCCCGGGCTGCCGGGCAGCGCATGCTGGTGGGAGTCTCTGCGCCCGGCGGGGGGGATCGGCCGGGCTTCTCACCTGCCGGCTGCTTCCCGCTTGTGTCCACGCAGGCGTGATTCCTGGGCAGAGTTCCCTTCCTTGCCAGCCGGCCCGGCCGAAGCCACCAACGCCAAAGGCCTCCCTTTCGTTACTTGTTTCTGTCCTGCCTGCCGTCCCTAATGGCAAACAGTAAGTGCAGCTTGGCTGTTCTTGGTCGGTGTGGCTTGCTGCAAGAGACAGCCTCCACCCCATTCTGGAATGGCGTGGTACTTAGAAGTGGCGTTCCCAGAAGGGGCACGCTGCATCTGAGCCCAAAAACAACATCTCTGAATTTTATCTGTCTCCCCTGCTTTATGATCCAAATGAATATTATATATTTAATCTGTTGTGTGAAAGTTTGACGTTTAAATCGTGTGCTGCCCAATTACGAATTTGTCTGGTTCTTGACCAATCTACAGAAGGAATGACTAAAGCATTTATATTTATTTTAAAGCACCTAACTTCTGCTGCGTTTATTGTGTGCCTTTGTAGCGTTCAGGATGATCTCCGCTTCCCAGATCTTCACCCATCTGTTAAATTCCCTTTTCTCCCAGGTCGCGTGATCTGCTGGTTACAGCAATGACATATAAGAATTGGGACTGCTATTTCTGTGTTTTAGCTTCTCTCCCCTGCAGCTTGCTGGCTGGTGCTGGGCAAGTCACTTTACAGCTAAGTCTTAGTCTCCCTTTTCGTGAAGCACGCGCATGTACTTTCCTCGTTATGTACTCTCTGGCTCCCAACCTGTGATGCATGTTACCTACTCTGCAAATATCTCTCTTGTCCTGCTTACTCGAGGTGTGGATAAAGGAGGCACAGTACTATTTTCCAGTAGCCTTGTCAGCCTTGCTAAATGCTTTTGGCTTTTATTTTCCTTCCTTGTTTCTAGCTTTGTGGCGGTTGCTGAGAAAATCTGCTCTGTGGGAGGCCCGTGGTGACGTGCTGCACCTCTCCCAGCTGTTCCTGCCCCCTACACCCTCATGTTGTATCTTTTGTTCTGCAGGATTTGTTCTTGTCCCTCTCAATGGAGAGTGACTGTATAGATCAATAATGAGGACCAGCCCTCGCAGGCCCTTAATTCTCAAGCGACGGAAACTGACCCTGCCACAGAAGGATGCATCCACTACATCAGCAAGAGATGAGAACAGTGGTCAGGATGAAAAGACTCCAAAGCAGGAGCATGGCCAGGAGGACCAACACAACAGCCAGCCCAGGCACAAAATGGACTGTGGCCTGCAGAAATTCCCAGCAGGCATAAAGATAATTGACCATCCGACCATGCCCAACACACAAGTTGTGGCCATCCCTACGAATGCTGATATCCAGAGCATCATAGAGGCACTGACAGCAAAAGGAAAAGAATGTGGCAGCAATGGGCCCAACAAGTTCATTCTCATTAGCAGCGGGGGCACGTCCCGTTCCGCAGGTCCAACACCATCGCAGCATCTCCCGCCAGAGAAGAAACCCAGTGCAGCAACCAAGGCTGCAGACGGTCAAGAAAGAGACAAGAACGTTACACAGACACCTGGTCTCACGGGAGGGACAGTGCCCTGGCAGTCAGGAATTGATTCTGTGGCTGGGCAGGAACAGGAGAGCAACAGTACGTAATCTTTACCACCCCTTTTTTTTTCGTTCTGACAGATAGACAAAGAGATGTGAAGCGGGCCAATGAGGGTAGTGCTTGGATCTCAGTATGCAGTAACAAAAACTATGTCATTAATTACAAAATAGCTATGGATTTGATTCTAATAAGCCACATAATTACGCATATGTAGCAAAATCTGAAGGATCTTAGTGGATATATTTTTGGTGGAAGAAATGGGATATAAAGGTGTATAGCAAAGCAATATTTTAGTGTTGGGGGGGGGGGGAAAGAAGAGCTGGCTTGAAGAAATCAAGTCTAGAAGAACAGGGGACAAAGTTTCATTTAGGAAAAGGCTTATGGCTGAAGTCAAGACTAACTAACTATTCAGTGATAAAACATCCAGGCCTAGAGCTTTGAAAAAGAGATGATTCACATCCTTTAATAACGAAGTGGGAAGTCTGTTTCCTCCTTGGCTGTCTCAAGAAGCTGCTGAATAGATATTGGAAGTGGGATGAATTTTGCTTTGAAACACTGCTCAGATCAAATTTGTGTTTTCAACGTGAAATAGTTATGTAGCTTTTGGGCTGTAGTAAATCTTATCCCACAGTGTAGTACTGCGTGACAGGAACCCACAGACAGCTACAATAGCTGCCTTGCTACAACCAGCCTCATGAGCAATAACAAAACTATGTCAGTTCTCATTGTTGCAGTTCAAAAACCTGGAATCATCTGAGCTTCTGACTTGGGTCTTGTGCCAGGTCTTTCAGTTGGAGTTTGTCATCGCCTTCCTTGGCCTCTGCTTACTAGATTAATCCTTTAGCTAAAAATACTCAAATTCTTGAAGTAGTGGATCAACATTGTCCTGTTTCAGAGAGCAGTAGTCTGGTTTTAATGTTTTTTTTTAAGGCTGCAGCTTTTTTTTCAGAAACTGGGCGGATTCATATGAAATCAGGAATTCAAGGTTGAGTTCCTTCCACAAGAAACATTGGCATTGCAATAGCATCTTGTCCCTACTGGAGACAGGGATACCTCTTTTAGAAGTGTGACTAGTGCCTATCTTTTGGCACTTGAGATAAAGGGGGAAGAAGGTTACTTGTGAGTAAGCAGAGCTATGGGCTTGTTATCCCAACAGGCAGTGGCGAGACAATGAGCTCTGTGTTGGACAATAGTCTCACTAACATCCAGTGGCTGGGGAAGATGAGATCGGATGGGCTAAGTCCCTGTTCCGTGAAGCAAGACACAGAGAAAGAGAACCAGATGCCTCTGCGGGAGAGAATCAAGGTAAGCAGGAGAAGAAAACAGAGCGTGCGCTAAAACTTTTGATAGGGAAGTAATCCATGTGGATCAGAAGACTTGCAAGAACTAGGCATCGCCATCTCTAAGTCACCTGAGTTTGGCCTTTACTGATTTGAATAGCAGAACCCGGAGGATCCAGGGATGTTCCACGGCCCTTCTTGTCAACTTTGCGAGCACTCACATATCATTCCTTCTGTCTCTCAGACCAAAGAAGATTCTGCTGCTGCTGCTGTTCCTACTGCCGCTGCTGCCTCCTCCTCCTCATGGCAGGATTCAGTATCAGAACGACCTCCTTACTCCTACATGGCCATGATCCAGTTTGCCATCAACAGCACTGAGAAGAAGCGTATGACTCTGAAGGACATCTATACCTGGATTGAAGATCACTTCCCGTATTTTAAACACGTGGCTAAGCCAGGTTGGAAGGTAACATGCAGACCCTCAAGTTGCTGTGGGTCACAGGGTGATGTTATCATAAGCCTTCTGCATGAAAATGAAAAGTTGTTCCCCAGCCTGCAGAGCAAGATGGAAATTAACTTGAACAGCCCACCCCAAATACCCTCTCATTCCAGATGTTCCCAGTTCCACTTCTTGTATCCCTTTTCTCATTCCACCTAAGCAAGATGATGGGGTGTGTGATTTCTGGAGTAAGAATAGGGATCTCAAGAGTAAGCAGAGTAAGAGACTGACGACAGGGTGGGCTGGGTATGCAGTGAATATGAAGGTCCATGTTGCCAACACTTCGGAGTGTAATCCCGCTGCCAGGGCAGTCGTGTCTCGGGTAGGCCCTGCTGTGCTGATAACAGAACTACTGCTTTTCAACCTCCCCCTCGCTCCTTTCTCCCCAGAACTCCATTCGGCACAACCTGTCCCTTCATGATATGTTTGTCCGTGAGACATCTGCTAATGGTAAAGTCTCCTTCTGGACTATTCACCCTGATGCAAACCGTTGCCTAACATTGGACCAGGTATTTAAGGTGAGTGCCTCATGCAGAGAAAATGGGGCAGGCTATCCAGTTACTAAATGCCACGCTAGCCAGATGCACCTTATTTCAACAAGGAAAATTAAGCTGCTTTGATGTCAGCCTTTTTGTAGAAGCTGGATTCAGCCACTTGACAAATAGACAAGCTCTGTATTTGAAAGAAAAGGTGCTGTGGCTGTGCAGATGAACTGGAGCTTCTGTGGGATGCATTTGTTCTTCAGGTGGTGTGCTAAATGTAGTAGTGAGCTTGTTCAACAGCTTTCCATGGCCATGATGCAAACTCCAAGCGAGAAGCTTTCCACTGAGGTCGACCAGGAGTTCCTATGCTGTTTTATTAGACAGTCATAAGATGGATTTGCCCTATACCAGCTAGGTATCTTGGGAAGCACCGGTTTGTGGAAGAAACAGAGCTTGTGAGTCTGGTATAGGTGTGTTGAGACTCTGCTTGGGTGGACAGATTGACTCTCGTTTGCTCAGACTATACAAGGTTAAAATGTCCCATTTGTTCCCCCTTTGGTTGATAACTTCATCTTATTTTTCTCCCTCTCAATGCCTTGCTGCCACCAGCCGCTGGACTTGGAGTCACCAACATCGCCTGAGCACTCTGAATCAGTAAGGCTTACCCTCTGGCTCGGGGCTTGGGCTTCCGTTCTCCTCTTGCCAGTCACTGAAGGAAAGGACAAGAGGCTCGGGGAGGGGGACTGGGTCACTGCTACACCTAGTCGTACAGCTCCCTGCATGCCCTTTTTGGGGAAAGGAGTCGAGCCAAAGGTTAATGGCCTGCAGGTGATCACGCTCTCTCTACCGCTGGTAGGGCTGTACAGCTTTGAGCAACGAGAAGTCTGCTCCTGAAGCAGGCTGCGGTGGGCACCAACGGGCCTCGGAGAACAAGCCCAGAGGGAGATTTCTGGTAAAACCCTCATCTCTGTGGAGTGGTCCCAATCTGTTCTGGGGCTCAGATACAGAGAGAATAGGATCTCTCCGTGCTCCTTTTTCATTTTGGAACCCAGCTGCATTGTGACTCTCAGAAGGATGAACTTGTTTTCTGTCTCTCTTGGATTCAGCAATTTTAACACGGACAGATTTACGAGCAGCCAGTCAAACGCTTTTCTGTCACGGCTACAGCCCTGGCCTTCTTTCCATCTGCTTAGACTTCAGATTCCTCTGTTGCCTCTGCTGTTCCACTTGAACATCTGTCTGGTCTATGGTTTGTATAGAGATCCAATATAGAGTAGAGCTGTCCTATTCACCTTTCCTCAGGCACTGAGGACACCGAAGCCAGGTCACTTCTGCAGCAGAGTCTGCAGCCGCATCAGCTCTGTCATGCCGTCTCTTTTTCTACGCAGCTTGTGGCTGGCAGCTGGCTTTGAGATGGCATGGCTGCAAAACGGCAGCTGGCACAGGGACAGAGCCGGCACGAGTGCTGGGTGCTAACAGCCGCTCTCTCTGTATTAGCGCAGCACAGGCCTCTGGATTCGCAGTTCTGAATGAGGCAGCAGAATAAAGATGGATTCTTCCCTTTAAATCTCTTTCTTTTCTCCTTCTCCTCTTTCTTACTTCACAATGACCACAGCAGCAAAAGCGACATCTTCCTGATCCCCAGAAGAACACTGGAAGCAACAGCAGCAGCAAAACTGAACCACAGAATGCACGTGAGTGTCTGCATCAGCCCAGGCCAAAGAGACTCGGCCTCATAAACCTGGAGCACTCCCCCAGATTCCCTTAGGAATAAAAGTGAAAATTGTTCTCCAGGTTTGCAAGCTTTTAGGCTTCCTACTGTGAGGTTTGGAGCTGAAGGCAGTGTTGCTGTGTCTGAGAGAGGATGTGATTGGGAGATGGAGGGGACTGGGTACTCAAATAGAGTGAGAGCAAAACTTGCCCCAACTTGAGGGCTGGGATCTGTATGAAGGATTATTTTCATGTTCATCAGGCCTTCTGGTTTGGGATTTGTATCATCAAAATTAGCAGAGAAGGCGGGTGAGTCTATCTCTGTTCAGATATTTATTTGGGGGTTTTCAGGAGGACTTCCTATTAGATGCCTGGGTTTAAAGAGGTAGAGGAAGGGCAAGAGGCTAGAAAGTGGTAGTACAGGAAGGGCAAGAGGCTAGCAAGTCTGTTCTTTTCCCTTCCAGGCCGAAAGATGAAACCTTTGCTTCCTCGCATCAACTCCTACCTGGTTCCGATCCAGTTTCCTTTGAGTCAGCCTCTTGTCTTGCAGCCGCCTGTGAAGGTTCCTGTATCCATGGCACGGGGAGCATCCCTCAACACCCCGGAGACTTTCCAGAGCAATAAGCGTGTGTGCGTTGCTCCAAAGGTTGGTTTCTTGTTTCTTGTGTTCTGAGGTTTTTTTTGTTTGGTGTTTTGTGGGTTTTTTTTTGCGAGGAGGGGGTGGGGGGTGAGATGGGGTGTTGTGTTGGTTGATTGGGTTATTTCTTCTTTCTTTTCTATAGCTCTTGCCTTCTATGGACTCTGTTCTTCATATGGTTCCTCTGGCATCTTTACTAGGTGCTCTGAAACTCTAAGCTCACATTAAGGAACTAGCCAGTGACAATCCTTGCTGTCCTTTTCTGTCTGTTGGGTGACAATTACCTGCTAGTTGACTTGCTATAAGGATGTTACTATAATTCACTAGGGGAGCGGGCTCTCTGGATTGGTTAAGGTATTTTTTGTCTCTACTGCCTGGAAGTGAAGAAATAAGAATGGGACAAATGGCTTTGTTCTGCCCCTAAAACATTCAGACTTTTGATAGCTCTGAAGAGACACATGACATGGGGAACTTCTGAAAGAGTATTTATTTGCATGTACTCTCTTCACAGAGGTTTTCAGGATCTGCTGTTTGCTAATTCTGCGCAGTTCCCAGTTATTCTGGGCTCAAGAAAAACAGCTATTAAACAGGTCTTTCTCATGGCATCTCACTGACTGCTCTTGGATGCTTAGACACTGTAAAGCTTTAACTTTGTATCCTGTCTAATCATGATACTGTTTTCCTTTGTGCGCCTGCTGCTTTATGTTCTCTTCTGCTATGATTTATCTTTCCCCTGTGCTCTTTTTCTTTTCATAACCTCAGTTGTTTTCTTTTCTTTTTCCTTGGTTTCTGGGAAAACTGACCTCATTTATTTTGTTATTTCACATGTAGATAGTGTAAGGAAGAATAAAATGAGTTACACTTTTCCAGAAACATTCAGCTCTCCTGCCTGTACTCCTAGAAGCTCCTCATAGCAGAAGTGCTCTGAAGGGCATGACTTCCAGTCGCTTAGCTAAAACCCTTCCCGTGCAACCTGTAGGCTTCTTTGTATCAGCTTCACACAGAGACCAATCTTTATCTGTTGTTATAGTTACTGCTTTCTGAAGATCCTCCTCGTACCTGTTCTGCTGTCCTCAAGTGCCAGTCGTCTTCCTTCCGCTATCATTTGGATTTTGAGTGGGTTAGATCCTTGCTTACTGACTGCATATCACTTGGGTGTCTTTGTAGATGTCACTCTCTACAGAAGAGTCATCCTCTTTACCCATGGCTGCTGTCAAGGAGGAGAGTCAACGTGATGAAGGTTTATTTTCCCCAACCCATTCCCTAAAGGAGAGCAGCTCCCAGCCTGGTGAGGAATCGGCTTCTTTCCCTGAGAGCGTCTGCATAAAAGAGGAAGAAGGCTCCCAACTGGAGGACTGGCTGTCCCCGTTTGCCTCAACCCTAACGGTAAAGGAAGAGCCAGGCTTGTTCCTCCAAGTCTCTTCCACAAAGGAGAAGAAACAACTCACCACACTGAAGTCACCATCTAAGGGTGTTTCTGACACGTTGGTTATAAAGAGGCGGGAAAGGCGGGAAATGGGCAGATCCAGAAGGAAGCAACGCCTAGCACTGCCTTGCTCAGAAGAGCCTGTCCTTGTTTTGCCAGAAGGCAACGGCTTTGACCCTTACCGGTTAGGGGCTGACCCCCCCTTCCTGCAGGAAAGCCAGCCTCTTGAGAATGTACCACAGCTCGGCTGCTCACAGGGGGAAGAGGGGCCCTTTAAAACACCAGTCAAGGAGATGTTCAGCAAATTGCCAGTTTCTTCCACTCCCAGCAAAGTCTCAGCAACTACGACCCCCCCACTAGGGTGCCTGGACCCCTGGAAATCCACATCCTTAGCCAAGGAAGGTCAGGAGCTGGACTTCAGTCCAGTGAGAACCCTTCAGTTGCCCTTCACACCCCTCCAGGAGCACCAGGACTTGCTGGGTTTTAACAGCACACCCCTTAAAAATCCCCTCTTTGAGTCCCCTCGGGAACTGCTCAATACGGAATCCAGTGACATGGTGCATGCCCCCCTCACAAGCTCTCCAGCTTTTATCCACGACTCTGCTAAGCAATCCTCTGTTGAACTGCCAGCCTCTGGCTTTACTGAAAACCGGTCGCTCATGGAGGGCCTGATCCTGGACACCATGAATGACAGTCTGAGCAAAATCCTCCTAGATATCAGCTTTCCTGGTCTTGAGGATGAAAATTTAGGAACAGACATCAGCTGGTCTCAGCTCATACCTGAACTGAAGTAAACTGACCCGGTGGCTGAATTTGGCTTGTTCTGGTACTGCAGAAAGCACTCTACTCTTCTGAGATCTGTGTGTGTGGTCTAAGAAGACTGCCCGCTTTTGACTAACTCCCACATCGGTGGGAACAGAGGGCATTATTGACTCCTGCTAAGCTGGGAGACGGGCCCATTGGCTGCTATGAGCTCCCTTTATAAGCTGCAATAGACTATTTATGTGGAACAAGACAGAACCTCTCTAACCTTGAGCTAGAGATGAGAGTCCCCGGAGAGAGGTTATCAAGAGAACATCTAGGTAGGCCCTGAATGGCATTTGCTACTCAAGGTATCAGGGGAAATGGATGCACTCCTCGGTTATGTACAATAGGAAGGAGCCTGGGAACCTCCTCCTAGCTGTCTCCTTACTTCTCTTTACTTTGTTCTCATATTATTTAGTATCTTCTGTGTAGTTTTAATGGCTGTAAATACTGTACATTCCTTAAATTAGCCCTTAATTATAATAATAATTTTATTCTTGTAGGGTTATGGGAATATTTGGGCTGGTAAAGGGTTTGACTTAGAGTGTTGGCCATATGTTCCACATCTCCTGTATTCTTCTACCCTAGACAAGAGCCCAGAATATTCTTTTTTTTTCTTTGACTTCAGAAACACATTGGTCTAGGCTGTTGCGAAGGTTGCTGGGGCAAAGATCTGAAAAATCACCCATATGTGACTCAAGTCAAACTGAAGCTTGTTGTTACCTGGATTGCAGCACAACATTTTGGTTTGACTTCCTTTTTCCAGGCTGCAATGGAGAAGAGCTTGGATAAAGCCGCAGAGCTCTTGTGGTTCCAGTGTCCTGTTACGTACCTAGAGGACTAGATAGAGTCCCTGTTGCAGTAAGATAGGCTTCTGTTGCATGGTTAAAGCTGCCCTCCTTACAGTTACCAGTTGAAAATGTAAAAAAAGAACCTATAAAGCGAATGTTGATATTTCCACGGAAAGGCGACCTCTGGACACACACGGTATGTTTCTCTTGGTGCAATAGGACAGCTCATCCCACTTCTCTAGAACTTGTATCAAAAGTGGAAAGTGCCATGGAAAAGACCTGATCCTTCTGCTTACAGACAAACGATGTCTCGTGTATCTACATACTCAATAAATCTTCTGTGGAAACACAGCTGAGTGTTGTCTTTACTGCTTTCGCTCTTTGCAGCGTGCTTAGGCTGGACCGTAGCACAAACAACTGATTTTTTCTTGTCTAATACGTTATGTTTTCTGTGATCACTAAGTGACCAATATGACGTTTTTAGTATTCCTCAGGCTCTGTTGGCCATACCATATTAGATTTGGTTGCTCAACCCCTTGCTTCATATAATAGACATTTTCTTGCTGTTCATGGATAAATCCTGACTTTACAAAGTCAGAAACATACTAACTTAGTCTAAAACATCAGAACACCACCAGCAGACTAGTTTCTATGTTTTGTTAATGCAAAACAAGTCTCGCTCAAAACTCTGTATTTCTGCCTTCCCCTATAAATGCAAAACCAGATTTAGATGTGTGTGGTTTTCAGAATTGCAGTTCTTGTGTGTGCTTTGTTAAAGGTTATTTGCCCTCAGAAGATGTTTCAAGCACCTTGTGCTGATTATTATTTCAGTTTTTATGGGGAGAAGTATCCAACTCCCTGATCGGCGTTTCTGTCTGCCTAGCACAAATTTCTGCTCAGTTTGAGGCCAAGCATGAAAAAGGTTTACCAGGCTGCTGTGGGATTTTCAGACTGGAATATTTTTGTCAGTGGTTAAAAGTTGAAGTTCCATCACTTCTGATTGAGTCTCAGGGTTTCCTTGCCTCTGAACAGGAAATAAAACAGGATGAAGAACCGCTGGGTGCCAGCAGCCTCTTAAGTGTGTTTTGTTTAGGACTAATCTGCCAATCCTGCTTGCTAGGGCAGGAGGTTTTGGTTCCCTCCCCTCTGCAAATGTCCTCTAGTAAGGCCTTCACATCCTCCAGCCTGGATTGAAATCATCATTCTCTGCGCAGGAAACAGCGACAGACTGCTGTGAAAGCTGATCGAAGCTAGGCAGCACAGCTGTCGTCAGGGAGGAGAGCTGAAGGGAAAACCATAAACCTAGGGCAAGGCCCAGGGGGAAGAAGAGAGGCAGACAAAAGGCGAGATTGTGGTCATGAGGCTGCCGAAGAGGCCCACTTTGTGGCTTGTGGCACACTTTCTGCTAGTACATGTTACATAGCTGTCAACACTCTGCTTGGGTTTCTCAAGATATCTCCCTTTCACCTCACTTCTTGCTCCCGGGAGGATGCGGGGACACAAGTGACATCGGAGAGCCAGCTGACTAACGACTGTGCCTCCAGCAGCTCACGAAAAGCTCTTCTCCTTGGGATGAGGGGACGGTATCAATTCCAGGCGGGTGATCCCTTGCTGTCCCTGTCAGCTGTGGTGCTTTGATGGCCACCTCACATCACATTTTGAACACAGTAGTGCCAAAGACCAGTCTCCCTTCCTGCTGAGTATTCCAGCCCTGCTAGAAGGCAGTTCTATCAAAAAGGGGGGGAACATCAGAAGAAACCCTGTTAAGCAGTCCTACCTACTGCTCCCACAGCAGATTTCCCAGTGTTTTGTCCAACCTAATTCAAAGCCCCACTCAGTAAGGATTTCATCACAACCCTCAGGAAGACTCCTTTATTTCTCTCATCTGTAAACGTTTGCCTGATATTCCGCCTGGATCCTTTCTGTAATTTCATCCTGTTACATTCACCACCATAAAGTTGTACAGAAAGCTGTAAAGCCAGCTCACCAGGGTCTGAGTGACTGCAGCCAGCCTGTTGAAAATTGTAAGTCTTGGCTTCTCCTGTTCTTCCCCTGCTGTTACTTACGTGTCACTTTTTATGGGAAGGAGTTCTTGCAGCACGTAAACTATGAAGAGAAGCTGTTCGAGTGTGGAAGTCACGGATGTTTGCATGTTCAGCAGTAAGAAGTTTCACATCTCTGTTGTCATAAAGGGGAAAGGACACTTGTGCTTCATATCCCAGGCCTAGCTCACAAAAAATCTGCAAGATTAAAGGTGATCAGGTGTTGGAAGGCAGCTAAGCATGGCATGAGGCAGAGAAGGGGGGATTTGCGCTTGTAATCACTCAGCAAAGCAGCTGTTTGGAGGACAGCAGATTAAATTGGCAGGCTTTGTTGCTGGAGGTCGTGGCTCAGGTATCCTATATTTGCGCAACTGGACTGTTCAAGGGTGCCACTGCTCAGGAGTGAAGTGACAGACCAGTAACACAGCTGGGACTCAAGCACTTTGTCCTTTCAGTCGAGTGCTAGAGGCATATGCAGCGAGGTCATGGTGGGAACGGTGGAAGCAGGGCTGCGTGGTAGGAGTATTCTGTTTTGAAAATGTTTGTCGTGAACCAAAGGCTAGAACAAGAAGATGGTGGGGCTGCCAGGCAGAAGGAAAACATTGTGTGAGAAACAAGACCAAAGGCATTCTTTTGGACCATGGGGAGCCAATTACTGAACTTGAGGTACCTGGGCAGAGCAGGGAGTTGACTGAGCGGGACAGAAATTCTGCAGTCAGGTTGGATGTGTGGTAGAGAACTTCTCGAGCACAAGCCCATCATCCTCTCCATTATGCAAAAGCATGCATTCGGTGCTCAGAGCTGAGCACTGATACCGCTGTCGGCCTCCGTTCTGCAGGAATTAGCTGAGTCACAGATGGAGAAGTTCACCTGTCTGAGAACAGAAGGCTCTGAACTGTCCATGGACAGACACAGCCTCCAAACAGCAACAACCCTGTTTGCAGCTTGACCTGGCTGAGCCTGCACTGCAGGGGTGCTGAGCCTGGCCCTGCCCCAGCCCTCACCCCCGTTGTCCGGAGACAGCAGTGAGACTTACTCTGAGGAAGAACAGTTGCCTTCTATTGGCAGCTGGTGAAAAAGTACCGGGAGACCACACCAGATACAGACCAGAAGACAACAGAGCACTGCAGCAGGGCACAGCAACAGCACCCTACACAGGAGTAGAGCATACACTGAAGTTTAGGGAGTTTGGGTCGCTGTGTAGAGGGGACTCAGACAGGTGGAAGCACATGGGTAACTGCGTCACGGGATAGGAAGTCCCCTCCTCCCAGCTCTTGGCACAGACTGAACAGGTAACACAGCAGCAGTGTCCAAGGATAAAGATTGTTTGTAACCTTCTCCAGCAAATACATGCTCCTGTTACGCCTCTGCTTGAAAACAGCCGTGCTTTTTGCCAGCGTCTCCCTCTGCAACCCTTTTCAGTGAGTAACTGTGTGTTTGGAAATCAGAGGGTCTCTGGAAATTGGACAGGACCATCTACCCCCTTTTCCTGCTTGTGGGCAGGTGGAGGTGCAGGGCTTGCAACCAGCCCCAACCAAAAGCATTTGGATGTCCTCTCTGCAGTAGCTCCACCGCACGCCTCCATCCTTACTGCTGGTCTTGGGGGGCTCACTCGAAGCTTTGGTCTGGCTTGGGAGTCAGACAGGACATTTCAAGTCACGCTTGCTCAGCAAGTGACAGCAATGAAGCAGTGTGACAGTGTTGTCAAGAGTGTCTCTTGAGATCTCTGGTTGTAACCAAGTAAAAGGCTTGGCTGCCACATGGCAGTAATAGCAGGAGGGAAAAAGAAATATTTTTTAGGAAGAATGGGGAACACGGTTAAGGCTTCACGAATAAAGATCTTACTTCAGGCATTTGGGATAGGGGTGTCAGGGCAGTGTCAAGCTGGCAATGCACAGGAAACAGGAGGTCTGCGTAGCGTTGGAGTTATAACCGGGCAAGGACTGAAGAGCTGTATGTTCAAGAGCAGAGCGATGAAGTAGGCTCAGAGCAGAGGAGGCGTACACAGAGGGAGAAAAGAGGCCAGCAGGCTGGTATCACCACCCCTCTGCAGGCTCAGCGTTTGGACTGTAGTGCAGAGGTGGATGCCTCTGTCGGTCCTTCTTCAGTAAGAGCAGTGCTGTACTTGTCTTCTCACGAACCTGTTGTAGGTCAAGAGCAGGCAGGCACAGTCCTTCACACCCTTTGTGTAGCACTCCCCAGGTCTTCTCTCAGCAATGTGCAGGAGCATCCCGAGACCGTCCTTGAGTTCTGATACCAGAGCAGGCTGTTTAACACCTTCTAGCCAGTGGAAGAAAACATGAGTTTAAGATACAATTTTCTAAGGATCTGGGACACACAAATCTACAGGGAGCCAGCAAGTGCTGCGGATGCTCTGCTCCTCCGAAACTTCTGCTCTGTGCCTGGCCAGAAGTGCGGCAGATGCAAAGGAGGCAGTAATTCCCCTTCGCCAGTTGAGTGGGGTTCCTCCTACCCTGTTTTGTCAGCTGAAAAGTGCTGGATGTCCTCTGACACGAGGCGAATAAAGGTGATTGCCACCTTTTTGCTTTTGCAACTTGGCTGGTGGAGAAAGAACTTGAGTCCTTCCCCGTATAGAAGAAAGAGACCCTGTTTTACAAGCCAGCAATCTTTTCGTGAGGATGTCAGGCCTTCATTTGTGCCAGAGGGCAGTCTAGCTCTGAACAAAAGTGGAAATCTCTTTTTTAGTAAAATACCCACCTTCCTCTTTAAAATGCATTATGGATTCCGAGAGCAAATGAGAGCTTGTTCCTGAACAGAAATAGCCTTCCTTCCCCCTCCCCTTTTTCCAGCAGAGGTGAGCTACAACTGGATAAAAAGATAGGCAGGGTGTAACAAAGTATTAGCTGCCTGAGACTGAGAAGAAAGTGTCCTGCTTCGCTAGTCCCCTCAGACTGGTTTCTTGCTTTCATACAAGCAAAGGCCATGCATCTGAATGGCTGATGCAGTTCAAATGACGCTTTCGTCCTTGAGTTTCAGTAACAACTTTTCTTCGAAAAATAAAGACGATGAATACCCTGATACACATTTTACCAATACAGGCCAAAGACCATGCAAAGCAGATTCTATTCCACACATCAAAATCTGTGAAGCCATTATGTAGAGCACACTGGTAAACTGTTTGCATAGAAGATGTATCATCAGAATTAGTTATCCTCCATGTTTGCTTCCTTTTTTTTGTTGTACCCTATTTAAAACCAGAAACATTTAATGACATTATTTAAGAAAGTCAAGCAAAACTGTCGGCACAAATGATTATTAACATACAGTCGGGCATAGATGGCTTACGTTCCCTGCTGTTGGTCTCTATTACCTTCTCATGGATGGATGGGAGGTTCCTGCCAATATCTGGCTTTGTTTATTTAGTAATGTGACTTGTAGGAGGTGAAGTTTTGTTATCCTCATCTGTGGTTACAAACAAGAGAGCAGCTCTTTCGAACCAGAACTGTTTGGAAAACGGACAGACCAATTTTCCAACAGGACAAAAAAACCCTCATCTTCACTGGACATCAGAGGAATCCCTTAATATTGCTGACATTTTCTATGGAATACTCTTTTTTTCACTACAAATATCATATATTTTCTCAGTGTACCATATTCTTTCACATTTTATTTATTTTTGTGTAAATTTTAATAAAGACAAAGTTTTGGATAACATCATTACACAACAGGCCACAACATCTCATCAACTCTATGCTTCTCTCATGGAGTAACACATTTGGACTACTTATATTTTTTAATTCTGAATTCTGAGATTATATGTTTATCTATACACAAAGGTATTTTGGCTTGTGGATCGGTATGAAATTCCAACTGCAATTTCTATTCTGGATAATGCATGCATATTGTTAAGCCCTGAAACACTCAGCTTAGGGGCAGTTACATGACTCTTGCGGTGTAATCCGTCCTGAATTATTAACACGTATTATCCACTTTAAGCATCACTTTTAAAAAAGCTTTTGTTTGGTGCAGTTAAAGATTTGCCTGCTTAGCTGTTGTTACACACAGAGAGGTAACTAGAGGGGTAATTGCTTTGGGCATTGTCAAGACAACAGTACATGAAACTTTAATAAGAATATTGGTGGTCAAGAACTCCGTCATCCTCTTAAGGCTACTTTTTGCAGGCTGGAAGTGCCCATACCTAATCCGTGCTACTGCTGTCTCTCCGTTTAGATGCTCTCAGTTCCCTCTCTTTTTCAGGTTCCCCACGACCACACCCTATTTCATCTTTGCTCTGTATGCAGTGTCTGTCTTCTTTTCTTCTCCCTCTCTTGACAGGTTGAATGGTCTGAGATCTCAGGAGCTCCACCCTGTAGCTAATTAGCGCTTGACAGTCTGCACTCTGCTGTGCGTACCCATGGGACTGGCAGACTACAACAACAAGAGCTGTTTTGCTGTTTCCCGTAGCTGAATCTCAGTTTTGTTTTGTTTGCTATTTTTATTAAAATCTTAATTGCTGGAGTCAGGAGATCATGAGATAACCTCAGTTCTCATTCAAATCATGCCAAGGCCTAGCCATCAAGAATGCAAAGAACAGCTGGGCGATACAATGTACAAAAGCAGCCTAAAGGCTAAGAAACCAAAGGAACCCAGTATTTGTAATTTAAAATAAAAATACATTGTTAAACCATCATTGTTATCCATCAAATCCTTGGGGTCATAACACATCCCTCTGTCTTCCAGTCAGTGTATGTGCAGTGTGTACACAAAGCTGCTTCTGTACTACCAGTGCTACTCCGCTGGTGATTCCACCATAAAACCCTGAATTGTTTGAGCAGAAAATATCCATACTGCATATCAGTCTCAAGTAGAGTTATTCTCGTTCTGCTGTGGAGGGAAGGGGCAGGAAACACAGGGCATTCAGTTCAAACAGCCTGGTTGCTTCTATAAATGACCGCGCAAGAATGTTTTTCTAAGGTTAAAAAAAAGCATTTTATAGCAAACCTTTTGCTGAAAAGACCTAGGGCCCCCCTGCTGTGGAGGGAGTTTGTCAGGGTGCCCTTCTTGGCTTTCAGTTATCCCTTTCTATGAGCTGAATGAAAATTTTCCAATTTTTGGCTGTTCTAAACATTCTTTAAAAAAAATCTTTTTCACACCCTTAGCAGAGACATAGTTGGCAACTAAAACCTGAGATTTGTTCAGTACAGAGTGTGCTCCAGCACAGACTTACTGGAGTGTATGGAGATTGCTTTCTGAACTGGCTCTTCACAACTGCCAGCAGCTGAGCGTGGGAATATGAGCTCTCAGGCTCATGGAACATGAGCTTCTACAGGGCTTCAGGAAATGGATGATAGGAAGGAAGACCTTGATGAGAAGAAAGTGACTCAAAGAGCCAGGTGGAGACAGGGTTCAAAAGACATATAGAGTCATAGAACCATTTAGGTTGGAAAAGACCTTTAAGATCATAGAGTCAAACCATAAACCTAACACTGCCAAGTCCACCACTAAACCATGTCCCTAAGCACCATGTCTACACGTCTTTTAAATCCCTCCAGGGATGGTGACTCCACTGCTTGCCAGGCAGCCCGTTCCAATGCTTGATAACCCTTTCAGCGAAGAAATTTTTCCTAATACCCAATGTAAACCTCCCCTGGCGCAACTTGAGGCCATTTGAGGGAACAAAGAACAGGAGAATTTTGGGTAAGGACCATCATAGTCACAGATTCAACGGTCCTCAGGTTCAAGACTGGGGCAAAACAATCAGGTACCGCAGAAAAGCATGAGAGATGTGAAACACTGTTTTCAGGACTTGGGTTGGGCTGTTTTACAAGGGATCAGCCCAGTGCTTTGCACCCAGCAACAAGGAGAAGACACTGTGGCAAAGATACCGATTCACTTAGCGGGACTGAGGTGTTGTTCCTGAAGGAACACAACAGAAGCGTGTCTTTAAAGATTTAGCCAGCGAGTACGGAAGCTTGAATTGCTGTATGCTGAATGAAATCCACCTGAACAACAGAGGATAGATGGGCTGCAGCACCCTGTAGAGTGGCAGACTCCCCCCAGAGCTGAGTGTGAGTGTTGGAGTAGCCCTGCTATGGTAGGACTGCTCCAGTCAATGTGCTCACAGAGTGACACATTGCAGCAATCAGGAACATGTTACAGGCACGCTCGGACCGTGTATGGTGACAAATATACCTGGTTAAAGTGATAACAGTTAATTTCAGCAAGTTATACTGCTGACTGATGAAGAATTTGACTGATCTCTGTTGCTTTAAGATACAAAGCAAGCTATTTACAAACAAACCTGACAAGAAGCATCGCAGTACTCTACCAAGTGCTGGTAGGAAAGTTTTCCACAGCATGTGTTAGAGGACTCTAAAAGTAAAACCTGTCCCCAAAGGAAAGGAGACTGGATGCTAGGACAGGCAACGGGGAGATTCTTTACCTTCTGAGGACTACCTCTGGGCTTCATTTCGAGCAAGACAAGATGGGCTCTGATTCTACAGCTAGCTAGGCACAGTCAAAAGGTGTATAGGCGGTTGTCTTGTTTCCTTGCTTCTGTTGTTGTTTTATATGAAAAAAAACCCAAAATTTTTGACAGATGCCCATAGAAAGCCATGCAAAGCACCTTGCCAAGACTCTCTAAGTGCTTTTAGTAATAAGCCCACACATATGCATACCAAATTAAGCTTTTCAAGGCAACCCTAACAGCACTGGGTTTTACTGTTTGAGTAGCCAGCTTTGAGGACATTATCTGAAAAGAGCCTTAATGGTGTGAAATTTTCATTATTATTATGGCAGGATACAGAGACTTCAAAAAATTGTCTGTGTTAGGGACAAGTGCATTCTTAGCCTCAAGATAAGTGGATAATGGAAATACCGTTCTCCCTACGGATAGGAAGTGGAGGGACAGTGAAATGAAAGCAACTACCCAGAGCTACACACAGGAGACATCTTTGAGACAGCGCATTTCCAAGTACTGCACTACTGGCCTTAAATACACAACTATCCTTCGCCTCAGTCTCTTGCACACTTATGTTGGTAAGCATACTCCTACCAGAAATTGTTTTGTGCTTTAAATGTCTTTCAGAGCACACAGAAGCTCTCGCACGAGTAAGGTAGTTGCCATTGCTGTGGGCATTAGCACTCTGCAGTAACAGTGGATATTCTTTCCCCAGGTGAAAACAAAGCCAAAGTCGCCTAGTGTAATTAACACGGCCACGTAATGGAAGAGGGAACTGTGTGTTGCCTGCTGCATGTCCAGCAACCATGCTGCAGCAATGCTAACTATTCTAACCAAGCAGAACAGGCTCTTGCTACACAGCTTGGCTCAAGCAGTGAAATCAACACAAACAGGACACAAATCATTACAGGAAATATTAATGCAGCAGGGGGAATTCACATTGGACAACATGGTTGCAAGTTTGCCACAGATTTTTTATAAATGTAGCTACTATGGCAGATGACTACAGAGACTTGACCCTAAATTAGCTAATTAAGCAAAGCATTCTGCTTTCTGAGCGGCCTGACTGGCAGGATACACTTTGCTGTCCAGCAGCTGAGCTACAACGCTACGCACATCTGAGAGGACATTTATCTCAAGGAGGTTTGTCAGACGTATTCACAGACATATATACTGTAACCTGTCACTTATTATTTGAAGAATGGGAACATATTTTATCATCCAAATAGACAAACTGGAGGGAATTCAAAGCAGAGGAAGCTTTTTTTACAAATAAATTTTTTTTCAGAGATGAAGGGAAGAGAGAGGCATGCACAGTTTGCCTGAGTGAGGCTTGTCCTCTCATCCCTCCTCTGCACCATCTGTGCCTCCACAGACCGTGCACAGGCTGTGAGAATGCAAGCGGATGAGCAGAAAGTTGTCTCGCGGTGATCCTGCACTGGGCATCTCCTGGCCTTGACATCGCTGCTACACTGAGGAGCACTTTTACAGCCGCTTGAAGCTTGCTCTGCCAAACTGAGACAGTGCCTTGGAAACTGGTGTAATGCAGAAACAGCCTCTGGGTGGTTACATTATGTGGGGGCTATTGTTGAGAGCTGTAACAGCCCAGCTTGACACAAAAGAAATGTAAATCTCTTTACGTACAAGCCACCCTCCCAGCTGCACTGTGTTGGCTCTACAAGAGGAAGACAGAATAGCTTCCAAACTGTTGAAAGAGAAAAATTCAAAGCCGAAGAGAATTCTCTAAGAATGGAACAAGTATTAGAAGTCACAAAAGTAGTAGGAGAATATTTTAAAGAGCAATGATTAGGTTAGGTTAAAGCTTCCCAGAAGTGAGATACAAGCAAAACCTGTGGTGAAAGAACCTCAGCTTGTGATTTAAACTCAAATCAGTGAAAGCCTTCAAAAGAGCAGCTCCTCAAACAGCTGGGATACTACCTAGTGCTCCTGGCAGAGGGAGGTAAAGTCTTTACTTTGTCTCACATTCTTTAATCTGGGAGATACTTCTTCTAGAAAAGGAGTCCGTTCCTCACCTCCACTACTTCAGGTACTGTTCATTAATTTCTTCAATTAAGGAATAGCTCGCCAGAATATCGACCCTCTCCTGTTTCTTGGCTGGGCAAACTGGCTCCTGGGAAATGCCGCTTTTCAGTGCCTTTCCTCAGAAACACGGGCACTAGTTCTGAATCCTTCAGCATTTCCCAGACATTGCCTGAATAGCGGTGTTACACACCCTGTAAGAATTCCTGTCTGCAGGGTGGACAATAGTGGGGTATAAGGGGTTATGATTACTGTATGTGGCTGGATCAAAGAAGGAAAATACTTTTGCTGTGTGTATGGGATTGTGTATGAATGTTTTTATCTAAATCAGATTTATTTTTCTAACACAGGCTGTTGGTGAGTCATATGCTATTTTCCAGGGCCTGCAAAAGATGACTGGGAAAGGCACAGCTACTGGGAATAAGCTCAGATTTGCTGCACTGTGGTCTGACTCTCCATTAGAAAACCTTTAAGAGTGTCCATTCTGGGGAAAAAAAAAAAAAGCACCTAACCTACTTAGTAAATGGGCTCTGTTTAAGAAGAACAGGCTGGAAAAAGTAATAGCTGAATAGAAAAAAAACAGTGACCTAGAACCCAGCATGCCTCTAAAGGGAGAAGATAATATCTTAGCTGACTCTAACTCCATCAAAATGCTAGGGGTTTTTGCCAGATCTGAGAACTAACACGTCACAGGATATAAAGAGTTAGAAATGACCTCCTCTTTGGAGTAGAATGGACAAAGGAGGGGAGAAAGCTTTAAATAAGATTTTAAGAATTCTCCTCTTTGAGGCACTAGGAGAGAAATATTTTGTGAGTTAGGGGCCAGATTTAGCTGGTCAGACCCTAAAGCAGGACTGCTCCAGCAATGGCTCCAGCACAGCTGCAAGGCAAACCAGTTTTGACTGGGCAAGAACAAATGAAAAAGGGTGCAAGGAGTAGCTGGGACTGAGAACTACGAGCGCGCTCTCCTCTTCGTGCCCACACGCACATCCGAGCTGGGAGACGGTCTCGTCAGAAATTGTGTAACTCTGCCCATGGGTTTCGAGGCAGGGACTGTAGGGGAGCTGGTCCCAAGGTATTCTGTCCTGCTTTATAGTTTTAAGGACTGTTCTGAGGCTCTAAGAAAATTGGCACTGCCGCTGCTGCCAGCAGAAGCAGAGCTGCCTTGTCAAGGCTGTCCTGCTGAGATATTCACAGCCTGCAGGACGGGAAACGGGGCCCTATGTAAGAGTAGAGGTGCGTGATTCAGTACTGGCTTATGGGGATGATTAAAGGACTTGATAACAAGTCTCAGAGGATGCTCAGTGAAACCACAAGAAGTCAAAAGTGTGTGTAAATCAGGAATCATGACAACCTAGAGGGATGAAAACAAGACTGTGGGAACACAGCTTCCCTGGGAACAGCTGTTATTTAAACTGTCTTCTTAATTCGGTTTGCAGAGAGACCAGGACAGATGAAAGCATCTCTGCTGAGCTCTTGAGGGGACTCTGCTTGCATCAGGATGTTGGAGTTTGGCCTTGTAGAGTAAAGCAGTCAGAACATATTTCTACTCCCATTCCTGCCAAATCTGATTCTGCATATTGGTGCTGTGGGAACCACGATACCCTGCGTAAAGCAGTTAGCATGCTGGGAACAAAAAGGTTAATGTCTTCAAATTTTAGAATGACTCTAAAAATGACCAGCCTCCCTTCTAAGATTTGAGGACTGCAGATCCCAAGAGAAATGCTAGCGCTGTGATGACTAGCAGGGAGTGGAAGGTAAACAACAGTTTGCTTTGCACTGAGGCCAACTTTGCAGTTCCTGTGAACCACACTGAGGTCTCACAGTGGCTGACCAGACTCATCTCTGTACATGGACCACTGGATTTACTACCTAGCATCACAAACTCAGTATTATATTTTTATATACAATCTAGAGCATAGCAATTGTTGGTATCAGTAATGTTGGAATGTTACTACTAAGCTGGAAAAAAGGGAGCAACAGAAGGCCTCCTTTTGCTGTAACTTTCACAGTCTGTTGCTGCTGTTCCTTCTGTGTTGTACACAAAAGCTGTTTCACCCCGGAATGCTGTCCTTAGCTTCACAGCTGAATAAAACCCAGTTTCCTCCTCTGTACCTGACAGCAGAGCTGATGCTTACTGGGGAAGTGCATTCACCAGTGAAAAGGGAGCAAAATAAAGCAGCTTCGGTTCTAAGTCGAAACTTCTAGTTTCAAGTGGGACAACGCGGAGACGGAAAGCAGAAAAAGCAAGCTTTGCCGTGTCCTCTCTCCCTCGAGAGGAGGGATGCCTGCCCTGCTCCAGGCATCCCCTGCTGCAGCAGTGTCAGCACGCTCTCCACGTAAGCGGGGAGCCAAGTCCCCCAGTATCAACCAGCCGGTGATTTTAGGTTTCTGCAGCTTCGGCTCCAGATGGAGAGGGGTGAAAGTGAGCCCAGGGTCAGGCCCAGCACGTTTGCCCTGACTGGAAGCAGAAACCAGGCGTTCCGCATTTCGTTCGAGCTACAGAGTAAGATCCTTCAGTGCCAGCCTGTTCCAGACGCGTGATGTGCTCTGCAGAAACGAGACTGGGCATGCCTGCCAGGAGCCTTGAGGCGGACGCTCTCTCCCGTTTGCAAGGCTCTGCATCATCCCCTAGATCCAGCTGCGCCGTTGCCAGTGTTTATGGATTCACTGAGATGCATCAAAGCCCCCCCGGCAGAGACACTGAACTGCACAGCCTGCCACAAGAGATTTACTGTGCCTTCAGCATATCGGGGGGGGACAGGAGGTGCACACACTCACACAAACACACTCACACTCATACTCTCACACGCGTGCGCGCGCGCAGCCCGAGGGAGGTAAGTCCAGCCCCCAGCAGCGGGGCCATCCTTCTGCTGCTGGATTTTTCCAGCTGGAGCATCTTGCCGGCTCTGCTGCAATTTATGGAAATTGATTTCTGACGTGGGGCTTTCTCTGCTACGACAGGGACCCACCGCCTGGGAGAGGGAGCTGCAGCCAGGGCAGGAGAAGAGAGGGAGAAGGAGAGGGAGAGGTGGGGAGCAGAGGGACTCCGGGGGACTGGAGAGGACGGAGGGAGAAAAAGGCACAGGGGCACTTCAGAGATGGGTGTGTTGTAACTAAGACAGCAGGAAGAAAGGCAGAGAAAGAGAGAGGAGGAGAGCTGTGGGGAAGGGGAAGGAGCTCAGAGACTGAGTCGGCCTCAGGAGGGCAAACACCAGGAGACGAGTGCAGGGAACACCCCAGAATACCAAGAAGGACCTGTTCTGTCTGAACCTTCACCATGAGCACAAGGAAGAGCTGCCCCCTGCCACTGGGGCAAGGAGACCGGGAGGAGAAGCAGAGCGAGGGTACTCCTGACCTGGAGCCCCAGGAGTGCGAGGCGGACCTGAGGAACAAAGCTATTCTGCAACAGAAGAGGCGCCTTAAACAGGCCACCCAGTTCGTGCACAAGGACTCGGCTGACCTGCTGCCCCTGGACGGCTTGACAAGGCTTGGCACCTCCAAGGATCTGGTGAGTCCAGCGGGACCCAGTTTGGGAGGGGGTCCTCCTAATAGCCTTCATCCCAGTTGGGAACTGCTGCCAGGCTTTGTGAAAGGGTCACGGGTTCAGCAAAGATGAATCATAGAATCATAGAAAGTTTTGGGTCGGAAGGGACCCCTAGAGGTCATCTAGTCCAACCCCCCTGCTAGGAGCACGTCAGGGCGAGGGGAAACAGTGAATTGCCCATTTTTGGTATCCATCTTCCCACGCATCCCCGTACGGACCAAACTCCTCGCAGAGGCAGGCAGACACGGACTGAAGGACTCCCTGGGATCCAAGCTTCCGCCCACCCCGTAGACAGATGTGTTCATCTGACACGTATGTTTCCATGTGGGATGCCTCTGAAAGCCCCCACGTAATCCTGCATGATCCAGCCCAAGAGCAGACTCCTTCCCAGACTCAGCAGGGAGGGAAGCACAGTTCCTGAAGCTCCAAGAGGCTTTATGTTTGACCCCGTCACCTTTTGCATTACTCTCTCCCCCCCCCAACTCTTTGGATTTCCATCGGGGCAAGTGCCAGGCAGGACCACAGCGGCAGCGGCCGGCACCCATGGGTAACTCCTCTGGGGAGGAGGCACGGGAGCGGGGCCTGCCGGTGTCTCTTGTGGAGACACGGAGCAGGAGGCATCAGGGAGGGGATCTGTTCCAGGGCCCTGGGCAGTCTGTGGTCTGGAGGGACCTCCCCAGGGCAGGGAGCAGTTTCCCAAGGGATCTCCTGCTGCCTCGGCCGCACGCATCTCCCCCTCGCTCGGGCAGTTTTGCTGTCTGACCGCTCCTCTCCGCTGTGGGGTTTAACTGCCCAAGGATGCGGAGCTCTAAACCATTTTCCCAACAGAGGGCCTGGCTCTGGCCGGTGATGGGGGCACAGCCGCCTCTCCCAGCTGTGCCGGGGGGTGTTACGAAAGGCCTTGCCCCCCCCTGCAGAGGGAAGAAGCCCGGGCTTCCCTCTGTAGCCTCAGACCGTGGCAGCAACACCATGGATGCTCACGTGTGTGCATCTCCGCCAGCCGCTTCCCAGCTCCCCACGGCTGCTGGCAGCGAGGCGCAGGGGCACACACGGGCAGGGTCCCAGGCAGGCCCCATTTCCCTGAATGGCGGCTGACCCCCTTGCTGAAGCCTTCGGGTGCAGCGGCTCTGCCGCCCGCAGACGAGGGGTCAGCGCCATGCTCCGGTGCCGGGGCACCCTCCTGCTCCCACCACCCTCCCCGCGGCCGCCTCGGCTGCTGCCGAGACTCCCCGGCTCGGCAGGGCCCAGGGCGGCTCCCCGCAGTCACCCTGAGCTGTCTCTTCACACCCTGCCAGCCCTTCGCCAGAGCGTCCCTCTGGCCTGGGCACCATGGCTGCCTGAGGCGCCAGACGTGCGGTGACAGCGAGGAACGGGGCCTCTCCTCCCTGCGGGGAAGGGCGTCCGGCCGCACCAGAGCCCGCAGGGCCCCGCTCGGGCTGGCAGCACGGGCAGGCTGGCACGGGCCCTTCACGCCTTCAGGCACTCCTCCAGCCCTGTGCAGAACTCCGTCTGTGGTTCCCAAATTGACCGGGCTCCCTCCTGGAGGAGACGAACGCAGGGCTGAACACAAAGCAGCAGCAGGAAGCGCTGGAGCGGCTGATGTCGGAGAGAGCACAAAACACTCCAGAGTCCTATGGCACTTGCACTGGGAGGAGAGTTTAATTAATTCCCCCAAACGTGTCTCCACCGACAGTGCCAGAGACTCCATCTGTGGCAGCCCCGCATGTCCTAAAATTAGAGCAAGGCCTCATGTCATTTGAAAAAAACTATGTTTTCTTGAACAGTCAAAGTCAGGCTGTTATTTCTTGCCACTCTTTTCTGTGTATTCTGGGTGTGCATTCAGCTTATGCAATGCATCCACAGAATCACCTCTGTCAAACCAGGGTCACCTACAGCAGGCTGCACAGGACGGTGCCCAGGTGGGTTTTGAATATCTCCAGAGAAGGAGACTCCACAACCTCCCTGGGCAGCCTGTTCCAGGGCTCCGTCACCCTCAGAGTGAAGAAGTTCTTCCTCATGTTCAGACGGAACTTCCTGTGCTTCAGTTTGTGCCCA
>Ga0065711_1005200_pt1 | contig 25669 bp, 13 predicted proteins | sample Hoacrofraction12_FD_59098 | JGI IMG/M metagenome (GOLD analysis project Ga0065711, IMG submission 59098) | Hoatzin crop microbial communities from Cojedes, Venezuela - Epithelial fraction 12 v2 (version 2) | ecosystem: Host-associated > Birds > Digestive system > Esophagus > Crop | place...
AGTCTATTTAAGAAAACATCATGCTGTTCACACGCTGGGTCGCTCCGTAAGCGATTCCTGCCTTCCACAGTTAGTTTCATTTCGCTGTTTGGAGGGAAGGGACCGACGAAGCAATTCCACGAGGCCGAACACACGCCTGCCCTAGAAAGGTGGTGGCATTTCTGTGCCATGCCCCTCCCGGGACGTGGGGAAATGGAGGCCGGCAGTTTTACCAGCCGGGCTGCTCACCAGCAGAGGTGACATCCGGGACTCCCTTACCTCGCAGCTTGCCTCAGGGCTGCGGTAGGATGGCCCCAGCCACTTTGGGGCTTGGAGAGGAGCATCGCAGCCATGGTTCCCGCCTCAGAGGGCACCCTTTGGACAGCAGCTCTGCCCTCGTGAGGAAGGGGGCGGATGAGGAGGGGGTTCCCGTCAGGGCGGCCTGCAGGACCCCCACACCGGGGACCACCACCGGCTCCTCAGAAGATGGCTGCCCCGCTGAAGGGTCAAACCTGCCGCCAAAGGTGGGGGCTGGCCCGGAGGCTGCGCCCGGGTGCAGGATGGGGAAGGGGAAGGGTGCGCAATGGCAGAGTGGAAATGGAGGGGAGGGCATGTTTCTGGCGACAGCGTGGGGACACTGGGCAGTGCAGCTTGGAGAGAGGGTGGCAGGGTGGCGGAGGGGAACAGGAATGCGAGCAAAATGGCAGGGCCTGGGGCAAGGGAGGCCCTGCTGCTCTTTCTGAGCTTCCTTGAGGCTTCCTCCTTGTGGCCTGCAATTGAGGTTTGAGGGAGGAAATTCAGGCTTGTGTCTGAGGAGGAGGAGGGTGCGTATATATATACATCAGCAGAAAGAGTGCCAACAAAGTGTAACGCCCTGAGCTGTGCACGAAACGAGCGGGGAGAGCGGTGTAATGAACATCTGTCTGAAGGAGGTTTGGACGCGGGCCTGGAGCGGGAGGATGAGCCGCTGCTGCGAGCAACGTGTGCATACATGCTCATCTATTTGTATGCTGTGCTAAAGAGATTTATGATGGAGCCTGCTTAGGCTAAAATAATTCCAGCAAGTGTTTGTGTGGGATGAATGCTCCCTGACGTGAGTGGGTGTGAGTAGAACAGATGCAATGTGCTGAGACTGAACACAGATTTGTGCAAGTATGTGTGAACGAGATACTGCTGTTGTTTTCCAAATATTGATGAGGGGCTGCTGAAATCATAGTAGTCAGTCACATTGCTTTGTCTGTTTAGCTTCTTCCGTTGAGCGCAGATTGAATAAGCACTGGCTGGTAAACAAAAACAAAACCCACCGTCACTTCTAACCTCATCTGCACCTTGATTTCCTGCTATAATCTTCTTCCCAACAGTTTTATATGCCTTCATCCGAAAGAAGCAGCTCACTGAAGTGCTTGTCATTTCTCCCTTGGATATTATTGACTAAAGAAATAGCTGTATTCAGCCCTAGTATATTTGGTATGTGTCTGTTTGTTCGTATATCAAGTACGAATCACTCCGTAATTATCTAATGTCCTAAGAGAATGCAATGCAATAAAATTCCAAATCACATTTTAAATTCCATATTTGTGGTAAATTTGTGTGTATATAATTTTCTAGGAAACGATGTGATAAGTTCATGTTAAAATCATATTATATTTAGCTGTTTGAGGAAAGCACTAGTCCATTATTTTCCATTCCTTTTCTAGTTCCTTACAATCTATATGCACTGCAGTAAGGTTTTTGTGATAAATAGCTCTGCAGAGAGTAAAAGCTTGCTCATTTTCTTTGATTTCATCTGCAATCACCTCACAGTTATTCAGGCTGCAGGTGCAGAAACATGGAGCTGGTTCCTCTTGAGCTGCGTGGGTGTGAAAGCGGAGTAGCTGTGCTTGATGCAGTGCTGTGATACGTGGCTTTCGTGACTTAGGTCAGCGCTCGCTGTGGAATCTCTGCCTTCGCACTCTCTGGCCTTCCTGATCCTTCGGTGCTCTCTGCAGTTTAATATGAGTGTGTTTGTGTAACTACTGGTTTTTTGCTTCATTTGTGTTACCAGAACTCTCAATTACTTTGGGTAATTGAAAGGTGATGATGTTTGGTGTTCTGGCAACTTAGTATAATTTTGGAACAGATTTTACAGTCATTTTCGCCGGGAAAACTAATGACATTTCTTGCAAATACAGGAGCTGTTGTAGAAGGCTGGAGTGAATTGAGCTGGAACTTCTGTCAGAAACAGCTTAGTTTCAACCTATATTCCAGTTTCACTGTTTAGCTCAGATAAGTGTGAGTCAGGTTCAGTCAATGCACATTGCCATTTTTGCTTCACAAATAGATTTCTGCTTCTGTGACAGCTTTTTCCCTTAAAAAGAAATTAAATATACTTTAAACATGAGAATTTAGGAAGCAATCATGTAGAAAACCAAATATTTTTAAAAGTGAGTTGAGTATTAATAGTCAGACCTGAATCTCTTTCTAACTGTAACAAGTAGTACAAATGTTCCAGGACTGATTCATACTTTGTATGCTTGCCAAGAATGACGTGAATAAATATACCCAAAGCCAGCTCTTTTTCGGTAGACTATTGTTAACTGGCATTTGATATATTATAGCAGCATTCTTCACAACTCTTCAGATAAGGTTCAGTCTGGAGTTCAGTTATATTTGTTATTTTTCATCCAGATTTGTTTACAAACTGGAGTACTTGATGTGAAATAAAATAGTGCCATGAAATTTCAGGAAAATGTTGTTATTATAGATATCCACGTAAAGTGTCCGTGGTTTAGCATTTTTTCAGCCTAAGTACCTCAGTAGTAGTGAGTTTTTGAAGCTATGAATGCCATAGAGATTGGAAATAAGTTCACTTCGTATTTAAGATCCAGAAGATAATTCAGGAGCACTTGTGCTACTATTCTTAGATGTACGTGGTTTCCAGGAGCTGATGCTGGGGTGGGATTTAACACAAGGTCTGAGCAAGAAGCTAGGCTACTACTTCACAGAGGCTTTGGGGGCAAAATGAATGACGTTGCATGTTTTAAATTCTCTTCATTACGTGGAAGTAAAACCAAAGCCACATACCTGAAAGCTTTTGTTGATAGAGATTTTCTAAAAGATTTTCTAGATTCAGAATTTCTAAAATATTTCAGTTACAGCTTCAACATTCCTAGCACATTGTAGGCAATACAATGCTGTAGTAATTTTTTAGGTAAACTTTTGGTACACTCTCATTAAAAAGTATTTTTACAAAATGAAAGCAAGACCTTTGTAATTTCAGTTTGGGATTATAATATATATATTTTGTGTAATTTGCAAACAAGCAATGTTTCTATCTTAACCAATTTTCAAACGTAGAAAAATTGGCAACAGAATGCCAACATATGAAAATAAAGTGTTTGAATCTTATATATAATTCATCTAAAATTCTGCTGTTATCTCATAAGATAATAAGACAGTGAATCCTACCAAACGCTGCAAACCACGATGTCAGTTTCTGACTCCCACAGTTACTACAGCAGGTTTTCAGATCTCCGGGCACCAGACAAGGAGCTCTTCTTTGAATCTCAAAAGAGATAGCTTTACAGCAGAGATGTGCCTTGAAGCTGGAACATTTATTCATGGATCAATGGGTGGCATTGCTGGAGAGAAGATAGCAGCCTTGCAGGCTTATTCCTGTCAGTATGTTTTGATGTTGAGACTGGAGGAGATTTGTCTAACACTTGAAAGGGAGTCTTGGGATGGGAAAAAAAAAGGGAAATGAGATCAAACAAAGGCTTGATTATATATTGTTTAAATAGGAACTTCCGGGGCACATATGGAGCCATTTTTAAATATAAATCTTGTACCCATTATTTTTCTGTGTAAGTAAAAAGATTAAACTTCTATAAGTGAACAAACAAGTAATGGCCAAAATGAGCAAGGTGGAGGCCTCATAGGCAAGCTACTAATTTGATATTCATCTGGGGGGAAAAAGGGCTATTTTACCATACAACTTGGAATTTCAGAGGAACGCATTACGTTGGCCCAGTGTACATCCTGGTTATTGCTATAAGTTGCTCCTTCTTATAGGGACAACATTATCTGGATGTAACATTTTTGTTATTCTGTTACAGAAAGAGGAATATGGAACTCAAGCGTGAGCACCTTTGTAAGAAAATAACCTACTCAGGGGCTTATATCAGCAGAATTGTTTCCAGCACGAAATCACGCTCTTTGCTGAAATTGGAACATTAGCACAAAAGCTGGGTCTGTATCAGAGCATGTGCCAGCTGTTCTGCCAAGAATTTATATTGGGACATTTTTTATTGGAGAAAGTGTAGAACAAATAGCTGGTCCGATTTTGTCTGCAAGTATTCACTGATAATCAGTCCGAATGAGGGTTACATAGGGTTTAAATGTTGCTCAAAGTATTTCCAGGTTTAGCTGTGGTGAAAATATTCCAAATGCAACATAAGGCACTACTCCCTTACTGAATCTCTAAGCGTGCGGCTCAGACAAATAGCTCTTACGAATCAATCTTAAATGGTGTACAAACTGTAAAGCTAAACCAGACAAATTTAACACTTTAAAATTCTATAAAGAGTGTTGCTGACAATATCTACTGATCATTTCAGTGTGAACATACTGCTTTTCGAAGACCGGTGTTGGCATTAGGGATTGCTTCTATATTTTTTTAGTTATTTTAAAAAATGTGCTTGTTTTGGGTGTTAGCATTCAGGAAGGAATCAGTGTTATGTAAATAAGTGAAATGTTTGCACTGAAACCTGCAGCATAGTGCACACAAATCCAAAATAACTTCAGATAAACCAGCAGCCAACAAAGTCAACTGACCCAAAACAAATAGGTTGGTTCTGTTGTTCTAGACAGTTTTTAAGCTCACTGATTTTATTTCTAGGCTCCATTGCCGACATCAGTGCGACAATTTCCAGAAATACATCAGTTATGAACATACAGATGTAGGGAATTAAGACTGCAGCTTTGATTTCTTTCATCCTGAAGTACAGTTCTGTACCGCTTGAAGTGGAGGAAGGTTTTAGCTTGCGGTGGTTGTAATTTTACATCTTCCCTATGGATTGATCTCTTGGGAGTCATTTCACTTTTTGTAAGCAGAAAGTCATTGCGTTCCTCCATGGCCACTTTTTGCCTCGGCCCTAAAGAATGACTGCCAGCTCATGGAGACCTAGTAGTAATGTTGCTCTAGTCTTGCTGTGTGAAAAAAATAAGGTATATGGTTTCTCATGTGGAAGGAAAAATTAGTTTGAACAGTACGATGGTAACAAGTTGCTTTTTCTTATTTGCTTGTCATTTTATTCTTACATTTTTGCAGCCATATCTAACAGTACAAAAACCATTTTAATTATTCAAGAGGTTCAGTGAATGCTAAAAGACTCCATCAAATCTAGGTTTGGAAGCCTAAAACTTTTTTTTTTTTTTTATATTAGTAACCAAATGCATCCAGTGATTAGCATTCAGTGAGTAGCATTTTGTGAAACTTCCTGGTTTTGTAGCATAGGCAGTTATATCCAATTTATTCCTTCTTAGTAAATAAGGATCACCACATTGGCTCAGAAATTAAATACATAAAGCTGAGCAAAACTCATTCCCAAACAGCAAACAAACTTTATTCCTGCTGATTTTTTTATGGGGGATATTTTGTGGGAAGGAAGAAGGGGAATAATCTGCAGTGCACTCAGTGAAGGATAATTTAGCTGAGCATAAATATATATTTTGTGCTGCCCGATACATACAGCAACAGTCCCAGGTGACAAACTTGTTTTAAAACATTAACAGACAGTCAGAAGCTTTGTCAAGCAGGGCTCTGAATGACAGATGCTGACCTATATATTTTCTGAAAGATCTTGTAAACTTGTTCCCAGTTAGGAGATGGTGGTGATGCCTTAATGGCTTTGTGATTCTAGGAGTTATTCATGCTCCAGTTTTTTCCTCTGTGTTCATGCCAGCAGTGTAGCAGTAGTATTCTCTGAAGGGGGTTTTGAACAACAAAACTTGTATAAATATAGGTGTGTTTGAAGCAGAGCTCTATTACAAGACCTTAAACAGGAGGAAATATGTGCTCTTTATTGAGTTTTTCAGTTTCTCAATAGCTATAAACAAAGTGAATTCAAAATTTAGCTTCAATTTTCATGGATTATTGTATTTTCTTTAAAAGTATATTAAAGTAACAAGGGAAGGGGTTGTGTTTTGAGTAGGTATGCAGTTGTTCCAGTTGGTATTTTGGTAGAGATAATTACAGGGAAATTCTAAATGAAGTGTAACTTTTCCCTAATTTTATTTTCACTTTCAGCTTCTTATTGGAGCAAATTTTCATGCTGTTAAAATAGCTTGAATCCAAACTAAAAAAAATGTAAATTTTAAAGCAAACCATTTCAGATATGTGTTGGCTTGAATCTGAAAGGTTAGAAAGGGGAATGAGCAGGTGTTTACTAATTTAATACATTTTCTGTAAGTGGACTTATCCAGAACATAAAATATGAATTAAAAAATTTACTAAGATATGCAGAATATCAGGTAGAATAGTTCTGCTTCTCTGTGTTCTACTTATCTATGTTTTTTTTAATTCAAGCCATTTCTGGGAAAGCTATGGAAACCTGATGAGTTTTGATAAGGAAAGCAAATTACTTGGGCAATGGTTGAAAGAAAAACAAATAGCAGTTAATACTGTTTAAAAGCAGTTTTTATCGTGTTAAAACTAGAAAATTAGTCTTGCTGAAAGTATTGTTGGCTGAAGACTTTTTAATTTTTTTGGATGAGTCATGTATTTTCATTATTATGTGAGTTCTTGATTAACACGTGGAATCAGAATAAAGGAAAATAAACCTAGTACCCATTATATGGTTTTTCCCCTGAAGGAGAAAATACACAAATTACATTTGTTTGCTACATTTTTTCTAAATACCTGTAACATATTTTAAGCAATTTGAACTAGTATTCGTGCTACACATTTCTTGTTTCTCCTGCCTGCTGATACGGTGCTTAATTTTTTCAGACTGTTTATCTGTAAAACGCGCAATGTGGATCTTATTTGTCAGGGCTAAATGTAGGATTATGTATTTATTGCTACTGGAAATAACTATATATTTCTTTTGCTGATAACACTTTTAATTGTAGCCATCAGGCAGTCTGTTCCCAATTTGGGAGTGTAGATAGTTGAAAACGTGTGTTTAAAGATGCCTTGACTGCTTCCACTTCAGAAGTTGAGACAGAAACCTTCCCACTCGATACATGTAACAGTCTGAGTTGCATGTGGACTCATTTACTCTACCTCTTAATTTTTGAATAAAATTTTAGGATATAGAGTTTATCTTTGCACATCTGTATTATCAGCCTGATTGATGTAAATATTGGGTAACCTGTGGAAATGGAAAAATCAAATGTTCAAATGTTGCTGTTGTGAATTATCTACTTTAACTCAAAAGCAGAATAAAATGATAGTAAAAAATGGATTACCTTAAGAAAAATTTCTTTTAGCTTTTTGTAGTGTGCCTGCTCTAGGTGACCCTGCTTCAGCAGGGGGGTTGGACTAGGTGACCCACAGAGGTCCCTTCCAACCCCTAACATTCTATGATTCTGTGATTTTCATGTAACAAAATCATTGAATTAATTAATTATGAATTCATACATACCAGTGGATGGCATTTATAGTCTATACATTCCCTTGTTTCTCATCAAGATGGGAGAACTGGAAAGGTGAATAATCTTGAAAAAAATACCATTCCTAACATGTAAGAGGTGATGCGTGCATTTATATTTAATTCTACATAAATGCAGCAAATTGTAACCATTAATAGAGTAATTGCCAATTTAATGCTCATAGTTAGCCCCCTGATGAAGGGGTCTGTGAATAGGAGGGCACTCAGGCTAGCTTCAGGCACTCCTTTTAAAGAAGAACAAGCCTGTTGTCAATATGCTTACGTTTACCATACAGCTTTGGAATATTTTTAGAAGTCAGCACATAGAAATGAAATTGAAATCACTGTGATAGCATGAAGACTGTGGGCAATTTGATAATTTCAGAGGATTTGTGGGATCTACTCAAAGAATCAGGTGAAGGCAGAAGTGAGGAACTGGAGTCAGATATAATAAAAGAATTTAGGAAGAAATAGCTGCTTTGCAAGGCGAATGGGAAGTTATGAGTGAAACGAACAAAACAGTATAGGGAACTTTGGCATCTTTTCAAAAATGGAGAAAGACGGGGTCCTCTTGTAACTGATTTTTCATGGCTGCATTAAATACCATTTTGGTTCTGACTTACTGCCTGATTGCATAGCCAGCAGACATCTGCAGACAATTTTGGCAAATTCTGCTGACATTTGTGTCCCATATCTGAGGAATTCTGCTGGACATTAGTTTTAATGCACAAGCTGTAACGCATTATACGTTGGAGAATTCTATGATTATGTTTATGCAACATTTCCCTCCAAAATAAGGGGCACTATGTATGATTTACCAAGTGCCTCATTAGATATTAGATTACTCTTTTCTGTGCTTATTCAGACATGGAACTGAGCCTTGATTTGTTTTGAATACAGTAAACTCTTTCATTTTCCTGCTGAGCTATTGACTATTTATTTTTTCTTTTATTTTTTTTTTAACAAAGCTGGCATGAAATTAGCTTTAGGGATGTAGCTGTGAGTATTTCAGCTGAATGCAACAAGCTGCTTTTAGAGCTCTGTTAATGAGAAAACGTATTCAGGAAGTGCAGATAATGAGCTTGCTAATAATATAACAGGAAGCTGACTCTCAGGCTGATGTACCTACTTCTATTAAAAGTTTGAATATAATTTTTGAAATCCTGTTTAATTATCAAAGATGACGTGCTAATGATGAAATCCTCCTATCAAGTCAGCTGGAGAAATCGCAGATGTAATAGAAGTGAAGGACTGACCTTTCGCAGGTGACAACTTTTGTCTCCATCATGTGGTTCTGCCTGATCTCCTTTTTTGACAGGATAAATTCAGGCAGCTCTTCTCAGAGGTGTAAGAAGGGTGCTGGTTCTTTACTAATGATTGGAACTGCCCAGGTGCTCCCTCTTTGATGACTAAGTGGTTGCTTAGTTGGACTTACACCAGAATACTTAGGAGCTTGAAGTATCAAGCCCTAAACATTTATATTTTAGAAATTTTCATTTTTCAGCTGGTTTAAGCACAAAGTTACTTTTGGTGCTAAAAAGGATACTTTAAAAAGAAATTCCAGAAAAGTTTTTACATATAATACTTTTAAAAAATACCTGTTTCATTTCTAGTAAAACACTAGATCTGTATGACCGTAAAGATTGTGCCAGTTAGTTTGAAACCACTGGGGAATGCATGGTGTTTGCAGTGGATGCTCAGATGAGCCCATAAGCAGGAGGCCTGTGCTACAAGTTCTCCAAGCAGAAGCATGTATAGTTCTTCAGGTGTTTAAAGAAGAAAACAGGTATGTCATGTGAAGTCTTATATGAGATGTTCGCTAGGATGGAAACATTTCCAGTGCTTTCAGTTACGTGTGATAGTCCCAGCTGATGAATATGGTGAAGTAATTCTAAGAAATATTTTGGAAAACTATGAAAATGTCAGTTTGTTTTTAGTTAATCACAACATCAGAGTTGAGTATGTCTGTAGAGTCTGGATGGATTCTGACCATTTTAATGCATACAAATGATACGTAACTTATTCTTTACAATTACTTTGTATCTCTTCAGTTTTAAAAGTGCTTTTTTCAATATACATTATTTCACATTTTTATGCCAAGGCATATGCTACATAGAAAAATCTGTTCCATAATTTTTGAGGTGTGAAATGGATAAATGTTCCTAATCACTGTGTTTTAGGCTTGTGCATGTTAGTTGTATATGTATTAGCTAGTAGTACCTTTAGGTAAGAAACTATCTTCAATAACACATAAAGCGATCTGGTATTGCAATTCAAAACCTCCTAAACTTTCAGTTCTCTGTCGAAATAAAATTCTCTGCTGCTTTGTACTTCAGTGACAGCATGCCATGTTAATTAACTTTTACTCATCACTGCTAAGTATGAGTTTGTAAGATCTGTTCTTTTGATCGTATGTGGTAACTCTTTGATGTTACTGAAGCTTCAGTGTTTGTAGAGAAGATATTTTCATAACAACTTAGAAATGTAAATTCTGTTGGAAATGCCAGTTTTCAAACCAGAGTGACTTGGCATTTAATTAGAAAAAGAGACTTTGTTTTACCCTGGGCTATACATCACTTGGCTCAGAGTGCGCTTACTAGCTCAGTAACCTGTTCAGCACCCAGCTCTGTGTAGGGGCATTTTGCTTGTTGGGTCTGGGGTTTAATTTTTCCTTTAGGAACATGAGTGTTCCTTAGAGTTAAAGACACTTACTGCGGGAGTTTCCTGGTTCATAGCAAAGAGTAAGAAAGGGGTTAGTAAATTTTGGTCAAAACATGGAACGCTCAGCTTCTTCCCTTCTCAGATATTTGCCGTTACTGTTTTAGACTGCATGATGCTTTTATTGTAACTTTGTTTCAAAGCTTGGGTTTTGTGAGTGTATGAAGGGGACTAAAGCTCTGATTCATTACCCTGCTTGTTGGTGGTTATGAAAGGTCATCTCTAAATATCTCGCTAATCTATTGCAGTCTTCTAGCTGCTATATGGTGTCTCGAACTCCAGAGCTCTTTAATGCATTTCATTATTTGGGGAAATCCCTTGTGAAGATCTGGAACTCAATACCAACTTCGCTGTAGTATATGCTGAGGATCCTGCTCCATGTGCACCTTTTGCTGAAGCCTGAGGCATCTGACTTGAAACATTTAGAGAAGTTGGAGTAGTGGGATATTAAACATAGTTGTGATATTGTATGCTACTGGCTTTATTGGTTCTGTTATCTCATAAAACCTTAGTCTTTACCTGCTACTAGCCTCCTGGGAAAAATAAACTCTCAGCTACTTCATAGCAGAAAACTGTCATTCGTTATTAACTGGTTGGTTTGGGTTAGGGTGTTTTTTGGTAACTAGTACATTAACTCAGAACCTAATTGTTAGTTATATCAAAGGCAAAACAGTGTGGTAGAGAGAATATCAACCTGAGGAGGAAGAATCTGTGTATAAGATGGTAACAGGTAGTACAGACACAAAAAATTCTTCATTATAGACAGTGGGCCTACATTTAGAATTTCATAGTTGCGTATTACATCTGAAAAGTCAGATGGTTTCATATTTTCTACTGCTGCGTTTTTAAGGCTTGATCTTATGCCTTTTTTAGTTGGTGGTAAATTTTCTTTCTAACCTCAGTGGGGCCAAATACAGCATATAGATAATAGATTCTGTATTTGATCCCAAACAAAGCTGCCTGCAACAGTGTACTTAGCCTTTTTTCTTTTCTTGTACTGTGATTTCCTATTTGCCATTGATTTTTTTTCTTGGTGGCAAATACAAACGATTTACATTTTTAGCACCAAGGCTATGCATTTGAAATTAAATGGATGAACAAAGAAAGTGTAGCAATGAGACCTTGAGGAAACTGGGGTTATAACTGGGGACAGTCAAACAGCTCAGCTAAAGAGAATGAGCAAGCACCCTTTCCAGCTTTTTGTACTTTATCTAGACAATTTGGATTTATTTTAAGTAATATCTGCCAATGGGGTTTGTGTTTGCTATTTTTTTTTGTATTACAGCCTAACTAATGGTAGCATTGCTTGGTTTTATGTGCTTTTCTGCATCTTAATTGTGACATAATGGTGATTTTTACAGATGGTGGTATTTCAGGTGGAGATTATGATTATTGGTGCTTTAATTAAAGAGCTTGGATAGTAAATAATTTTTTCACATACAAAAATTTAGCCACTCATGTTTTCACACAATATTAAACTTAACAGGTATTGTTTAATTAAATGGAATAATTAGTTTGATAACTCAAAACTCAAAATGTATCTGCTTAACAAAAATCACCATCCCTCTCAGTAACAAAAGTGCAGCTATATTTCATTTTTTTGTCATGTTTAGTATTGTGCTAGTAACAACTGCATGTAGGGTTTGCTGTGAAGGAAATCACTGTGCTAAAAATGTCTCTCTCCCCCCTTTTTCTTTCTACAGGGTTAATTTTAAGATAGGTCATATCACTGATCCTGTCTACAACATGGTTCTGTGCATACTCTTACCAGCTCAACAGATGGGTCAGGACTCCTGCAAAGAGGGCAGGGACCTTTTTGAGTGGTTTTGCTGACGGAAGGGAAAAAGTTATGTAGAATCTCTTGGAGGAAATATCTCTCAGAGCATTTAAATTCATGATATGACAATACCAGCTGGGGGGAAAAAAAGAGGTTTTTTTATTCTGTGTTTGAATTGTGGGACTATAGATAGCTATGTGCAACTCGGGCTTGTACCCCAATTGTTGGGGCAAATGGTTAATATAGCATAACCTGTAAGAATGGCAAGAGAACTGACTCAGAAGATAAAATAGCTAACAGCTTTTTTTAATCCTAAACTTCTTGTGTGGCTAGATTAGTATGGTCTGTACATCTCTCTGTACTTTTGAAGTACAGCAGAATTTGCTTTTATCTCATATCACTGTAGCGTTTGCTGGTTTTTGCCAAAGGCGTGAATTGCCTTGCATACTTCTGCTTGTCAGCTTGATTTCTGCAGAATATCTGCAGCCTTAATTAGAGCAAAGTCAACATATTTTTAAGAACTCTGAATTCTGTTAAATTTTGTGCTTCATCAGCAAATGAAAATTCAAGTTACAGTCTGCTTTTAAAAATCAAGCTCCAGTCCTAAGCTGACAGAAAAATCTGAGTGCCCTAAAACTGTGTCCCTCTAAGCAAATACTGGATTTGTAGTGATCTCTACTTGATTTAAAAAAAACCAAAAAAACAAACAGATAACAAACAAAAAACCTAAACCGACTCCAACTCCCTCCCTGCAAAAAACCTGATTCCGCATTCTGGATTCTTGAATTCAAGGGAGTCTTGTTTAAGTGGGAGAAAAATATGTTCCAAGGATCTTAGAATAAATCCAGACTACACTGGGAAGCAATGAAGAGAGTATTATTATTGTAATACTGAGAGAATCTTAACTCCACACACACACGCTTTAACATTAAGATTATTTACAAAGTGTCATTCTCATTGTTATTTTTCCTTTACCCCCCTTGCATTTGTTTCTTCAAAAATCAATTGCAGCATATATTGAATAGAAACCAGATTGTTTGGATTATTTATCCATATAACCTTAAAAAATTCACTAAACGGGAGCATATCTACATGGACACTAAAACCCTGTAGTCTGGCTGTGTGTAAACAGCATAACCACATTGGTCAGAGTCCAAATACTTATTCTGGCATTTGAAAATTATCTGAATTGGTAGTGATAAATGTGGTGGAGTAATACAGTCACGCTAATGCTCCCCTTTGCAAGCCAGAAAGCTGCTTTTTTGACATTAAAGACTCCTGCAGGGTTTACCTAACCACCTTAATGTGCTGTGTGCTTTGCACAGTTCGGAGCCTCCTACCCAAGGCAAGATTGTATTTACATTGACTAGCATTGCTGAAAGTATAGATTAGGATCAACAAAAAGATTGAATCTTAATTCAGGGAAGAAAAAGTGAAGATTCTTGACTGAGCAAGGTAGTGTTCGTAAAAATAAAACCAGAACCCCACAGAACCTATGGAGCACTAGTGAGAGCACAGCAATTGCTGTTTGGCTCTTACACACCTAATATATTCTCCATCTTTTGGTTTTTCCCACTATTTCTTTTATAATTTTTTTCCTCAAGGCATGAAGCAGTTGACTTTATCTTTTTGCCAGTCTGCAGTGAGAAAACCTAAAATTCATAAATACACATGGTATTTAAAAATAGTAATAGTAGTAATAAAATAATAAGTATGTGATCAATAAATTATGAGAAGTACAGCTGATGGAATAACAACTCCAGTAACAGTATTCTGAGATCACCGGTAAGGTTTGTGTGCTACATAAAATCTAGTACCCATTTGCAAAGTACTGTGCCTGATAACTTATTTTACTAAAGCAGAGTTTTCCAGAAAGGTACATTTGAAAATATTAAGAAACAGAATATCCATCACTTCTCCAGGGTGCTTGTTCTTCTGTTCAATAACATTCACTGACGGGTTTTCAGTGTTCTGTTGTTGTTTGTTTTTTAAAGCAGCTAATTTCCATCTTTTTGTCTGGCTTTACCTCTCAACCAGTCTTTCACTGCTAAAATTGAAGGGATTCGGTTCCCAATATTTTCTTTGTTTGAATAGGCACTAATAAGTTGTGGCTGTATCACTTCAGTCTTATTTTTGATAAGTGAAATGAATTGAGGAGATTATGTCATGATGTTCCTCTAAATCCTGTGCCACTTTTATGCATCCTCTGACTTTTTTTTAACATCCTAAAATTGTAGGCATCAAAATCGGGTGCAGTATTTACGTACAATTTCAGCCATGGTACATCTGGAGGTAAAATCAGTCCCTTCTTTCTGTCGGTACATTCTTACGTATTTATCTAAGGATCAAGTTATGTCTTTCATCATAGTGTTATATCCCGGGGCTCGAATTAGGTTACTGGACCATTTCAAGTCTTTTTCAGAGTATCTGATTTCCCTGATGTGTGCCCCCTTTCTGAAAGTATGCCCTACAGTCTTCATTCCTGAATGTGTAAAATGCATTTGGCCATTTAAAAAATGCACCTCTTTGAGTGGGTCAGACTTGTTAAATGGTCCGGACTGTGCTGTACAATTGCCCTAACGTCATCATTATTTCATTTTAAAAGCAAAAAAAACCCAAACCAACTTCCCTCACTCTTGCTAACAGATTGTATTCTCCTCACGACCAAATTAGAAAGCTTTCCGCATTGTTGTTGCGATGCAATCAGAGTTAGACAAGATCATTTCCTAGAGGTGAAGTTTTGCATAATGTCTCAACAGCATTATTCCTCGAACAGGAATCCCCTGGCTTTCCTTCGGAAGTTAATTAGAGTCTGTGCAGGGAATGAGTCAGGCTGAATTGTGTGGCTGAGAGTGCGTGCTGATTACAGAACTGAAATCATACTAATGGCTTCTCTTAGACTGTTGGTAAAAGCAATGACTGGCTGGTAATTTTACAATAAATTTAAAGCTGTAAAATGTCATTTTAAGAAATACTTTGCTTAAAATAACATTATGAAAATAATACACACAAAGAAATTGTGGCCTTCATGCTTTTCCATATTTTCAGCTGTGCATGTTTTGGAGATGACTTCAGGACCTGTACTTGGGAGAGACTTTTTGTGAAGGTTTAACAATTACTTCACTGAATTGAAAGTGCAGTGAAGATGTAGATGCTTTCTAATATTATAGATCATACAAATTTACTCTAAATATTTCTAAAAGAGAAGGACATACCTTTTAAAGAGATGCACATGACGTTTTTTGTGCAGACTTTATGAAGGCTTTGGAGCTGTTCTCACAGAATGCCATGTATTTTACAGGCAGACGAGGATAATCTTCCTATGAAGATTTCACTCACATTAATAATACTTTAAACAATGGTGTGATGGCTGCAGGGCTCTCCCAGATGGTATCAGAGGATTTAGCATCCCATTGATACCTGCATATTTTACTTTCCACTGTGTGGTGATTCTCTTTCAATTTGCCAGTTCCTTTCTTTTATATATGAGCTATCAACTATGGTTCAGCAAACTGATGTTTAAGTCTATTCATATGTTATCACAAATTCTTTTTATATATATGCGTCTTTTCAGAGGAGGAGGGCATTTCTCATTATCACAGCATGAATTTGCACACTACACATTTGTTTTTGTACTAAGAGTTGCCCGGCAAATTCAAAGTTTCTAGGAAAGGTGTCTTTAGATGATGCTTAGACCGTGAAGGATGCATCAAAATACTATCCCCAGCTCAGACAGTATGTGGCTTTGAGTGCTAAATTTGCACTATCCTGCAGACAGATAGTGTTCCTTCTTTCCCAGACAATCTGTCTTTTGCTTAATAATTGGCAAAATTAGTAATAGATGAGACTCAGATTTAGCCTTCCTGTTTTAAAGGAGGCATAGCCAACACAGAACCAGCAGTGCCAGCCTTGACTGTTGCCTCAGAACGTCAGGGCTGCAAGGGTGCTGATAGCTTTGGCTGCCCTAACCAGCCTCACCTGGAGCTTCCCCATCCCTGGTGGCTGCCCAGCCTTGGGCCTTCAGTCCCAGCCATGCTGTACATGTCCTGGTCTCCAGCCCTGCTCCCTGGATTGACCTTGGACTTGTGCTCTGATAGCTTGTCTCCTGGCTGGACCACTTGGATGACGTACAGCATAATCTTGTCTGTCATCCTGTCTCCTTTTGTTCACGACTGGCCTCTCAGGAGCTGTTTCATGATTTGCCTCGTCTGTGGCTGTTGATGGACCCTGCTACCAGCACCCAGTTCTGCCCATTGCGTGCAGATGCTGGGGCCTGCACCCTGCTGGGTGAGGGCCTTGCTGGTGCTGAGGTCACCCTTGGCTCCCAGCTCACCTGCCTTTAGGGAGAAATTGGCTCTTGCTGTTCCCTGATGCCTGAGAAAAGTAAAAATCACTCTGAAGTATGGATCTGAGTCAGGAAGAAGCTATAGTTTTGTGGCACTTGTAGTTATAGTTTAAAGGCTTGAAGATTGCAGAATGACTGATACTTCAGGTGAGCCATTTAAAGGCATCACAACATAGCAGAAAAGTAATGAACAACTGACAAATCCATGTTTTCTTCACAGTGCTGTGACTCATATAAATGCCACTCAAGGAGGAAAAAGCATTTTAGCTGTTTTCTCCTTTTTAGAAAAGCATATTTTTTAACCAACATTTTAAGGATTATCCCAGCTTCATATCGGCAGCAGACTGTTCCCTCTGAAGTTGTTTCACTTTGCTGTACTGCTCCCTGCACTGTATGATGTCGCTTCTGCCTAATTTTCCTATCTGCTTTATGGAAGAAAAGATCTTGGGGTAGGGATTTCTTTTGCCCTCTTTCCAAGTACCGCATGCTACCGTGTCTTGGCATCAGCTGTAGCTGTTCTTCCGTCACGCGATCTAGTGCTGGGTTAGATAGTCATCACACAACTCACTGTCTGTGTTGCCCTTTCCCGTTTTGCTTGCCATGTGATGCAGATATAGAATCTGCCTCAGAAAAGTTGAGTAGCCTGTGGAGGGAAATCATAGTAGGTAAATAAAATCACTATAGGAGATTTAACTTCAAATCATATTCATGATTCTGCGATGATTGTATCTTCATACATATGCAGAGTTTTGCAGTGTTTCCACGTCTGCACAGACCTTGACTTCACTGGGCTAACAGAGAAGCCAAGTCACAACCTCTGAAGCCTCAATGCTGTGATCATGTCCCACCCTTGACCCTTTGAGTCACAGCTTCCACATTCTGTTACATTTCATATTAGTTCAGAATATTACCTTCAAAACCTCTGAGAGCTAGTGAGCAAAAAAGCTCAATACTTGGCTTGCAAAATTTCTGTTTAAAAGTAGGATACTTTCCTTGCTGGAAAACTCAAATTTCAAGAGTGCTGAAAAGCAAGACCCTTTCAGTGAACTCATTACTGTGTGTGTTCACTGGAGATTGACTTGCTCTTTGTCAAGTGTTGTTATGAGGTGTACATGCTTCGTGATATTTGTAGCAAAATTTAGAAACCTTTCAACCACTGAGATGATTGGTAATATGGAGAACGCTTGTGCTGTTGCTTTGGTCCCTCTGTCTCCTTCCTCTGTCTTAGCTCTGTCATTAGGACAAAGAATTATAAAACAAGCTCAGCATAGAGATGGGAATTTCTTTACTGTATTTTAGGCTTTCCTTTTTTCCCTATTTTTTCATGTTCAAATCTTGAAAGCGCCTATCTCATGCTTTGCCAGCTTCCCTCTTCCCCGTTTCTTTTTCTTCAGCCTATTGCTCTGACAGCACATTCCCTGGAAACCGCTAATTCGGAAATGAAGTTGCATAGCTGAACCCTGAAATTACTTTAGAGATATAAAAATACGTGCAGGTACAAAATAATTGGTGAGTATATGTTAGTATGAATTAAGTGCTGTGGCAGGAGATGACGGGTCACAGATGAGCTGTTATTAGATTTTCCTGCCGCAGTCATTTGATCCATTCATTTTTCATCTGTTAACAATAGAGTTGCATTTTGATAACAGGTTTAATTTGTCTGCTAATGATTCATTTCAGTACTTGGATATCTAGATCCACTTAGGAAGCTGTGGCCTGTACGCACTACAGGAGAAATATTGAAAAAAGAGCATGATTGAGTTTAAGTGCAGTATTCATCACAACTGTTTTACCAGTAATTGCCTAATTTGAGCATTATGTGCTCCTCTGTTAAACTGTACTATACATAACATCATTTGTCCTTTGTCTACCAAGTTGAAAATATAGTGTAAAATAAATAACTCCTTACTAGAGGAGATCAGGAAGATATTCTTTACAGGAAATGTGTCTGGAGCATTGCCTGGAATGGAAGTGTTAGCAGACAGTTAATGTAATACATTGGTGGACAATAACAAATTGTTAGAAGCTGTTATACTAAAATAATTCTAAAAATTCTAAAACCAAAACAAACAAAACACCCACAAAATACAAGAAAACCTAGAATGTGAGATAACTGATATATAATTATTTATTCAAATAAGTCCTAGTACTAGAGGGACAGAAGACTGCAAATGAGCTATAAATCTTTAAAAGGGATAACTACCTGACTGTGCTATACTGGAGAAATAAATCTAATTTCCCTGCTAGGCGAGTTTGGTAGAAGCTACTGCTAAGAGTGAAGAGTTACATGAGTAAATACAATACATTGGGAAGAATCAATATGGCTTTTGTAAATGGACTCTGCCTCCTAAATCTATGAGTTCTTTGTGGGCGTTGGTGAGTGTGCAGATAAAGGCATCTTGATCTAGCTGATGGTATTGCACATACATTTTTCAGAATGCTTCTATAGACTTTAGAAGATACCAAAATATTGGGAGGAGGAGGAAGGAGAAATCTTTTTGTGGATGAGTACTCATTGAAAACAGGAAATGAAAGCTAGGAATAAATGATGAGGTTTCAGATTTATGGACTATAACCAGCATGATTCTCTGTGTTTTGTGCTATGTTGTTTAACGTCTTCTGCTAGCCACCAGGAGAGAGAGGGAGACTGCCAGCCTAAGATGGACTTTTAAGTTTGATGTGCTAGGTAATTCTTCCCTGGTTAGCACAGTAGGATGCTCTTAATTTTTATAGACGCAGCTTAATTGTAACTGAATGCTATTAGAATTCACTAAATAAGGGCGTAAATTTGATTCTTTCCTTCATTCATGAAAAATGCAAAGGAGTCTCTTTCCTTTGGAAACAGACTCTGAAATGTTAATTTTGTGTTTACTGTCTTTTACTGTTTTCGGATGGAGGAGTTGTAAACCTTACATAAAACCTTATATTCAAACCTTACTCCTCGAGGTATATGTATGTTTGAATATTTTAATGTGCAACTTGTAATGCATTTGATGGGTGAAAAATGTGTGCATTGGTGGAAATTGTTCAGAGTGTATGGGCGGATTTATGCAATAATGCCAAGGCTAGATCTGACAACATTGATGACTTCTCTGCAGCTGTAGTGGTGTGAAGTGGTTACAGGGAGTTGATTGGGCTTTGAATATATTTAAAATGAGAATCTCCTTACTTCTTGTATACGTTCTGACTAAGATCTCCAATTTGGTTTGCTGTTGAATTGTTGCGTGCTGCCTATGAATGACTTCGGTAAATTTTGGAAGAAAATGAAATAATTCAGGATGTGCGTAGTAAAAGAACATTTCAGCCCCTTCACATATCTGGTAGGAGATTGCTATGAAGACAATATTACAGCTGAAATTAATCTGACATGACTACCATGAGAACAGATGGGCATTAATGAACATTCCCTCTTTGTAACAGCAGAACGTCTTTGATGTATAATGGTTAGGTCTCTACAAGTAGTGCTACATAATCTTCTCAACACTGTAGTCCTCTGATTCACCTTTCCAAAATTCTTTGGGGAATTCTGTCTTGATGTTACAGTTATAAATATCAACTATAATATATTAGGTATAGGTGTGTAGAAAACCAACCAAACAGACAAAAAAACCCCCCAAAACCAAAAAAAACCCCAAACCCATAGGCAACCAAAGCAAACCCAGTCCAGCAGCCAAATCTATTAAGTGTTTGTGTACTGATTATTTTTTTACTGTGTAAAACCTGAGGATCACCAAATTTTTGAATCACCTTTACATACCTCCTAACCTTTTTTTAAACAACAATAAAAGCCAGACAAAAAACTCCTCCTAATTATTGGTCACTTCCTCCAATTCTTGTTCTTTACACTCTTGATACCTTGCTATGTTTTTCCTTCCATGGCAAAACTGTACACTTGAGTAAACAGTTTTGCACTTTCCTGTCTACTTTTGTTAATTAATTGATGATATTTATAGTCTTAATAGTTGTGCACAAAGCTTCACAGGCCTGTGAAAAAAAAGTGTATTAAAGTTAAATAAGGTCTGTGGTAAGAGCAGGTCACTTTTGTGTTATATAACAAGTACTGCAAACTTGCTAGAAAAGGTGATAACTTGGTGATCTGATAAAATTGATAAATGTGACAATGCTCAGTTTTACACTGCATTAATAAAACATGATGTGAAAAGTGCCTGGTTAACCCAGAAATTATGCTAGCAACTTACATTGGTAGTTGCATATATGCTAAATTCAATGGCAGTGAATTAAATATCTCCAAAGGCACTTGAAACTTGACAAGGCGAAGGATAATTCTTATGAAAGCTTGTATGAGCAGATGTAGCCAGAAAACAGTACTGTCCCTGTGGGACACCTCACTTCTTATGTACAACTCCACTTTATTATTTTCTTGTGTATATATCTGTCATAAAGAAAAACCTGTTGATCAGGAACACTTGAGATTCTGTTGTCATGTCCTCAGTGCTACTGTTCCTCATTCTCACTATTTCCAAAAAGGCTTCTTAGATGTAAACCCAGCAATTTCTTATAAATCTGGAATAGATACCAGAATTGCAGAGAGTTGAGCAAAAAATCAGAGCACCCGCAATATGATCATCTAAATTTTGTGAGGTTTGTTTTTGAAAATGAGAAAGTGAAAAATGCTGCTGGAGCAGGATGCACCACATAAAACAGGAGCAATAACTGTAATTTTTGAGTAGTGCTGTGATAAAGTTGTTCTACTGATTCGATTTTGAACTTAAAGATCTTATTTGTCAAATAAAGAATAAAATTTTGCATCCTTTTAGAATAATCAATTAAGTAACATGATCCTGCATCTAACCATTCAGTTGATGGATGGGGGCGTAAGATGCATCTCTTTCTGGTTTGGCCACTCTAGATGCTAGTATTTTAAGGGAGAGAGATACCAGAATATGCAAATAAAATGTGGATGGGTAACACCTCTTGTAGGCTCTGTGTTTAAAGAGCATCAGATATGGCATTGCAGACTTTTAAAATAAAAAGAACAAATATAAAAGAATGAAGACAATCAACTTTCAGAGTGCGCTTCAAGTCATTTATATTTGTGGCAAAATCTGCGAAGCATGGTTTGGCTTAGCAGTGATAAAGCTGATTATTAAGGAAACTTTGACAGATTTCCAATAGAAAAGGAGGAAATCACCATAGATCTCTGACTAATTTTGATATGAGTAAATCAAAGTATTGAGAATTTGCGTCCCAATTCTCTTTAGATTTGTACTTCCCTTCCTCACAACCCCATCTTATTGCTGTCTCTCCATCACTAGAGTACTCAGGTTCTTCTCTTTTCCACTTCTCTTTATTTCCTGTTTTTTCCTTCCCTTCTGATGACTCTCCACACAGTAGCAGTAATCTGTTAATAGTTCCCAGATGGCACGACCTGTTGTATTACTGTATTTCATTCAATTTCTAGTGATCTAGTTCTCAAAGTTACACGGTTCTGCTCAGACAATATTTCAGTCTTTCTATTGATGCAGCCTTTTAAGTGTATTGTTAATGTGTTTCATGAGCACCTCTGCCTGCTATGACTATGAAAATGAAAGGGAGCAGTTTTGATAGAATGTGAAAAAAGCCACTTTTTAAAACCCAGTGGAAAGGAAATGTCTGCAGGAAGAAGAGAAAATATGCCATGAGACTTGGAAGGTGAAGTGGTGGAGGAGCTATAAAGAGTTTGGAGGTGGATGCCCAGAGAGACTTGATCTTTTTCAAGAGAGAGAGAAGCAGAGAGTGCTTAGATCAAAAAGGACAGAGTAATTAAAGGATAATGAGAGTAAGAGTCAAAAAGGTATTTGTGTGTGTGTGTGAGAAATAGACTTTACAAAATGGAACTGGAACTGGGATAGAAGGGTGAATTTGGAGGAACTTTTAATCAGTTTCTACCTTTAAGGTATAGCCATAAATCCAGCAGCACACAAATAAAATTGGTCTAAGAAGTTCTAAGCAGCACATTTTTACCGTTGTGTGTCTGTGAGGTGAGCAGGGTGATACCTTCCAAATCATCCTGGAAGACGAACACAGAACGAAAAGCCTTTCAGCTGAGCTGATGCTCTGAAACACATTACAGGGGTATCTCACATCAACAATCGTGTTCTTGCTTGTGCTTCTGAAAAGACAGAACTTGCACTAGAGGTGAGTGTAGCAATTTGAAAATGAGCTGCCCCTCATCCAGGTGCGTGGTGAAGAAGGCACTGAGCCTGAGGAAGCCTATATCCGTTCTGCTCACCGAAGTGGGGCAGAAACTAGGATTTGTTCATATTGTAGTCCATGATGGTGTTAATTTATGAAAACAATGGTGAAATCCTTCATATATTTTTGAGAGGTCATAGTTGTGCTGCCTCCTGAAATTTCTCAAAGATTTTTTTGCTGCAGCTGGGAGCTGACTCTTCTGTTGACCTGTCTACTCATCAGAGATTGAAACCATGCAGAGAACAGAGCCCTGCAGCTTTACTACAGTAAGAGAACTGGTTGTAGGAGAATTATGAGAACATTTTGCATTAAAATAATTGAAAACCAAGGACAGAGAAAATTTTTATGCTAGGGTGTAACTAAATTTAGGTGAAATATAGAGTAGAATTTATTATTTTTGTTTTATTAATTTGTTAATAAAGCTTTTGAAGGGGATGAATTTTGACAAAGCATTGGAGTGCTGTTCTGAGGGTAGAAAAGTGGGAATGCCACATACTTGCGGAGTGGAATCAAAAATTGTTTAGAGGGAGATAGAGCGGGCTGCAAAAAGGGATGGACCGCAGATTGTAATATGTCTGCATTATTACTGTGCTCTCAGCAGCCTCTCAGCTGCATGTTAGTAGGAATGATAACAGAAATTGCAGGTTAGGAATTAGGAGTTAGAGCTGATATTGCAGGATGCAAATGGAATAAATAGAAGGGTAATCTAAAAACAGAGGTACTGAGATTAAGGAATTGGAGTGCAGAGGACTAAAATAAAATAGACAAGGATGTTAAGACAGCATTTGCAAAATGAACAAGAGATGTGTGGGAGAACAAGTGGAGTTAAAGAGCAAGCGACAGAATGTGTGAATAAGTAATATATAGTCATTTTAATTTTTTGGCATGAAGAATGTGATAAAGAGGTGGTAGACCAAGTGGATGTAATTTTCCATGTCTCATTTACAATACTTGGTTGAATTTATTTTGATTATGAACACCTGTGAACTAAAATGCACTAGAGGAAAATGTGACTTGGACGGTGCTTATTGCAAATATTCAAAAATTTTTTTAAAAAAAGAAAGGGCAAAGTGTATGTCAAAATTTTGCTTTATTCTCTCAGTGACCATGAGTATTTTGGTGGAGGATTAGGTAGTGTGTGTGCTTCCTTTCACTTCTGGTTAGAAAAGATTCTAGTTTTTCCCAGTTAATTAAACCCATGCATGAAAACTGAGAAGAGACATGGGGCCTATTTCTAGTTCTCCCACTGCTCTTCAGTGTGATTTCATGCAAATTGCTTTAAATGTCAGTTTTCCTACCTGTGAAAGAGGGAATTAAAATGAGCTCTGAGCTTTGCTAACACAAAGTGCTACATAAGGTATTGCCATTAATAATAATACATATAATAATATGTATAGTAATAATACATATTTTAGGTTTATATATCTGTGCTCCTGGAGGATTTGTATGCTAAGAAGCCAGAACTAACCTTGGAGTATCTCTGGAACGTAGGCTGAAAGTTTAGGAGGTCTGCATCAGGCACCCAGTGGTGCAGGTTCCCCGTCGGTTTAAGCTGGTTGAACACTGTGCCGCCACAAGTAGCAGTGGTTCTGTCGTTATCCTGGCAACACGCTGCCCGATAACAGGGTTGGAAAACTTCTTGTCACTCGTACATTGGTGAGCTCTTACGAGTCACTGCAGCGCTTAGCAATTGTGAGTGTGGATGTGGGAGAGGGGATCCGAACGTGCAGGCAAGAGTTGGAGACAAACAGCGTTTTGGGTTAAAAATCACCCTTTTCAGCAGGAAGGGGATTGTAACTGTGGAAGGGTGTTCCAGTCCAGAAACTTTTCCTTTTTTTTTCTTTAGGTGAATTTGAGCTCTCCCATTGTGTTTTGTCTGTTGGACAGCTTCAAAGAAGAGAGTTGTCATTTTTTGCTAGGTTTAAAAAGATTAACAAAAGAGCTATCCGCTCGAAGTGCTTCTGCCTGTCACTTATCAGAAGAGTTTTGTCAGAACTGTCTTGAAGAAAGGATGAAGTATTGGGAATATTTTGATCAGTATTAGACTTTCAACAGAAACAGGTTTATGAGAAGCTCGTGGAGCTACATATTTAGCTGGCTGGAAGTTCACATCATACATATTCATTGCGAGAAATGAGATCCGTGAGAAGGGGTGAGCTCTGAATTCTGGCTGTGCCCCTACCTGGCTTGGTTCATCTTCATGCATTTTTAACTAAAACTCTAAGATTCTTTCTAAAATCAATTTAAATATTCTCAAAGGGAATTTACTTCAGTCTGAAAACACTCCTCAGACTGGCATGCTTAGATGTCTCCATGCAGCAGCAATTGATGGTTGGAGTAGCTTTGGAACATGTGCGTGACCATAGAAGCCAATCCCCTTGACTCAAGCAAACACAGAGAAAGATAGAGAGAACAGGAGGTTTTACTTTCCTGCTGTCGCCTCTGTTTCTAGCCCTTGGAAATGGAATTACCTTTCTCCAGTGATGCAGCTGTACAGTGCAGTTTCATACAGATCTTTCTCTGACACTGAGACAAATTCAGCTTTTTTAAGTACAAGAGGAGTTCCATTGGCGGTCTCTTTCTTCATAAGCAACAGCTAAATTCAGCTCTTTGGGTTAAAAATGAATAGTGCGAGAACATGGCATATGGCTGTTTGCCTAAGAAACTGTGGCTTGTGCTTACTGAAAGAAATTGTAATGTGTTGGCATTCATTGTAATTCAGCTTAACTGGGAGCCTGCCAGAAACAAATCAAAATGTGTTCACAGTATATCCAGAATACAGCACAACTGCCAACTTTGTAGTAGCAAGATGTAACAACCTGTTTCAGAATGAAGCATGAAAGTTTCCCAACTTGCAAAATAAACTCATTACGTGTTGTTTTCAGCCTAGTTATCACATCGTTTTTAAAATAATTTTTTTTTAATAGAACTTAAGCAGCATAGAGCTAATCCTTATAAGACCATTTCAACAACATGTAGGGTTTGATTGGGCATTTATAGCTGGAAAGAGGGGGGGGGGGGGAA
>Ga0065711_1033349_pt1:0-10000 | contig 25666 bp, 12 predicted proteins | sample Hoacrofraction12_FD_59098 | JGI IMG/M metagenome (GOLD analysis project Ga0065711, IMG submission 59098) | Hoatzin crop microbial communities from Cojedes, Venezuela - Epithelial fraction 12 v2 (version 2) | ecosystem: Host-associated > Birds > Digestive system > Esophagus > Crop...
CCGTGCCCGCCGCGGGGCCGGGGGTCTGGCGGCGGCCTTACCACGCTGGGCGGGCCGGGCGGAAGCCCCGCCATGGCTGCCTGCTTCCCGCCCGCCCGCCGCCGGCTGGAGCCGGCTGGCCGTTCCGGTTAAACGGGGAGCGTCTGTGCTGTTCGCTGGGCGGTCTGGGGAGCCGAGAGGAGTCTCACTGCCCCGCCAGGTACCCGGCCGAGACCTGAAGGCCTACCCGTGTGTGTCGAAACGGCTGCTGAGGCGGTTGTTTCTGATTCGGAAGTTCACACCGCAAAACCGGCCGTGAATTCAGCACCTAAGTCTCGATTTTGACCAGTTTTAACACAGTCTTAATCTTTGAGAGAAGCTGCACTTTATCTGTCTGAATCCCTCCCACCGTGGCAATAAATGCAAGGCTCTGACATTAGATGTTTGGTCACAGTGGGGTTTATTAGGGCTACACCCTACACAGACTGCTCCAGCTCATGCAGAGGCAGGAGTTAGTCTGCGTGCCCGATCTGGATGTTCCACGGTCCAGTTTCATACAGTCAACTTCGTGTTATGACTTACCTAATTTCTGTCAGTGAAAGACTAACAGTAAGGTGGGCATGCTATCCAACACCCGATTTGCTTTGAAAGATGGAAAACTAGAAAAGTGAAGTGGATACAGATGTATCGCTCTGTTATGCTTGGTAAAGGCACTTTTGAGTTCACAGGCTGCAAGTGGGGATCAGTTCTCAAGTACTGCAGCAAGCAAGAGGTTGATTATAGGATTGCAATGTCCTGTTTACTGTTGCTATGCAGGGGCATGCAAATCATGCAAATCATCAGCTTGTGTGTAATTTTTAAGCTAGAAAGCTTTAGCATGGTCTTATGGAATGGCTTGGTGACTGCCTTTTGCTTTGTGTTCCTTTCATGGCCTGTGTTACAGTTGCTGGCTTTACTGGACAGGAACATTGGAAATGTTCTCTGTGCATTTTTAAGTTGGTGGTGTTTTGTGCCATTTTTTACAAAGTATTCTGAGGTATAAGGAAACTAGAGTTACTTAGGTTAGCATTTTTTCAGTCTGTGTGTTATTTTTGTTAGCTAGAAGTGTAATGGATCTTCCTTGAGACTTTTGAGAGACCTGCTGTATCTAATGACACACAATTTTACTTTTGTAGAATGTGTAGTTTGCAGAAGTTTTACTACTGGCTTATTGCTGCTGTTCAATAGTTTTACTGGAAGAACTGTGTGGTAATACTGAATAGCATTTTAGGTGACCATTTCTTAATGATAAATCATCGCAAAAGTTACATGAACAAGCTCTCTCTTGCTGTTTGTGGGTTGGAAACAATGAGGCGAAGGCCTTTACTAGGCAACGAACGACTGTGCGGAGACCCCAGCAGCTGGCCTGCAGGTCCCCACGGTGAGTGCTCTGCCATGTGCCTGCATCCACTGGGACCTGGAGGCGGCCGCGTGGTGATGCCAGCATGGTCACGCAGGTGACTGCATGTGGAGCTAGCTCAGTGTCTCTATGCCACTGTCCATCGTGATTCTATCTCTGAGATTAGCTTGCATGTTCTTTTTCTCTATTTCTCTGCTTCTGCAGTTTAAGCGAGTCTGAGAGAGCTGAGAAAAAGAGATTAAAATTTAGTAGCGTTTGTTGTCCTGTGAGAGAAGTTTGTTTACTGCTTTTAGTGTGGCTCTTCGGTTTGTTCACTTGGTTTATGGAGATCCACGTGTGCTGGTTTTGGTTTTGTTCCAAGCTTGTTGCATCAAAGTTACAGAGTATGGTGCTTGAATTTCGGCTGCATATTAGTTCAGTTACAATTTTGAAATGTGTTAGTATTAACTCATTTCAAAATTACATACAGCCACAATTAACATACACAAAGTTTCTAATGTTTCTACTTTGTTTCTCATAGCACCCTTTCGCTGATGTTACACTTTTTTGCTGGTCCTCTGGGTCCTAACGCCACTGGCTCGATTCGGTTGTGAGGAGGGGACGAATTCAAGCAAGTTATTAGCATGCCAGATCCTTTGTTGAAAGGAGTATGATGCTCATTGTTTTGTACTTCTCAGAGTCTGCATATAGAAATACATATAAAAAATCCACATCTTAGTTCTTCTTCATTGTTTTGCGTTCCACGTTTTATCTGGATTTACTGCATTTGGTGTGTTTTACACGTGTTGAATAGTTTTTTCTTTGTTATCCTAAAACTGATTTTAACCATCTCTCATGGTTGCATTCTTTTGGCCAATATTTGACCAATATTGGTGAGTTGTTAATAGCACCAGGGCATTTCAGCATCTTCCTGTGCCTCTGTTTTCAAGGGCTCTGCTATCATCCCATCAGATTTGATACTTTTTTGTTCTAAGTCGGAAACAGCTCATTTTTGTTACTAACAAACATCAGTTTGTTAGTAACAAAAATCAGTACAATAGTGTTATACCACAGGATTGTACAAAGCTGAGCAAAAATTAAAACAAAGCAAGTAATCGTCATTTAGTCATAATAGCGATTACAGTTAAACAAGTAAAAAAAACCCCTAGGCTGGCAAAGACCAGCTCAGGCAAAGTCTGACTATTCCTGAAAACTGTTTTGTGAGTCTAATACAAATCCTGTGGCCTCTTAAAAACAATACTTAAGTTACAATATGTGTCAGGGGTTCTGTATATGTGGGCATTCCTCTGAGCTGGAACAATTGCTGCTTGTGACAGGAGAAGATATAGTGTTGGTCCATGATGGCTTAAGCTAGCCTAAATCTGAGGGGCTGTGTTACAGCCTCTTCCTTTGTGTCCTTCAGGAGGACTTAGATGACCACCCATCTGTATATTTTGGGGAGCTGAGAAATAACCAGAACTTGAAAAAAAAAGAGTTATTTTGAAGGATGAGGCCTGCTTGGACCAGCTCACTACACAACTGTACTCATTTCAGGGCTAGTACAAAGAAAGAGGTGAGAACATTTGGGGAAATTATACGAATGCAGTTGACAGGATTCAGATTTGCTTTTAGAGAATGGCTGTGTCAATAAGCAAGTAAACTTTACTGCAGTTTGTTGTGTGATAACAGTATGCACATCCAGTTACGCTGCAGCAGCTCGAATATGCAAGTGAAAGTACCTTAAAAAAAAAAAGAGAGAGAGAAGGAATGTTATCTTACACTCCCTGCAGGGGAGGTGATACAGCAGCAGCTCCCACTTCTGTGATGGCTGCACGCAGATAGAAGAGCTATGGCTCTGTCCTGCTCCACCCTTTCTTCTCCAGCTAGAAGCCTAATTATGTACTCTCTATTACAGTGAACATGCATGTGACTAGAGTCAATTTAGGAACATTAACACTGTCCTCTTGTTTTGGACTAGAACAACTATATAGGTATTTATTCCTGGTGTGTGAGAAGACTTACATAGAGGCTTACTAAACATGCCATAAAGTGACTGACTGATTTAACACGTCAGTTAATTTTCCTAATTTTTTTCTGTGTTTGCACTTTAGAAATATATACTCAGTTTAGCCTGTAATGCTGATTTTCAAGCACACTCAATGCTCAGGCTATATGAGTATATCAAAAAAGATAAGGGTCAGGAACCATTAGGATGTATTGAACTTTTGACGTTTCATTTGTCTTTTTTTTTAATCATCTGCTGTAGCACATTCTTTTCTCTCATTAGTTACCTAACTCATCACTTTTTTTCCATCTAAGAACAAAGCAGCTGTTCTGCTTTGGTTTTTCGTTTTTTTCAGCTGTATATCATAAATACTTTGTGTGCCTCTCTCAAGAGACTATATTTTATAAGTCATGGGTACTTGCCTTCATGTTTCTTACGTTGCTATGTATCAGTGAAAGAAATTTAAACTAGGAATGGGGAGAACTTTTTGCTTTTTTTTGACAAATCTGATAGCCAGGCTCTTGGTGATTGCATACTTTCATTAGCTTGTCATTAAAAAAAAAAGTAGATTTGATGAGTATGAATAATAATGTTTGCTGTATTTGTGGCTTATGTCCTAACAAGCAATACTTCTGGTTTAATCTCTTCAAAATAGCCTTACTTTCAGTAAATCCAAACTCAGACAACCTGCTGGATAGTGAGGGAATTGATTAGGAAAAAAACCCCCAAACTTTAAAAAAATGTCTTATTCTCATTTCAGATTGGCAATGATTCTAAAAACTACTGCAAACAGAGTAAGTTGGGTCAAGTGAAAATAGCACTGACATTTGCCCATAGTTTCCATCTGATTAAGTGGAAGTGACACCAGTAGATTAGAATGAGACTAAGACAATTCACATTGCAATTGTGTTAGTCTAACTTTAACAATCTTTTAATACTTTTGTTTAAATGTGGCTGACATACCATAATTACAAATCTACAAGCCTTGATTATAGAATTTTACATCATGAACCTATGGGGAAAGTGTATTGATTTTTGTGAAGCAGCTTTTTTAAAATCACCTTTCTAAAAGTATGTAATAGTCCTAAGATCATTCGTTTGACTGTTGCATTGATGTTGATACTGTGCTTTCTCTTAGTGAAATATTGTCATATTATGAAGCAGTTTACACTGTGGTTCCCTTCCCCCCCCCAAGTTCTGCAAGTTACCCAAAACTGTTGGTCTATTTATAAATACAAATTTAAACAATCCTTTTAAATTAAATTATTTTACTGATGAAGTCGGGATACATTTTGTGCAAGTGAAGTATGAAGTATCGCAGAGAGTGCAGACATTCCTTTTGCTCTGTTGCTAGTTCAAGCACAAAACTAGGTCGTTTTCTTGGTTACTTAAGAAATTTGCTATTTCTGGTTTAATTCACAAGTTTTTCTCAATCTTCTGTCCACCTGTGTGAATTAGTCACTTTCTTGCTTAGCCATAGGCACTAGCTCCGATTCTTAGCATCAATATATTGATAAGAGACTCATGTCTCATTTTTTTTATTCTCATTATAATTAGAAGATTGTATGCAATAACTGCTTTTTAGCTCAATTAATGAGAAGGGCTGGGATATCTTATGTTATACAGGTATTGAGGAATGATCTGCAGAGCTGCTTAGCTCTACTGAGTCAGCATGATAAAGCGGTTTAATGTGTTTACACTGCATATCCAAGAGCTCAGATATTCAGGAGGGTGGATATATTGCATGCATTGCTCAATGCAAGCCGACTCTATCCAGATTAAGTAACCCTTCTCAGAATGCAGGAGCATTATGCATCTGTTGTCTAGGGTTGTCACCAGCTTGGTCCTGGAGTCTGAAACTTGAGTTCAGTGCTAGCCAAGTGTGGTGGTCATGGTCCGGAGCTACTTAGACACACCTTCAGTACCTTCTGTAGTGCTCCTGACATTGGACTCAGATACAGAAAATCATGAGTTGGCCCTGCATTTGAAGGCTGCTTCAGTCTTTTAGACTTATTAACTTGGGCTCTGTAGCACATAAAAATTGCTTTATGTGAACTGGCTGAGAAAAGAATGCACCTGGTTTTACACACTGCTGTCTTGAGTTAACATCTGTGGCATACGTAGCAACCAAACCAGATAATTAGTTGAAGGGTAATTGCAAGTTGACTCTAGTGTCTAGAAACAGAAAGACTTGTTTGAAGGGATTCCTATATCCCTGTGTTTTTCAGTGTATGCTTTCTTTTAAACTTCAGGAATACCAAACAGTACCCACATCTATCTTAAAAAGCTGTGAGAAGAGCACAGTGGTTGCTGTGAAAATTGCATAATGAGTTCTTGTTTCAGCTGTTTTAAAATTGTTTTGGTTTCATTTGTTTTACCTTTTGAGCAGACCTAAATGCTGTTTCATTTTTAGAAGTGTGTCACAAATTTAATTTAGTAATGGTCAGATCTTTAACAGATTGCCTCCTTTGCATTCCTTCCTCCATCCTATTACCTATTCAAAACAAAAAAGCCTCTAGTGAAATGCGTAATTCTGGCGTCTCACTGTTTTTGTGTTTACAGTTATCTTCTGCCCCTTGAGGCAGAACTGTCTTGTGTGTGTCCATGCTGACCATAGTTATCTATTGATGTCAATTTAATTGGCAAAACTGTTGCACACCAGGTTTATCACCATGGGTATTGGTAGTGATGCTATATTAAGTGGGAAGGAATTTTTTTTTAATTTGGGCAAGAACATATGCAAAACTGTGGCTTTGCAACCTTGAATTTTTTAAGCAGTCTTTCAAAACTTTGGAGATACCGTAGTTACAGTTGCTTGGCAACCCTGGTTTGATGCCATTATGCATATGTGTAGTAGTGTCGTCTTGTTTTTGACTGTGCATTCTTTTTTCATGATATTCTTACTCATGGCATGGAGCCACATATTCACCTTTGTGGTACAAATAATCATTTTGTGTGCTGAATTAGAATGTGGATCTATGGAAAAACTAAAGAATTATATTAAATTGGTTCTAGTGCTTTGTATACAGAAGATTTGTATACAGTTACAATTGCACTAACAACCGTAATCCATCCTGGCTTGAGTTTGAGTTAAGTATTATTAAATTGTGTGTATCATATAGGTGGAAATCTCATTCAGGATCAGGCGGTCCATCATATTTTCTTTCAGCTGTATTAAGTCTCTTACTTGATGCATTGTGAATTGCCTACACGTATAATATGACTTTAGTTCTATTTAATTTTTCTCATTACTGGAACACTTCCAATTGATTATCTCCATTTGGGGTGGGGGAGCAGGGAGGGGAGGAAGTAGGTTCTATGCCTTTTCTCCAAAACAAAGGTCTTGACTGAAGATGATGACTGGGTTATAGAAGGGGAAATGAAATGGAGATCTGTGGTAACCCCAATTGTTGCCACAACAGAGGCCCCATTTCTTGTTCTTCTTTCTCTAGAAGTGAAGTTCTCAGGCTCCTTAGAGTTTACAGCTTTCAACTTCTGTCCCGTTCCATTTCATGCTGTTCTCTCCAGGAATTTTTCCACTCCAGAGCATCTTCAGGATGGGCTGATAAACTTTTTCGCTTCTCTCCAAGTCTTGTCTTCAGCCCATCAGAAATGGTCTTTCAGTGCTCTTGACTGACTAGTCCTTCTCTTTCTTGCCCACTACCATCCAAGTTGCTTCTTGCAGTACCTCAGCAAAATCTTCATCCCCAGCCAGCATCTTCTGCTTTTTGAGTAGTCCATTACAGAAGAGCTTTCATCCTGGTTGCATCTATTGGATTCTTCCGTTCCCCTCCCCCCCTCCATGCTCCCACTGGCTGCTGGCATTCAGGGATGCCCTCACCAGCCAGACTTTCTCAGCAGGACAAAAGGGGAACTTCAGTTGTTGCTACAGCAAGGACTTAAAAAAATCTGTAGTATACATACAGTGTATTTTGAGACCTGGGAAATAACTGTTGAGAGGTAAGAACAGAATGTGAAGCCCTGGAGAATCAGAGAAATCTCTAGTAACAGACATGCTATGAAAATGTTAAAGCCAAGTAATATTTAACTTGAAATAATTTTCTGACTTCAAAAAACCCCCCTGTAGCTGATTTTCATAGTCTTCACAGTAGTAATCCCTGACAAAAGCCAAGCTTATGAAGTTGACCTGAAATGTCGTGGTAACAAGACATGTGAGCTGTAGATGCTGGAGGGGCTAAAAATGATGCATATACTTGTGCGTGGTTACATCTTGACTCTTAAAAGAGGAAGTTTATATTTTGTGATTACTTTGTCACTATCGAGAAAATGAACACATAAACTTGAGATCACGTCCAAATCAGAAAGTAGTCACTCATGGCTAAGAAAACATGGCAGTTCATTATAACTGTGCCATGCATTGTATTTCTTTCCTGCTTCCTTGATTTTTCCTTATAGGCCCCAGTCTGTAATGCGTGTGTGCTTATGTAGCATTAGTGAACCCAAGAATGTGCATCAGTAATTTGCAGGTTTGGGACCTGATATTTTAAGTTTTGCAGGTAGTGGTTAGCACAGTGCCAATGATACTGTAGTTGCTGAATTACCTGTGTTATAATTGTGCATAGTTTTAATACATTGAATTTGTCATACTATAACAAAAAAAAAGCTGTACCCTGTACAGTTACGCTATTATGGATTTTTAGGTTTGAACTAAGTCAGCATAGATATTTCATTACCTAGTCAATACACGCTGTCAGCTTTGGGCTTTCTGTGTGCTTCGGTTGAATCCATGGCATATTAGCATATACCATGGTTAATAGTAACATTAGTTTTGAAGAGATGCATGTCCTTTCAATAGTGAAGCTATTTAATAGCAAAATTGAGAAATTCCCTCTCATCTGCTTCAGAGCTCCACTGAGCTTGCTCAGTCCTGCCAGGAAAGTGTTTCTTGTGTTGGTTTTTCTGATGCTGGAGAGCAGTCTTTATTTAGTGACTTAAGCACATAGGTATCATTCTAGCTCATATAGAACCTGATTTGTTGACAGTTACTGGAGATTGGGGAAAACATTTCTGGGGCAGTAGTGTGTGCTTGCTCTTTGTACCATTTTACCATTTTTATTCTAGACATCCTGTAGTAGTTCCTGCCTGTGACTGTGGCTCAGGAAGGTGGAAATTTTGTCTACCTAGTACAGAGAATCTTAATTTCATTATGCATTCAGAAAACTCATGTTGTGCATAGTTTTTTAATCTGTCAACCTTCAGGTAAACTCTGTGCCCTTCCTATTATCAGAGAGGTAGACCTGTTTGCTATTGCTAATGATGCAACTATAGTAGATGATGATGACACTGTAAGGACTAGGGTAGGAACATATATACCTTTCAGGAGTGAGAAAGGAGGGGAATTTGGGACTCTCTCAGCAGCAGCCAGATGTTTGAACAGCCTAAAGCACTTGCAGCTCTGCACCCCAAACACACTAGGAGTGAAGTCCCTTGAGAAATCAATGTCATCCTAAATTCGGAGGTCTGATTTCCAACTACCCCTCTCTGATTCTCTGGTCTCTGATACTAGTCAAACATTTTGCTGAGCTTGCTCCTTTTGCTTAACCCAGGAGAAAAACTGTCAGCTTCTTGTTTTTCTTTCTTATTGTGTTAATTTCTTGCTGTTTTGGTGAACTGAACTGGCTCATGGAGGGATTGTTTGAGCGTTAGTGCTGGCAGAGACGTAGGTTGTGGTGCTGGGGGGGAGCAGACCTCTGTTAGCAGTGGTCAGCTTTTTGACTGTCTTGAACCATGTTGTGTTATTTTGCTGTTCAGCTTGGGGAGCTGAAGTCGGGGAGCGAAAGTGAGTAGAAGAAAATAGATGAGGAAGGAAGTCATAATGGTATGGAAAAAGTAATTAAGGAACTACTTTTTTTTTTTTCCTTCTTCTAGTTCAAGATTCTTTCAAGCCCTTTGAGCTCTTCTGGGTTTAGTCTGCAGCTTTAAAGTAATAAACCTGTGGTTTTTACACAGAACACGCAAATTGTGGAATTGATTGTTAAGTGATGTGAAAGTCAGAAGTGTATAGGATTTTAAAAGGGCAGCAGCCACAGCCAGGAGCTGACCTGTTGTCTGTTAAACATTGATGGTTTAGTTTTGTTCTTCAGTGTTAAAAAGTCCTTAACTTCATTTCTAGAGGCAGTTATACTACAGGAAATGTCAATTTAGACTTGATTTGTTTCTTTATATTCTCTCCCTAGTAGTTAACTACTGGCTGGCACTAGTGACAAGGTCCAGAACAATTGGATCTTATGTTTCTTCTTTGTAATTTTTCAAGACTGGCAGAAGCTATTAAAATACTATTATTTTGTTTGGGTTAGTTTTTCCTCTGTTTCTGGGGGTGTAGACTTCTGCTTCAGGGTCCATGAAAAAGAACTAAGGGAAACAAACTTGTTGTCAGGAGATTTATACCAGGTATATAGGAGTCTTCACTTCTGTTGAACTTTTATGCGAAGGTCTGAAGGCTGAAAAGAGCTATTAAACATACAGACTTCAAATATGAAAATACGCTATTATTAATTGTATGCAGTTGTTTGTCAGTTTTTATTTAGTTAGTTTTGGATGTCCAAGGAGAAGAAGGACTTGAGAATTTTTGGTCAGTAGATCTATTTTAAAAGAGGGAAAATAAAAGGAAAATTTCA
>Ga0065711_1033349_pt1:15000-25666 | contig 25666 bp, 12 predicted proteins | sample Hoacrofraction12_FD_59098 | JGI IMG/M metagenome (GOLD analysis project Ga0065711, IMG submission 59098) | Hoatzin crop microbial communities from Cojedes, Venezuela - Epithelial fraction 12 v2 (version 2) | ecosystem: Host-associated > Birds > Digestive system > Esophagus > Crop...
AATTATGAAATTTCACTTTCCTTTTGAAAGCAAGCTATTGATTCAATTTAGCATCTCCCTAAGCTACATATTCAGTAGAAATGGCTTCATGACATCTAGAGGAAGGATCTAGTACAGGAAATGTTTTAAAATCAAAACTTCTTAATAGCATTAAATATCAGCATCCCTATCTTATGAACAATAAATCAAACTTTAAATTGGACAATTTGGCTTATTGAACAAAGTGCAATTGAAAATTTGAAACAGAAAACAGTTTCATGTTTCAGGTTTCATTTATTTCCTTTTTTGAAAGCAGACTATTTAAAGTTCTGCTTCTGAAATGTACAATTAGTACAGAAATAGAAATAAGAATTGCATACATATTTATCTACCTAAGTATCTAGATATGAGAAAGGTGTGCAAAAACTCAAGTTAAATTTAATTCTAAACTAGGCCAGAACATGCAGTCCTTTGCTGTTTGATAACAGTAGAGCAAACTTGAATAGCAGTCAGTTTGAAAAGTTAGTGTACATAGAGGGAGACGTGAATGTGAAAATGTAATGTGGAAACATAAGTAATGACAATCATTGTGCTTTTTGTTTCAGCCAAAACTAAAAATAATTAACAATGCTGGGTTTAGCGATGCACGTTGACTTTAGTTCCAATGGCATACACACTTTAAGTGCATCAACATAAAAACTGCTTTTAATCATATCTCTCTCACCCTGCTCCTCAAGGGAATTTGCTATTCTCATTAAAAAAAAAAAATCATCTGTCTGACAGGTTGATTAAAATTAACTTTTTTTGAACCTAAAAATGCAGAGCAAATAGTACTGCCTGGAATTAAATCAAGCAACCTTGATCAAACAATTAACTCATCCTCTATTAAATCAATATTTGCTGATGCTAATACTGGAGCTAGTTCCAGTAGCTGGAATTACAGCCACTGATTTAGTGTCTTTATTATTAGTAATTAGGCTGCTGTCTTTCCCCAGTACTACTTCTCAAAGCTAGTACTTGGGTAACTTACAGAAACCGGCCTAGATGATAGCTATACTACTTGCTGCTAAAGCTTGTTCATAAGGCTGAAGGCCCTGTCTGATGGTGTGATTCCACGGGGTTTGAAACCTGTTCAGGTCTCTGTTGCCACAGCCCAGCTTAGATCAACTGTTGTGGAGCCACAGTTTAAGGCTATTTCAGCAAAACAATTTCTGGTGATGTAAATTCTAACAAAAGCTGGGAGAGTTCCTGCTCTTGCAATATCACTGTATTTTCTTTGGAATTTTTCTCAAGATATTACTGCAGTGGTGCTTTTGTGGCGGTTTCAGTTCACAAAAGGTTCTTGTCATCCCAATATCTTTCTGTCCATCCTAGCAGCATATCTAGTAGGGCACTTAACTGTGACAAATTAGGAATTAATTTGCTCTGATTCACTAACGTGACCATGAAGCTCTCTACAAGACCTTTACTTATTCTCTTTTCATTTGTGTAATACATTCTTTGCTTCTTGGATCTGATTACCTTCTTTTGGCTGTTAAGATTTCCTTAAACAATCTTGTTTTATATAGGCTGATGTGGTGTTTATTCTTGTTTGGGGAAGGATTTTCTCTGGCATGCTCTCAGGTTTGCAGTAGCATCTCAGTGTTTGTTTTGGCCCTGAATTAGCTGGTCAGGAATTACTTCATCATTCGTCAGATCCCGAAGGATGTTTTGGTTCAGATCTATCGTTATGTAATCCAGCATACACCTAATGAATATATGTAACACAGTGGGATGTGTAACGGCAAAATTGAAATAACAACAAATAATAAAGTTTGATAATAAGATTGCAATGTAAAAATTACTACAGGGCATCAGACTAGACTACCTTAAAATTCCCTTCTGACCTGCAAAATTTTTTACATTACTCTTGAATCTATGCTTGTTAGCAAAAAGCATCCTGCTCCCAAGTATGGGTCCATTATTAGGATTAAAAAATGGATTATTTTCCATTTGAAAGATAGGCCATAAAGAAAATTGCTATAATGTAAATTATGGAACTGTTACTTTTGTCTGTAACCCCCAAACTAGCATCACCATAAATGGAGAAAATGCTCTAAGGAACAGAAGACTATGAGGCTACTGTGTTATTTGGGAATTTTACTTCTCATTATTTTGTACGAAAACTAGTATGGGAAATAACACATTTAATGGCATGAAATGTAGTGATCAGGAAAAAAAAACATTCTGGGGTCATAGTTTGTGAACCTGAAAGTGTTGTTTCTTTTCATTTACATGTGATAACTTTGAAAAAAGTTACTACTAAGAAGGATGTCCATTATTATTTATCTAACAATGCAGGTGCAGTGGTGTTTACTTAGCAGTGAATAGGAAAGAGCAAAGGCCACATGACTAACAGATAATGTAGGTCACTCACAAAACTATCAGAACCTAGGTGATGTTGAGCAAGTTTGGCAAACGCTGATCTAAAAGCTGATGATAACAATATTGTCTTTGCAGACAACTTAATATAGTTTGTTTTGCCTACCTGCGATGTGAGGACTTTTTTGATATGGAGAGATAGCTTTCTTCTCTGTACTATTGTCTTTATTAGCAGTCATCTAGATCTACAAGGCAGCTTATCTGTTTCTGTTATGTATTTGAAATTAAGTACCAAAATATATCCTTTTGTAGGATATTCCAAATGGATAAGCCCACACAAAATCTTTAAAAAATACTTTTAATTTAAATTATTCTTATAAGAATCATTATACAAAATAGCTTAATTTGGCATTTCCTAGATGCAGATTTTTGCAGTGGTTAAGAGCCTTTTTAAATAAAACTATATTATCTTATAGGGCTGCAGTTTTCAGGGTTTTTTTTGTTATCAATCGTGTACCTTCTTACTGTAATAGAACCAGATTAACACAGTGGCTTGGTTTAATTGCAGATTGGCAAAAGAAAAAGTTATGTATGAAAAAGAAGCAAAACAGCAAGAAGAGAAGATTGAAAAAATGAAAGCTGAAGCATGTGATGATTATGGAATTAAGAAGCAGGTAAACTATTCTCAAACTTGTTTTATAAAATTCTTCTTTGGTTTGATTTCATTATAGTCATCTTTAAATAAAAAACTCCTGTAGCTTTTTCGAGACTCTTGTTATAGGTACTGGACTAAAACACTGTCAATTGTAAAAGTCATAATAAGCATTTGTAGAAACTGCCTTTACTCCAGAACTGTTAAATTGTAAGGAGACAGCATATGTATTCCTTAGCACTCGGTGTCAGGATGGCAATCACTCACTAACAGTGTTTGAGGCCATCATGAACTCTCTTTCTTAGAAATTCCAAGAACCTGAAAATGCATGGTCTGGATGCATTTAGGCAAACTAAGTGTTTGCTGGTAAGTGCAAATGTTGCAGTGAAGTGACAATGCTTTGTAGTTAATATGCAGGTGAAACATTTCAACTCTTGAGTATACTTGTATCCCGTTGGTAAAATCATAGACCTCAAAGAGAGCAATGGGTGATGCAGCTGCTCTTAGCAGCTGCTAGAGTTTGTAATGAAGTCACCGACTAGCAAGGGACACACTGCTGTTTCATCTGCTCAAGGGTGTGCTTTAGCATCACTATTAAAATATGACTAAGTTTTTCTTGTAAGTGTACCCACAAAGGACAGTAGTAGCAGACAGTCGATACATGCCCTTTTGGAAGGAGAAGGAGTGTCAAACTTCCTTCTCATTGAGAAAAGGCTTGGGTTTGGGAGATTTGTGTTTATTCTTCACAGAAGTGTGATGCAGCTGTGTTTAACTGTGACCTTTCTAATCTTTCAACTAAATGTGTTGTCTTTTAACTATGTTTTTTTCCCCAAGCATTTCCCCAATATTTTCACTTAAATCTTCACAGAAACGGACACTGTAAATAAAAATTATTTTCACTTGTTTCAATAGTCTGGTGGCCTTTGTGTTATGAAACCTACTGTTCTCCCATCTTCATTTTTAAACAATGGAAGAATAGGTTAAACAAAACTGAAATAGAAAAAAAATAATGAAAACAAGACAGGAGGAAGCCCTTCTAGAGCAAGCTAAAACAACTTCAGTAAGTTTAGATATCAGTCCCTGTGTGTATGTCCTGCCTTGCTTTCCTTATGCCATGGGAAAGAAAAACAAATAAAGAATTTGTATACAAAAAAAGAACTATAGTTATAGAGCTGAGCCGTGTCTGCCTCACCACTGACTGAGACTCCAAGGTCCTACAAAAGAGTAGTCTTTCTGAAGATCCTCTGATGCTAACAAGAACTAATGAATGCAATTCCCATTTTTAGTGTCCCCCATTCATCAGATTATTTGACTGCACCGTGGTATTTCCGCAGTGACCTGCAAGATACCATCAAAGTCAAAAACAGTGGAGGCTGTGAACTTCTGCTGTGAAATGAAATGTTATACACTACTTGAAGGTATTCTCAGAGACCAGTGACAAAAGCCTTCACAGAGAATAGTCTCAATTAATTCAGAAATTGCCTGATCCATTTTGAAAGCAATCAGTTTCTCCAATGACATCTTCATTTCTTGTTCTTTTATAGCACGTTTTGCACTCTGCATTCTGGAAGTTGTTAATATTTTAGGTTCTGAAGAATTTGGAGCCTCAGAAAGAATGCACATACTTTTCATAGGGCCAAATCTGTTACTCTGAAGAAAGTTATATAATACCAGGACATTTTGCTCAAAAACATAGTTTGGATAGAGTTTATACTTTGTGAAGTTCTTCAGGAAAAATATCTGTAGTTACACATTTTAAGAATTGCTTTTAGTTAATAATTCCTAATCTGAATAGCTATTTCTTTACAAATATGGTTGTAGTCTTTATTTCAGTATTGAAAAGTAACATTTGGGGGCTGGGAATACATTCAATCATTTGAGACTGGAATAATAATCTTAGCTATTATTTAGCTGAGGTGTCAGCTAAATCAGGTATGTATATACAAATAAAGCCAGAGTTGAGGGAAAGATGCTTAAAAGCATTGCCTGCCTCTTAATGTACTGCTGTTCTCATTTAGCTTTCTAGTTCTGCAGTAGAACATATGGTTTAACAGTACAGAAGTGAGTATGGAAAACTTTAAAGCTAATAAGCCATTCCCACAGCATATGTGGACTTCAGGTTGTGTCTGGTCTGTAAGGAGGGGTCAGTCCCTTTATAGCATAATAGTTAGGGTTTGACTCAATATTTTTCTCCTAACTCCATGTACAGTAGGGCAGCTTATGGTTCCTGTGAACTCAAGCGATCTCTGGCTGGGGCAGTGACCAGCTAGGGCAGCTGGCAGTTGTTAGATACCAGTCTTCACCTGCACTGTCCAGAAACACTTAATACGGAGCAAATTCAGTATCAGAGAAACAAAAAGGACAGTTTGCTTACAGTGCAGGTATAATCTCACTAAGATTGTAATTTGATAGACCCCATTGTAGGGCGTGAGAAGACTTTGTTGTGACACCCCAGAGCAGTTCCCTTCCTCCCATCCAAATCTGTAGAGTCCCAAGCATGTTCTGCTTTGTTGTTGTGGTGACCTGGCATAGTTCACTTCCCCCCTCATCTGCCCCCAACTTTGGTGGGCACAAGCATGACTGTAGATCTTGGAATCTGGACAACAGCAGCTGCACTGTATCAGCGAGTTCACTAATGACTAAAACAGGACATTGCCTATGTATGATATGTTAATCAGCACAAGTTTCATTATCCACCACTGCAGTGCCTTCCTTTGAGCTTCACCCCTGGGCAGGGCTCCATGGCGTCGGTTCCCTGTTTTGATTAGTGTCAGTGTCCCGGCACTCCCACCATGGTTAACAGTACGCTTTTTATAAAGCCAGAACTTTCACTTGCTGAGTGGTGTGTGTCGCTCCTGAGGGATCCGCACCTGGTTTTTGCTCGTAACACCCGTGTATTGCTATTGTCGCGGCTGCACGTTGTATTTGCACTGCTTGCTGTGTCTCAGCTCCTCATGTACTTCAGCTGAATCCAGGCTGGTGACTACTACTTGTGGGAGGCTGCATATCACAGAGAAAGAATCTCTAGCATTATGGGGCAAAGAAGCCCTTCCTTTTCCATGAGTTACAGCTTATTTAAAAAAACAAACAAACAAACAAACACAAACAAACAAACCAAAAAACCAAAAAAAAACACCACTATGCTATTACCTGTTTTTTGCCTACCAAAGGCAGATGAGAAGTTTACAATTTAAGGGAAAGCTTATAACAATTTATTTGAGCCAAATTGGAAGAAAAAAAACCCACAATAAATGATGAGCAATAGTTGGGGAAAAAAGGCTAGGATAGAAAAATTTTCATATGTTTTTATATCTCAAAATCACACTATCTTCAACCATGAGACTGGTAGGAAAAAGCATTATTAAATACTTTAATAAAATACTAAATTGAAAACAATCTTACTAAAACCTAAACTATTTTACACAAGAATTATCACATTTGTACAATTTAGGAAAAAATATTAAAAGGCTTTTGAGGTATTCTACCAGGTGTAAATTCTGCTTATAGTTTCTGTAGAAACAACCCTGACTGGTAGCAGCAAGTATTGCAATTGTACCTCTCTGCGGATTTTTTCATAATGAAGCCTTAGTTTCTACACAGTTACAATCTTTCTCAGTATATGAAGACTTTACACAGAGCTTCATAATACTTCATCTGTAACGGAAACTTTTTATGCTATAATCGCTCATGGGTGCAGGCTAATGGTAGGAACCAGTAGTTTTCTGTATTTCTGTGATTGTTGATATGTCTCGTGCATAAGCAAACATCCTTTCCCATGTAATGCTTTTACCTTGAGCCTTGTGAGTGTGGGAAAAGCCTGAGGTATCTAGTCCTTGTTTGCTCCCTCTCAGTAGAATTGCAGATATACTCTGGAGTTTTTGTTAACTGTCAGCATTTTTACTGATAAATGATAAATTTTCATTTTTAAAAAATAGTTTTCCTACAGTTCCAAATTACTTCTGGTGTGATGTCATTTCCAGTTGAATTAGAAATCCAATGGACTTAACATAGAATTTAGTATTTGCATGCCAAAGAGTACATAAAGTACATCTTGCTAATACACAGTTTTTTACAAGTATTAGTGAAAACAATACTTCCCTTGTATAGTTGAGTTGAAGGTAAAGTATCTCCTGAAACAGCTAAAAAGAAATACATTTGGAAACAATGCATATTGTTTTGGAAAATTACTGTGGAAGATGAGACTTTGCTGCTAATCTTGTTACTGGAGGAGTTCTAACTGAAAGGAGCATTGTCTTGTTCTGTAAATTTTTCAATTTTAAGTGTCTGTTTAGCATCAAATACTCCCACCAGCTCACTTGGCTTTTTACATTTTTAGCTCTTTCCACCCCCCGCCCAACTGGTTCAAAGAAAGTTTCAGTCTTCTCACCAATCAAATACACTAAGTTTAGGTGAAACATACAGTTTCACTTATGTCTGATTATTTTCATAAGTTTGTATTGTTTTGTTTTTTCCCCTAACTTTGCTTGATAATCTGAACTCTAGTTGCGTAGGTAAAGATGCAATGGAAATGCTAATGAAGGGTCTAATGTTCTCCCTTATGTATTTGGACAGTATCCTTAACCAGCACAGTTTGTTCCCTTAAAAGCTAGCAACTTGAAATTCTCTGTACCAAATACAGAATAATATTCCTAACATGCAACTGATATTAAAAATGCTTTCAAACTTAGTTTTTTGTTGCCTAATGTGCTTTCTGAAAGGGATCAAATGACAAAAAAAATCATTACTATGCTCTTCCTTTGTCTCTTTTGTTTTCCAAAGGCTGTTTTCCTTTTTATTTACGTAGGTGTAAATATCTTTTGGATTCCATACTTAAAGCTGAAGATTAAAGGCCTTTGTGCTGTATTTGGAATAAGTTAGCATGGCAACATTCCTGTGGTAGAAAAGACCTGCCACTGAGATGGGACGTGATTCATTTCTTCTTCAGTTGGCCTCACTTTAACTCTGCTCTCAACAGTGGAAAAAAATCTGGACTTGACTTTTCTGCCTTCTATCTAGGGAACTTCCCATGTCCTGTTTCTGATTTCGGCACAAATATTTTCCCAGGTATTTCACCTCCACGATACAGGCGGGGGATGCCTCCCAAACCTTCATGGTTAATCTAAAACACCTCCTAACCAGCCTGCTACTTCTAGCATAGCATGCATTACAATAAGCACAGATTTGGGATCTGTGTCTCATCTTAGCAAACAACCAAAAAAACCCCAACCTTCTCAACTTCTCTCCCAAGCTTAACCTCCCCCACAAAAAGTTGGGGGGGAGCAGAAAGAAATTTGGCTAGTTGTTCCTACGAGGTTGAGCCATTCTTGTTGGGAAAGCAAGTCTTTCTTTTATCAGTGTTTTCTTCGTGCAACTCCCAAAGAAACCTCTTCATTCAGATGTTTACCACCTCTCACCTACAGGGTGAGGTTTATATTTGCATCAGCATGGATCTGATCAGGTAGAACTTTGAGTTGTTGGTAGGAAATGTGTTGCCTGCTGATTAAATGACAACTTTCTGTAATGCATAATTCCATTATCATCCTTTAAGATAACGTTAAAGGAGCAATACCTATAATTTATGATACAGTGTATTAAAAACTTTTTCAGTGGAGCACAGGGAGTTTTGCTTCTGTCCTTTCAAAAGTATCTCCATTTTTTAGCTTAGTGTGGTGTTCTCTGCCCACCCGCTGCTGCTGACAATGAAGAAAACCTGGCAGTTGTACCTTAGTGGAAAACAGCCAGTGACAGACTGTTTTCCAAGTGACAAACTTTTCCAAAAAGACCAAAAGAACCTTTCTGTCTTTTATGTCCTTAAGTGATCTGCTTTAGAAAAGCAGGATTAGCCCTCACATGAGAGGAGCTGCAGAGAAAGCTCATTTGAAATACTGAGGCATTAAATCCACAGGGTTTTCTCCTCCTCCAGCTTTCTTGCTACAAAGGGTAGGTGGTTTGTGGTTGATACATGACCATTTTAGTTCTTGAAACGCTCAAGCACCATAGATACAAAACAATATTCTCCAGTTCTTTACTGCATGTTTTTCTTTGTCATCCTTCGGAAGTGTTTTGATCAACGTATTTGACAACTCGCCTACAATGAACTGCAGTGTACTCTTGTATCCTCTATTTGTGGATAGCTCAAGCTCATTTTGGGCCTGTTATGTGAGAAACAAGTTGCATCAAAGGAAGTAGAACTAATCAAACTTAGTTTCCTACAGTTTTCATGTATTTGTTTTTTTGCCCCCTCTGTATTCACCTTAATGCTGTATCTCCTCTGAGTTCCTGCCTTGCCTGTGTCCGGCTTTCTCCTACATCATCTGTTCTGTCCTACTCCCTATGTCCTCCCACCACTATCATGGCCCAGCACATTGTGCTTTTATATTCCCTGATTAGCAGTGAGAAGTAATACTATCATGTGGATTTAAGTTACAAATATATTGATTAGCCTCCCAGTAGCCTTAATGTGACTGTTTACTTTGTGCTACTATTTCTTCCTTAGTAGGATTATTAATTTTGGAACCATTGGTGTTCATGATACTTAGAGATGGCCTTTTTGTCTTGGGTCTCTGTCCTTCCATCAGATATGGCTGTAATTAGTCAATGGATTCCAAATGTTTTACAGATCTTCTGATGAAAAGTAGTTCAAACAAGTAGCAATTTTCTTAGAAAGCCGAAATACTTGCATGTTTTTTTCTTCGCCCCCTACCATCTTTGAGTAGATCCATACTGTTATAATTATCTGTGCAACAGTCAAAGGGCAAGTGATTACAAGAGGGTATTTAAAAGCATGAATATGTATTCATATGCATGTATATAATTTGTACATATAACTCATTCACATTTATCATGTTTCTTAGCCTATCTCTTGTGGTTAGAACACCACGCCTGTCATACAAAACAATATTGTCACTATACCCTTTGACCCCAGTAGTTCGCTATGATTCTGTAATTATTAGGCTGTCCATCTAAGATCAAGGAAAGAGAGCCTTGTGGAGTTTTTCTTGTTGATTTCAAATTATTTGTGTATCTGCTCATCTCTAAATCTCTTGTTTGGATGTGAGTCAGCTGGAAAAAAAACCCCAAACAAACTCTGTCTCTGCTTTTCTGAAGCTGATAAAATTATATAATAATCACAGAATCACAGAATGGTAGGGGTTGGAAGGGACCTCTGTGGGTCATCTAGTCCAACCCCCCTCCCAAAGCAGGGTCACCTACAGCAGGCTGCACAGGACCGTGTCCAGGCGGGTCTTGAATATCTCCAGAGAAGAAGACTCCACAACCTCCCTGGGCAGACTGTTCCAGTGCTCCGTCACCCTCAGACGGAAGTAGTTCTTCCTCAGATGGAACTTCCTGTGCTTCAGTTTGTGCCCATTGCCCCTTGTCCTGTCGCTGGGCACCACTGAAAAGAGCTTGGCCCCATCCTCCTGTGACACCCACCCTTCAGATATTTATAAGCATTTCTATGGTCCCCTCTCAGCCTTCTCTTCTTCAGGCTGAACAAGCCCAGCTCGCTCCCTCAGCCTCTGCTCGTAGGGGAGATGTTCCAGTCCCCTCACCATCCTTGTAGCCCTCCGCTGGACTCTCTCCAGTAGCTCCTCATCTTTCTTGAAGTGGGGAGCCCAGAACTGGACACAGTACTCCAGATGAGGCCTCACCAGGACAGTGTAGAGGGGAAGG
>Ga0065711_1004437_pt1 | contig 25665 bp, 16 predicted proteins | sample Hoacrofraction12_FD_59098 | JGI IMG/M metagenome (GOLD analysis project Ga0065711, IMG submission 59098) | Hoatzin crop microbial communities from Cojedes, Venezuela - Epithelial fraction 12 v2 (version 2) | ecosystem: Host-associated > Birds > Digestive system > Esophagus > Crop | place...
CGGCTAATGAACACCCTTACTGGAAGCAGGGCGCAGGCACTCGGCTGTATTCTCAAAGAATGTGCACTTAGCCCATGCCAGATGAGCTAATTTCTTAATAATTTCCCCATAAAGATGAGCAAGTGGGTCTGCACACGCTGAGCAGTACTGGTCCATGTTGCAGGTAAGGGCCTCTTTGTTTCTGAAATGTATTACTATCCGATGTTCTTAAGACCACAGAGTGGGATCCTGCAAGCGTCAGTGCACGTACCTAACTTTAACCGTATGATTAGTAACACTGATGTCAGTGGAACTTCTCAGGTATTTAAGTCAACATTTTGGGGATGTTGTGCGACTTCAGCACAAGAGAAGAACTGTTGGTACGTACCAGATTAAATGCTCCAACTCCAAGTTTTACACCTCCCTCAAAATGCAGATGGTTCTCTCCTTTGACATAGTGTGGAGACTGTATAAGGCTGTCCAGCTCCCTGAAAATGCACAAGATTTTGTTATATTGTCATCAAATACAAAGATTAACCACCATTCTGTAAGAAAGTAATCGAAATGCCTTGAACTACACAGTAGTTCAAAAAAGGTCAATTTGTCACCTCCCCCAGGTGAACATCATCTACAACATTTTGTTGGATTTATCAACAAACCACTTCTGTCACATTACTGTCAATTCAAAAAGATGAAGTCCTGGAGATGAATTCCTGCCAAACAGACAGAGTCATCTTGTAACCACATTTCGGCCTGAAAATGTTTGAAGCATGGCTGTTGGGAGCAACACCAACCTTTACTACTGCAAAAAGAGATGATGAGGCAGTGCAGGAGAGTTAAATTTAAATTAACAAATTTGATTTGCGTTTCACCAATCCTTGGATTAGGCATCCCCTTTTTGTGCATGTTCATTCAAAAGAACATTTTGTTATATATGGGAGAAGACAATAGTAAGAAATAGTCTAAAATGGGTAAGTATATCAGAAATTACTTTTCACTTATTTTTCTAACGTTCATAGACCTCAACTCAGTAGTGTCCCTTTATTTCCCTGTGTAATCCAGATGGATTTGAAACTGCTTTGTCTCCAAGCTTTCCATACCTATGTGTTCTTCATGCTGTTGTTTTAGTTTCATTTGTTAATTACCAGGAGAAGAAAAGCACTGTTTTAATGGCAGCCACGTATTTGTGTTCAGGCTGCCATGTTTTTGTCTGCTGGCTGCTGCCAACAGATACAGGACTACTCATTGTAATTGCAGTCTTTACAATGGACCTGCACTTAGAGTTGCCTTCAACCCACACAAATGTGGACACTATCATCGCTGCCTTTCAGTATACTTCTGCAGAACCTGGACTGGGTGCTGGTTTGTGTCTGCTAGACACGTGACTTTTTGTGGCTGTTCTGAGTCCAAATTTAAAGTTCTAAAATAAAATATGATGCACATTTAGCTTTCACTTTTTTAAATTATTCATATAAGTCTGCACTATGGTGAAAGTTTCCTGATATATTTTATTCGCTGACAATAAGCAAATGTTTCATTCTGAATTATTCTTTCATTTAATTCCATCTTTTCTACAGTGTATGTTAACCTTTCCTCCCTGAGAGTTTTAAAAACTGCACCTTTGCAATATTTACTCCTTCTGTCTTTTCAGGGTTGCTGTTGTCTGGATTATCAAGCAGCTGATAGCAGGGAAAGGAAAGATGGCTTTTTGTATCAGAAACTATGTTGTAGGAAATATTGATCAATCAAAGCAAATAAAGTCTCATTTCCATATTTCATTGTTTTCTCTGCAACCTGTTGCACCACGGTCTCACCAAAACTACAAAAAATCACTTCTTCCTACAAAGGTACAGTACAAAAATCCTAACTGCCAATCTCACATACAGACTTTCCCTTTGTTAAAATAAATGGTTTGGCAATAAACAAGCTGTTACTAGCATTCTTCTGAAGAAGACCACCTAAGAGCTACTAGATTCATAACACTTTGTTTTTACATATACTAGAGCGGATCTTAATTTATTGAGGCACAACTGAGTATGCTTCCCATGCTGTACATTTTAACATAATTTTTAGTATTTACTACTATGCTTCAAAACCTTTTGCATGTGTTGAAAGTAGCTCTCCGTAATTTCCTGGATGAACAGAAATCTGCTTGAGCAGATGTTTTTGGCTTATAGACACTAAATAATGGACATACTGTGAGTTCAGATAAGCAACCTTGCTTACCATTTTCAATAGCATGCACTTTCTCTTTAGAGCAGAACAACTGCCATCTTTAACAAGATTAAAAGCCCAGCTAACCAAATATTCCACAAAGACTGTGGCATATGCTTGGAAAAGCATCCTCTAGGAACTGACTGTTCAGGGACTTCATGACACGGAGAGACTGCACCTGTTCTACTATGCTAACTAGCCCCTATAAACCTATTTCCTGGAAATACGCATAATGTTTCTTTGAAGCCATGTATACTTTCCATTGCACGCTCTTCAGTTTATCGTCTCTTAATTTTGTTTCAGTTTCATGCATTAGTTACGGAATTGTGCTTCAGGTACCGGTTTTGAATGTTCCAAAAAGCTGCAGCTAGAACCATAAAGAAATGCCATTTCATACGCCTAAAGACTGCGAGACCTCCCAATTGTGCTATGCAGACACAATGAGTACTACATCATTTAGAACAGTTATATTTTGACATAATTTCAAAAGACATAGCATTTGAAGTGTGCAAACCTTGGGAGTTAACAGGGTTAGGGTCCACTACGTTCATACCAGCGTCCTTCTTTATGCGAAGGAGGAACTTGTGTTGGCTAAGAAAGGCTATAGACATGAGGCCCATAATCAAGATTGCAATAAATACAACAGTAATTAATTTGTGAACTGGACAATCCAACCAGCAGCACTTTTTACTGGAAGGGTACACCAAATCACATCATCACCCTGACTCACCTGTATGTTTGGTAACTGTTGCGGACTTTAATGCCTCCTTTTATGAAGCTAACCATATTCTCATCCTGTTGGAAAGGGAACACATTAGCAGTATGAATTTACAAGCATTATAAAGAGCTTTTGTCTTCTTGAGATGAACACATGCCTTGAACATAACGATCATGACATAGACAATATAAGTCTCTGAGAAACAATACATGGATTTAGGATTTCCTTTTTATATTAAAGTATTTTTACTGTGTTCAGACATATACACTTTATTTTGATGCCTTCTGTGATTAGTTTAGCCTCTCTGACCTTTGGACCATCTGAATTTGCATCAGTGACCACAAGGACTAAGCTAACGAATGGCAACTAAGGCACATGCATTTGTCCCTCTTTCAGAATATAGCTTTCTCTCATTTGTCCTTCAGCACAGTTAAGATCTGAACACTTCCTGGCTCAGAACCAGGCACAAATAACTGCCTGTCCTCAGGAGTCTACAGAATACAGTTTCACATCCTAAAATGGAAGCAGGGTAAATAAAGTTATGCAGGATATTCTCTTTCTCATCTGAATATTCAAGTATCTATGAGATCCATCCTACATTACAAGCTACAACGAACTGAGAACTTACAGCAAAGTGTATCTGGGGGACCATTAGTTTACAGTTGTAGCCCAAAGAGAGAACTCTCTCATAACTTCCCGGTGGCAGTTCCTTACCTCACTCATCATATATAATCTGTCATTCTAGTTTGTTCTGATATCTGCTATTACTTTGAGATAGGAAGACTACATGTGTTTTAGCCAATCATTTTTCTGTGATGGCATTTTAAGCGGCTGTATGAAGCACTGTGGCGAAAAGAGCATAGATTAGATGAAAATTTGGTTGTTTTACTGTGTTGTTAAGGAAATAGGGCCCAAATGTGCTCATCAATATGTAAACAAAGAGACAGAACCTGCCTCAAAGAGCCTCCCATCCTCCTGTAAGTCAGAAAGATAATTCAATCAAAGTTACAATTCAACTTCTTCCAGACTCTGCTTTCTATGAGCTAGTATAGGAAGCCCAGTGGCCTGAACTGAATGGCAGGGGCTTACTCCTGCAGCCTCCAACATCACCACTATCCTGTGTCCTTGACGGTCATTCTTAAGCAACATTATCAAGAGTGGTGCATAGTTTCTGTCCTCAATTATCATAAATGAACATGTAATTCCTGATGATATATCCACAGAGACTTGAATCCTAATCATGTGCCAACAAAATAACCACAGAGAAATGCAACCCTGTTTTTATTTGTAGAAAAAGTTAGGTTTTGATTGACAACAGAAGGGCGTGGGGTACAGCGTACCTAACCATATGTAAAGATTCAGTTGTATTTTCCTTTGAATGGAAAATGGCAAGAAGAAAGAAGATGGTTTTAAAATGTTTAAATCCAGAATACTCGTGATACCAACAACAGAGGTAACCAACGTGAGAATAGCCCAGCCCCTGAAAAATCCTGAGACTAATTTTTATGTGTTTACAACCGCGTTTGGCCATTTACATTAAGCATTAAAACCAACCCACTTCAATAGTTGTTGGAACCAAGTGCCTTTGTTTAATTTTTAAAACCAGTTCATGTGTTCATGAAAAATCAAACACAGAAGAGGAAGCAAATGAACATGCATTCTTTGTGCAGAGAAGGACAAGAAACTGTTTTCTTACTCTTATACTCCTCATGTATATATAAACATTTTTAAAAACAGATACCTGCAAAAATAGTGCTTAAAACCAAGAGACACTGCATAAACACTCCTTTCTTACAGGCATGATGGAGATGTTCTGAAAAGCCTCGCTTCCATAGCTTCAGATACCACCCAAACTGTCTCCAGTGCCAGAGACTACTCATCCTAAAGCAGCAGGCATATGGAAATAGGTAGCTACACCTCAGCCATTCAAAAATCCAGCATCTTGCCATAAAGTGATCATCATCAGCACTCTAAAAACCTTCAGCAGAAGCTACTCTGACTACTAGTTTTGCTATGCAGCAGTAGTTTCTAGCAGAGGGGCATGGCAGATCACTGAAAAAGGCTACACGGTTCATAAACTATCATCAGCAACATAAATCAGAGCCCATCTGGCAACTCCCAAACACTATAAAATCACCACCTGCATTTCATTCTCCATCAGCACCTTTGAGCCAAGAAGCAGAAGCCCTTTGTGAATGTGACTTTTATTATCCCCTCTGCATAGATGAAGAGGCCCACTGTCATATAGCAACTACAGTCAAATCAAGAAGAAAAAATCAGCTATTCCAACTATGATTAACAATTTAAATTGCAAGCTGGAGCCCTGGTAAGTATTACTAATGTGGATCCATCAAAAAAATCAATCTTTATTAGTACAGACAGTTAAAATTCACTGAAGAGGGACAGCTCCCCTTCTTTTAAAGACAGGCAGCACTGTTCAGCAAATGGCACATGTGAAGCCTAAAAGCAATGCAGACCATAATAGCTGTTCAAGAACAAACAAGTGAGGAAGCAGCCTTGGGAAAGCAAATACCAGCCTGACAAACAAAAATCTCACTTGCACTTCAGCATAGCACAGGTTCAATGACCATCTCTTCTCTTTTTTTTTTCCAAATCTGATATCCAACACACAGCATTTGAAAATTGGTGCTTGCTGCGGTTTCATTTCACACATGCAAAAGGGACTGGAGAAGGGCGTCACAGGGGATTCGGTGCTACGCGCATTGAGATAAGCACTTTTAGATAATCATGAGGGATAACAAAACAGTCTACTATCTCATCAGCAGATAGTGCAGATAAAATCCACATTTAATCCAGATGAAAGAGTCTTACATCGTTAGGTCAACTAGGGCCTTCTACCTTTTCATTACTTTTAAGAAAATAAACCTGTATGGTTTGTGTTTTTTTTCCCCTAAAGAGTCACACAGGAATCCATACCTGGAGGAATGTGAGTGCTGCTCTCTGAAGTAAACATTCAGCATAGCAAATTTCTGCATGGATTTCCTCTATTGTCACATGGAGAGGGGAAGAAAACGAATCAATCAGACAAAAAGCAACTAAAAAACACTCAGACAATTAATATAGGAATAAGATCACAAAGCTCAAACTGAGAAAAATACTTTCCAGATTTGCCGCAGTGTTTCAGTCCCAGACTACTGAAGTAACTCCTGACAGAAATGACACACAGTTACAGAAATTTTCCAGGAATTTCTCTGGTGCTTTCCAGAAATTCCTCAATCTAGAACCTTTCTAGGCATTTTAATACTTCTTCCTAGGCATTTCTTTACCCAGTAATCTTTTTAAAAATGCTGAGTCAGCACTCAACAAAAACAGGTAGATGGATGTGGCAAGACAGCAATTGCCAAAACACTGATCCAGCAAACGCCAAATCAGTGATTTTGTCAGTGAACTCACAATCTGCAAAAACATGCTGGGTGAATAATTCCACATAATTCAAACTGCAGAAAAAAAAAAAGACGAAAACATTATGCATATTAGAGATAATGTTACCTTCAGTAAAGTGTTCAAGGCTTTGTCTGTGGACAAGGTTGTTGATAGAATCAGCTACCGTAGATTTCTTCCTAAATCTGCAGAGAAGTCAGTTTGGTCACTTTGAACACGGAGCATCAACAACAGAGAACGCTACCTTTCAGCTGGGCACCTCTACAGTCACTCACGCACTTCCAGCGCTCACCAACCCTCTGTCCTCTTACCACATACACAGACTTCAGCGCATTCCATACAGAACTTTGTCAGCACGGTCCTCCTGGGATCCGTCTTTTACCCTTCATGTGTGGAAATCGGTCTTGATGAAGGCAGGGGATAATAGCGCTTTTTAATTTATTTTGAGTGTGTGCATGCATGTGTGTACAGAAGCCGGAGCATAGCTGACTCAAAGACAGCCATCAACAAACGGGAAGATTCTGCAGTGTCTGTAAATGGCAAACAACTTCCAGACACTACAGAAGCGGGGCTACAGATTGGACAAGAATCAAACTGACACGAAAAATCAGATCTTGCAGTCAACTGATGCTGTGAGGACCAGACTGCTGAAAACGCTATGTTGTGTGGTCTGACCTCCTTGTAACTGACCCTCCCTTTAAGCAGGAGGCTGGAGTAGATGACCTCCCGATGTCCCTTCCAACCTCAGTATTTGTACAAATTCTATGAAATCACATATCCTTTTTTAACCTGTGTGGCTTCCAAAACTTTCCCATGAACAGACTATTTATTGGCTGAGTTGCTCCACACTTACTTTTGGCAGGTGGCTTGAGCTTCCTTCATTGTGTTTCCTGCATTCAGTATGTCCTGAGGATCAAATGTCATCATAGCTTGCATTTCCAATATGGTGGCGTAAGTCAGTGCATGATACATACTGTCTTTAGTTCTGCAAGAAAACACCAGATGCAAAGCACAGCTGATTTATTATTAATTTTAAAAAAGAAATACAAAACCAGTTCCAGAAACTCACTAGTCTGATGAGAACTAGGTCTAAATAAACTAAAAATCAAACATAAAGGATATGTGAAATAATCAAGAAATGCTAATACACTGAGATTTTTAAAGGAAATCACATCTACAGCTCCAGTTTCAGTAACTGTGCTAAACGTTCCAATTGTGAGCCAAAGGTAGGTGTTTAACACACTTAACGAAGCGCAGGAATTAACCACATTGCTAACCATTCAGGGACCATAGAATCATGGGGTTTTTTCTAATGGAGTATCTCATGAATACTACAACACACAACATAAATCCAGATATTCTTCTGGTTTGGGACAGTTACTCAGGACAGACTCACGGAGATAAGTAACACAATACTACAACTATGGCCGAAGTAGAATCTTCTTCAAACAGATCTTCCCTCCAGAAGCATTCCAGTCTACACCAACCATTACAGCTTCTTCCTCCTCTGTTTCTGCCAACCTTCCGCCACAATTTGTTCAACTTAAATATTCTTCTGTGGGATTTCAGATGGTGCCTCTTTTACAGTAAGCCAAAAATTTTGGCATTAGCACAAGGAAAACAATTAACTCCTACCTGTAACCATTGCCAGCATCTTTCCTCTGGCAGGAAGAAGGGTTTGAATTTACAGCATTCAGCCAGTACCTATGTACGGTACAATCCTCTGCAAATGAATCAAAATATCTTCAGGCCTAGAGGTCCAGTAAAGATGACTTGGGAAATACGTTAAAGGGCAAGCTCAGATGAATTCCTGCCACAGAAACTCTCTGTTGACCTTGCTAATCCACAGCATGACTTAGGCAAATACTGCTAAAGAGCATCAATTGCTATTTCAATTGTTTACACTTTTAGAATGGATCAGGTAGTTCTATATGGCAGGGAATATTCAAAAATACTTGCAGTCAAACAAGGACATCCTTTCAACAAAATCTCCACCCTCAGTACACCTTTTCTTAATACATGTACTTCAGGTGTTTGTTTCTCAAAATGAGTCACTTAGTTTTCTTCTTCTGCTAAGGAGCAAGTGGTGTGCCAGCAACGTGCCCTTGCTGCAAATCAGGCTAATGGTACCCCGGGCTGCGTTAGGAGTGTTGCTGCCGGCAGGTCGAGGGAGGTGATCCTTCCCCTCTGCTCAGCACTGTTGAGGACCCCCTGGAGCTCTGCGTCCAGTTCTGGGCTCCTCAGTACCTGGACGCCCTTGAGAAAGTCCAGTGAAGGGCAAGGAGGATGATTAAGGGGCTGGAACATCTCTGCTATGAGGAAAGGCTGAGAGAGCTGGGACTGTTCTGCCTGGAGCAGAGAAAGCTCAGGGGCTCCTATAATGTACCGAAATACCTGAAGGGAGGATGCAAACAGGATGGAGCGAGGTACCTACTGACAGGACCAGAGGCAATGGGCACAAACTGAATGTCAGGAAAGACTTTTTTACTGTCCGGATGACCAAGCACTGGCACAGGTTGTCCAGAGAGCATGTGAAGTCTGTATCCTTGGAGATGTTCAAAAGACATGGGACACGGTCCTAGGAAAGTGTGTCTAGGTGGCCCTGCTTGAGCAGGTGACCTCCAGAGGTCCCTTCCAACCTCAGCCACTCTGATTCAGCGGTTTTAAGGGGAAAAGCCAAACTTTAAAGACACCTCAATCCATTTAATTTCTCCCCTGGAAATTTTCTTGCTTCCCCAGGTTTTGATACCTGGATTGAATGGAAAGATAATTTTAAGGATAACTTTAGACAATCCTACATTAATCAATGATCTAATAACTCATTGTGGTGACCTGGATCCCTTTAAGTTTTCTAACAATTCATACATTATTATGCATTAATTCTTTTGCTCAATGGAGTAAAACATCCTTAAGTATCCTGAGGAGTCCCCAATCTTTGGTTAGTGTTTCACAGAGCCAGAAAATAACCTTGTCTACATCTAAAGTAATCCCCTCTCAATGACATTACGCATTAAAACCACCAAAGAAAAATACAAGCGATGATACGATCCTAACTTTCTTTGTATATGTATTTTTTGAGATCTAGGGATTAAAACAATACCTAGCACTGGCACAGCCAGCATCACCCAGTATCTGGTGCTTCCCCTGCCAACCTTCATAAAGACAACGGAGGGCTACCTTTTCCAATACACACGGCACAGAGCAGGGGGGCTGTACTGAAGAAATCTGCAGTGTACATCTTTCAGCCTCACTGCAGTCTGTGCTTTGTGGCTGTCCTTAATTCCTAGTTGCCATCACCATGTCCACAGGTTAGCTAACAAGCTGCTCTAAAGCAACCTAGCATAAAAGCCATTTGGGGAAATCACCTACAACCATAAGTACTATGAGCCCCAGACTATGCTAACATCCATCTCATCTCCAGCACGAATAAGAACAGACAGATAGTGGAGAAATTTGTTTAAAATCCAGTGAAATCAGGACAGCTCTGTCTTGGCCTCCTGTATCACGATTTTTTCAGTAGACTCATCATGCAAAGTAGCAAGAAAATGAGCATACTATAAAATGCCAGCCTGATGAAGTGTTCCTGTTCATTTGATTACTCATCAGCATCAGTGGGCGCAGAGAAACACACTTCATCTCATATTTACTAAAACAAAACCCTTCAAAAGGTTCAAATTCAAAGCACAGGGAAGGCACTAACATAGTCCCCTTCCAAAATTTTAGAAATTTGCTTTCAAAATCAAAGCAGATAAAGACTAAATTCACTGCACTAGAAGGAAAATTGATACTTTTCACACATACGTGGTAAAGAGGGATTTCCCTCTCCAGTAATTTGCTTCTGATACCGTATCACTCCTGCCCTCATCAATGGTCTCATCTATTTTGCTTCTAATATTTTAAAGGAGGTAATAATTAATGTTTATCGTTAGTCAACTGGTATTTATCAACACTAACATTTACTCTGTTTTTTTCAGGGGCTGGGAGGCGGGTAGAAATGCAACCAAATGTAACGCTTCTCTCTGTCATTTATACTAACCGTACAATTAAAGTTGCCAGTTACATCCTGGCAGATTGCCAGAAGTTTTCAGGCCAGCATTTTATATGGATGGATATAGAATGAATCTTGATAGCTTTTTTTCTTCTTCTTCTGATTCTTCAGCAGCACTTTCTCCAGGACATTGTTGGAGTTAACAAGCCTTTATGACATAAATACAACTAACATTATGATTAATGACTTATCCCAGTAGTTGGTATCACATGGCTGAATAAGAGGATTATAAGTAATATCTTTAGGCACTTATGGAGTTCTGCCACATGCCTGTTCTCCAGCTACGGCGCAATCATGATCATCTTGTAGCACTGCCCTTTCTTGCAAGATGATGGAGAACACTTTTATTTCTGCTTGAAACCAAGTACCTAAGTGAGGACTGCAACAGCTTTCCCCTCCAGCTGAAGTATAAAAATCAAAAAGCTTGCCTTGTTTTGACCTCAGAATTTACCCAGGCGCTCATATTTTTTGCAAAAAACACAGTGCCCAAAATCTTTTTGTGGATCCCTTTACAGTAATCCAGCAGGCAGGACATGCATCACCAGGTTACAGAAACCCCAGGCTCAAGTTTGTGCCCTGATTTGGTAGCAAGATGCTTGTAATGAGCGAAACAAATCCAGCAGCACAGAGTGAGAAAGTCCCTCCGCAGACCAGCCAACAGTCCATTCACCCAGGGGCACCCAAGAGCGAGAGGGACCCAAACCAAAACTGCATCAGGACAATGGGGTCACACAGGGCCTCAAGGCTTTCCTCATCTTTGATCAGAAGTTCCACCCAATGTCCAAAGAATCCACTAGCCCTTTTGCATGGGCTTCCATAGAAAGGCTCTGTTTTGATGAACTGACATTTTCCAATAAAAACCTGTTTCCTATGAAAACTCCCCTCCTAACATTAAGTATACAACTAGAAAAGACCATTCTAATCAACCACCCAGCCTGGTTCCTCGGTTACCACAAGCTGCTAGAATAGTCTAAGTCTGGTCTAAGCGAAAAAATGTGCAGTTCAACAAGAGTACCCCTGAGCCTTTTGATCTAAGCCATTCTCCAAAATTCATAATCTATTAAGTTCTTCCAGCTAGGAGGTGAAACCAACAGTTAAATCAGGTTTTGGCAGCAACGTATTTATTTACAAAGACTATAAAAGTTGTGTTCCTCCAGACTCCAGGCATAAAAAGATAAAAAAACCCTAGAAATAATTATCTTCTTCACTTTCTTGACATTCTTTACAATAATAGCTAACTCAAGCTTTCTGCAGAGCTGTACATCACCTTTATCCAACCGCTGTCTAGAGCTTCACTCTACCTCCAGGTGCTTCCCCTCACCCCTTCACCACTCTCAGTCTGAGGATCACACCATCTTTGTTAGATCAGTTCCCAGAGAAAGCCCCTCCACCCCACTGAACAACCTCATGTTTGCTTTTGTTCTACAAGGGCAAGAACATTTCACCACACCATGAAGACAGCCATTACAAAAGGCTTCCATTCCCTAGTAACCTCTTTAAACTTTCTAAAGATCAGCATACAGAAGATAACATTTAATAGTGTAAATTGGGTTTCTATTAAAAATTCCAGCAATAGTAAATATGTACCACAGAACTACACTATTAGAATCAGTTTCACAAGTAACTAGCGAAGCAGTAACACCATCTAGTCATACCTACCCGAGACGCTCCCAACATCAAAGGATTGAACTTACCTTTCAAACAGTCATTCTAGAACTAACATTCCACAACCACCACCAAGTGCTTTTTGGAGACTATTTTCAGAATAAAGTCAATTGCCCGGAATGAATTGTTCTCATACTGTTCTTGTGATACTGCAAGCAGCAACACAGATGTGTCGCAGCTCATTCAATGATCCAGATTACTCTGTGTCATCAATTCATTTCTATTATTTACCATTTTCCCAAGTGATTTGACATCAGCAAACTTATCAGGTGACTATATCATGCTTTCCTTCAGGATAATTATTAAAATACTAAACATTTGTCTTGGGGAAGGGGACACCTCATCAGAATCAACTCTTTCATTTATGAGTATCTGTATACAATTACATGAGGGCTGAAATCTAGTCAGCTTTTAATCAATTTCCTGTATGTATCTTGAGGTTGAGGAGGAAGATGAGATTTTTTTCCCCACTCCAGTGACCAGACAGTTTCAGTGTCACTGATTGTCACAGTTAAAATGTTACATATTGGAAACCACTGCTGCATTTGGTGACTGAATTTAAGGAATTTCTTAAAGAATTCTAAGAGAACACTCCATATAAAAGATTAATCTAATTAAACTTACTGCAGAAACCACAAGATAACTAGAGTCCACTATTTTACAATGATTGTTAATGATAATAAAGAAAACTGACTCTAAAACCTAAGAGGTAGCTGAAGAAACAAGTTTGGTAACAAAGCAAAAATGCCAGATGATTTTTTTTACGAAATGAGGTCTCTTTATGATGGATTTGCTTTTCTAACAGGAAAAGAAGAGCTTTATCTCAACACAAGTCTAGACATCATGCTCAGATATTTATTTTTAAGCTGCTAGGAAAGATCTTCCGATTTTAACTCTCACACATTGCCAAATCTGCTCTCAGTTACACATGGTACAAATCAGCTGAAAATACACTTCTTGTGGAAGCCAAATGTGAGTAATTTAGTGAATCTGCAATTAAGTAATACAGAGCAGACTACGTCCTACAACATAAGTGGTAAAGCTGCAAAATCTATAATATGAAATTCTTTACCATCATGTAACAACTGAAAAGTATTTCTTTAAACAAAGATAGTATGTTTATGGACTGTGAAAATCAATTTCAAATCTTAGCACGCTAAAAGGCAACAGTGAGGAACTGATGACTCCTAAAGAAAATACTCAGTATTACCATATGTGCCCACTCTACAACTCTTGTCATTCCCTAAAGAGATGGAGTGTGCCATAACAGAAATCTGTGGGGAAATTTAGCATCCTGGTTCTGTGCAACACTCGCAAAGACTGTAAGTCTGTATTTCCCTCATTGCCAAAGGACAATAGGAATAAGGGCCTCCTCATAACAACAGGCTAACAAGAAAAATCAGTTTCAAAATGGTTTTGCAATGTGGAATACAGTCAGGTACAAATCCAGAGTATCAGCTCATGAAAGACGTTCTGCAGGGCCCAACAATAACTGAATGAAAACCATATGCAATAGAACAAAAATGGATTTATAGAAAAAAACACCCCCACATCCTCACTAGCTTTTGCAGTGTTTTGGAAACCCCCTTCAATAAAGCATCTCCCTACTTTATACTAAGCACTGAGTAAGCATTTCCAGATGGGCACAGGGGCTTTACTGTCAGTATTTAACGAAAACACAGTTACTCTTCTTACCATTTTTACGATATCTTCTGCTGATATATAAACACTAAAGAACACTTCTGTGAATAAAGCCAGTATTATAAATACATCTGAGCCTACAATTTATCATGAATGTATTTCACAGAGTGTACTTACATGGCTAAGCTACAGAATCTGGCATCAAAGACTGAGGCTGATACCTCAGCAAAGCAGATACATAGTATTCATTATAGTTACTCTGATGCATATCAAACACACACTACTGCCTTACCCACGAATTTTACTTGTTTCATATTCCAGGGGCCTGAAAGAAGGCACAATGCTCAAAGGCTGATTGCTCAGAAATAAATGGAGCAAATATGGAGGAAAAAAAAAAAGCAAATTTACTACAGCCTTCAACAAGCCAAGCACAGGTAACTTCAGGACCGGGTATGAAAAAATCACGGACACTGTAAAGACACAACAATTTTTAGAAGCTATTTTATGACCTCACTGCTTGCAGCTGGGCCATTCATTACATGCTGGGCCACAATGTATTTAGGAAACACAGTGCATGACCACAACACTGAATTGCAAAATCAGCTGTGAGAAAGTTTCTGCAAGTTGTTAACTAAAAAAAACCCAAACAAACAACAGAAATCAAACCTGAAGTAATGTGTTCCAAACATGGCAATTCATGGTCATTTGCTCATTTAGACACAAAACTATAAATTCTCAAATTCCCACCTTATGCAGAAAAATATGGGAAAGGAGTGGGAGAGGGAGGGAAGTGCCAGAGGATGGTTTTTATTCTTCCAGGAGCACGAATCTCACATACTGTACTACATCTGAGGGGTTATTTCTTTGGACAACAATTCAGTACTTTTTGTAGTTATTTTTGATCCACCTCGTTATTTACTCACCCCAGTGTAAAGCACTTACTCTGTCTTCCCCAAAACTTAACACATTAACTTACCAACCCCTTCTGAACAAAAACCACGCAGTCTTACCAACTGTTCAGAGAAGTAGCTGGCTAGTCAAATCTCCTGAGAGACGATGAAGCAAAGACAAATAAACAGAGGAAAACTAGTAAGAGTAACCAACTTACTTTGCTTGTAAAGAAGCCAAAGCATCCGAGAACTTGTTGTTAAGAAATAAATCCAGAGCTGCCATACACTCACGCAATGACATGTTGAGGTCTGACGCAGGTGACCTGCCAGAAGAAAGAATAAAGTCAGCACGTCTGTTACCCTTCTACCGGGGCATTACTGCTATGTTTCAACTCCTCATCTTCAGTTCTAGCCTTATTCCCGTGTATAAGCTGCTCTTCCATTTCTAGTGGTTGTGAAAAATGAAAGTGTCTTCCATGATGTCTGTGCTGTTTTGTTTGGTTTTGTTTTTTTTAACTATGCTCTTACTCTGTGACATGTGGACAGCAATTCAAGTTTTGTACTTTCTGAAAATAAGATAAACAGCACGTGCTGTAAATGAGAGCCTGGAGATGCAGAAGTTACCATGTGGGAGTGTGGCAATTTGATGAGCTCCAGTATCAGGAACACAGAAGCACTGGGTGACAACGCACACCTGTGTATAAGGCTGACAGAGACTACAGGCTAGTGACATTACGATCATGTTGTCACTTTAAGGATGAGACACTGCCAAACTGCATCAGATTATTATATTGACTGCTGCTGGAACATCTGCTTTTGTTCAGCTCACGTTCAGCATTGGTCCTGACCGGTAGACCACTACAGCCTTGCAGGTGGGTTAAAATTCCACATTGTGCATGCTCCTGGGAATATCACTGTCCCTAAGAAGTGCAACTGTACTCAAACAAAAAAAATGCTGCTGCATCCTAAAGTCAGAAGATTATCTCAGCAGCTTACTCTGGCTGTACTTTTCTCCTTTACAACATTCAGATGTCAGCCTGACCTGTGACAGGGGTTCTCAGCTGGTCTTTGGGTTACTGGCAACAGGATAATACAGACCAGCTGAATAAGTTTGGCCCAAGTTCATCACTACCAGAGCTGCAGGACAAAAAAAGAAACAATAAGGCCTTGCACTAACAAAGTTAAGGTAATCTGGCCGCAGGACGGTTGAAACATCTGCATCTAATGATCAAAGAGCCACACTACATTGCTGTGTCACATGCAAGTCTGTAAGAAAAAGCTCCCCCAGCAAAATACAGAGAAATCCTCACTGTATTCCTGACTCCAATAGCTCTAAAAGATGTGAACTGTCTTGTGACTTAGAAACTACATTTCTTCCTTAAAAAATGGCACAACACATTGCCTGCTGAAAGGAGCAGCAGAAAGCAAAGTCCTGGTACCGTCTTAAGGAAAAGACAGGGGAGCACAGAACAAACAGATAGCATCAGTAATAACCACTGACTGCACCAGTCCTTTGGTTTTGTTTTTAAGAACCATGACTGCAAAGAAAAAAAGAGCATAATTATATACATGTATGATAAACAGGATTATAAATCTGAGAGAAACATTATACGACACTGTTTATAGTGGCTGTTGTCACCACATTTCACATACACTGCAAATCCTTCTGCACCCAAGAGACCCTCCAAGTGCTTTGCCAACATTGATTAATCAAGTCTTGGCGTCCGTCTCATACAATATGCAATATCATGTCTGCCTAATTATTCTGAGCCTTACTTACTCTAATAATTAAAACTTTGCCAATTATTGTTTACATGTATTAAAAATCTTACCTGCTTTTTTTAAACCTGTGTCCCTGAATCAAACAGCATATTTAACACAACATAAAACATATCCTCATCTGTTTTAAAATATCTGGACTAATAACATTTCACCTGGATTTTCTGCTTGATTGTTTCTTGTGATGGAGGAGAATTACCCCATTTGATACAAATAAACCTTTTCAAAATATTCCTTTGAAACAGAAAGATGACAAAAAAAAACCCACTGTTGAAGCTCGAAGCACAAATAAGATGTATTAATTATTTGGCATCTTTTCTGGAATAAGAATCATTAACACAGTGCCACCCCTAGCAGCACCAAAAATACAAGTTGCATACTTCCTCATGCTCCAAGGAAACCTGACATTTGATGTAGCTCCCAAGTAACAGACCTAAGACCCAAACACACTACACACCATACATAAATGCTACAAATTGTCCTCTGTTGCTGTTAAGAATAGGGAAGAAATACTCTAAAGTGCTAAGCATCTTCGCAAACTGATTAGTCATGCTTCAGCGGGCTGCGGGTTCTCTCATGCTTTCAACAGCAAGCTCAGAACCGCCTGTAAGCCAAACGGAAAACGCTGTGCCCTGCCACTTACCTTTCTGCTAAATCTCTTGTGTTTTCTGACATCATCATTTGCGTGCACGCTCCGCGCGGAGGCACGAACACCTGCCCGCAGCGCCCAGTGCCACCTCAGCAGCTCGCAGCGACAGTCCCACTGCCCGCGCCGGGCAGCGCCTGCCTGCCCGCGATACGGCACCCTCGACTGGTCATCGCGGATGATACGACGGGATTTACGAGCAGCGCTAGTTCACCCACAACATCCTGCAAGTGTGTGATGGCGAAGCTGGTCCATGACACACAAAGTTCATCTGTCACTGGATACTTACTACTAAGGTGGAAGGTGCTGTATCTCTGATCTACAGACCTGCCTGAAATTAGCAGCAGCATCAGCTGTCCTTCATTCAGTACAAACTAGGCAGAAGTCAAATATCCCTGCAATTACAGATCTGAAACAAGAAAAATTACTGCACGGCAGTGGACCACATCGGAAACCTGTGAGCTGGGACGGAGAGTCAAATGAGGCCAGCTGACACACGGGAGAACTGAGGCATTAATTGCTGCAAATGTGAGAAGCAGACAGGCAAAAGAGACAAGAAAGTACTTCTCCCCAGCAAGGCTTCTCTGCAAAGCAGGCTTCAATCCACCAAACTGCTGCTTATCATCAGTTACTATAAATTTGGGACATAGCAAGCCTTCACATGTTCTTTGTAAAAATCTCTCTTTAACGCCATGCAAAATGACACGGGTTGGCATAAACAATTTATTCAATGGAGTGAGCTCATCTGGCTGATTTTGCCCAAAATAAAACAGTGTATGCTCACAAACTGCTTTGCTGGCACATCAGCAGTACTGGTCCTGTATGTAAGCAGGGCAGCCACCAGCAGCAAGAACAGTCACCTCTCTCAGACAGCTGGACGGTAGAAGTTGATCAGCTATGATTTAATTGTCCAAGTCAGTTTCTCCAAAAGCATCTAATGTTAAAAATAATAAATTTATTTTCTCCTGTATCTGGTCTTATTTTTTAGATTACACAAAGCAGTACCAATACTGAAGACATCGACTGCTGAAGGAAGACCCAAAAATAATAAATAAGCGAAGGATAATTTCAGGAAGATAACTCTGAAGGCATTAACATACCTGATTAAATCTCTTGCTGTTTTTACGACATCCTGTACAGGAAAAACCTGCCCTGCATTTGGTATAAAAATTATTGTAATAAATCCACAGGCTGCCCCGTTAATGACTCCATTAGATGTTTGTAGCAGCGCTCTGTACCTGCGCCACAGCAGGAGACAAAAGACATTACCGGGTTTTTTTTTCCCCAGTTGGGAATAACTACTGCTTACAACTTAAAATTAACTGGGGTGCTTCCGTGGCAGGATCATGAGCTACTCTGAAAAGATTCTTCACCAGTTTCACTAGCTGTTCATACAGGTTCTAATTGATACTGTATTTCTCCAAACGGACTTTATAGTTCCGCATGGTGAAGGCTCTGGCTGATTTTGCCACATTCTTCAAGACTTGAGTTGGTAAGGTTTTATCTGAATATCACTTCTCTACTAATAATTACACACTCAGGTAACTTTCAGTATGCAACCTCTCTTCCCTCACATATATCAATGTTTTCTTTTAACTAAAGAAAATAAATCTAAAAAATTAAGACCTGAAATATTTCCAAACATAGGCCATTTCCCCCTTGGTTCTAGAAGCTCCTTTCCTTTTTTGCTTTTTGGTGGCAGGACTTGCAAGGACAGTCATATGGTCCTCACTATGGTTTTATTATTTATGAAATCATTGTTCTCTGCCCTGGGGACCATGACTGGAGGTGCTTCACAAATCATAATTACAGGGTATCCTCTGACTTAAAGTAAGACCTGCTCTCCTTACTCTACTGGATCCCCATTGTCTCTAGTCAGAAGTGCAATTCTAATCTAAATCCTAGGCAATGCCCTTTTTAGTTAAACATCAAAACCTTTTTACAACAGAATATTGAAAAAAAATCCACAGAACTAAGCAAAATTAAATTTCTTAGTATTAATGAAAAGTAAAGCACTTTCAAAAGTAAAAAATCATGATGTTTTCCGTGGGCAAAAGCAGGGTCGAGGGAAGGCTTTTTTGAGCATGGGAGTTACCACATTTCTGCATAAATTTTATTTCACTGTGTGCATGATATTGACTGATTTCTTACTATAAGTTTGCAGCAGATATGCTTTATGATTTGTCATTGAGTTTTACGGATTTCCTTCAAAAAAACGGTCTTGAATCTTGTATTCTGCAAAATGCTGAACTACCAATTCACTTCACCTCAGTAATTATCAAAAAAGAACTTTGCAAAAAAAGGTAAGTCTGAAGCTTGTGCCTTTATAGTAACGCTTTTAATAGTAATCTAAGAGCTCCTTCAGCACTGTGAAACACTGAAAGGAAGTTAAATCAGTCACAGCCTAAAATATGGATGCGTTTCTCTGCCAAATCTACATTATCTGCATAAGTCAGCTGAGGTAGTGTGCATGGGTAACTTAATTTGGAGGAAGAGAGTAAAATGCTAGGAGTCAAGCACAGCTGAGCTAAACCATTACTTGACGAGAAACCACCACAGAGCAGACCCAGTGCTGGTGACTCAGTAGTTGACTTTCTTCTCTGTTGTCAGGAGATTCGTGGAGCAGGGAGAAGTGGAAGCCCACCGTGCTTTCTCAAATATAGACTAGTCGCAAACACGTAAAACAAGTGAGATGCAAGATCAAAGAAAAGCATCTAATGGAAAGATTATATTCCCATTCCAAAGAAGTTTCACAGCAGAATCTTTGTAATCATGGTAGGGACCTTCTGTCTCAGGGGCTCCGTAATGACTGACGCTGCTTTCATCTTCCTCAGAAGCATCAACAAAACTGCTCTAGCGAGTAGTAGGGTTCTGGCTGGATCACAGCAACATCACTACCTCTACAGCACAGCTGGCTTCTGGTCCTGCTCTCCCACTGAAACCCTCCTGCTACAACACCACAGAAAACGGTTTGGCACCCAGCCTTACTACATTTAAGGCAAGGAAAACAAATTCAGCTTAAAAGTTTCCTGCTAAGTAATTTTTAAGTATTTGCTCTTGATTTTATTTTATATTTAACAATTTGGACAATACATTGTTTTGGCCTCCTTTACTCCCTTTATATCAAGGGCTCTCTGTGTAGCAACAGTTTTAATTTTTGCGTGATAATGCCAATCTTCTGCTATTAAAAGGCAGCCCAAACGCTCACAGCGCTGGTAGAAAGGACTAGGTTGTGCCAACACATGTTTTTGCGGCTGTTTTAAGCTACCTGCATCAACAGCGCATACTCTTGGCAGCACACCTTCCTGCTACGATGGTGGAAAGCTCACTACGTACACAGGAAAAACAACCAGCATCACATTCTCTTCCTGTTTACAAAGAGATTTAGAGAGGGTTGCTTCTAGCCACACAGTCAGGCAAAAAAAAGTAATAAATTCTTAAACAACCTCTATATGAAATTAAACTGAAAAAGAGATTGGTCTCACATGCCCAAAGCAGCTTCATTTTTTCCAGAGAGGAAGGAGTAGTAAAATCATACTGCTCCCTGCTAACACTGTGCCACTTGGGCTACCAAAGCGTCACCAGCGCTGACACTTCAAACCACCCACAGATGTGAGGCGTGCCCCAAATCATATTTCAGGGCTGCATTCCAGTTCATAACAAAAAACCATCCAAGACACCTCCACCGTACGAACGCAACCTGGCTTGCTGATACGCAGGCCACCATGCACGGTAGGTGCTGTCACTGACACCCGGGTGTCCTTCCCATTGCATGTTTTCAAAAATATCACCACTAAATACAGAAATTCTTGCCATGACACCACTTTCTGTTTGCTTGATAATCACAGAGACATTACGAGATACCAGGACCTGGGGTTACTTCCTTCAGCCTTTTCAAGTTTGCCAGGTCATTTGCAAATTGATGACTACTACTTTTGTAAATAGATGGCTGCTTTGAGCAACACTGCGTTACAAATGTTCTGGCCTGAGACCGAAAAAATCTCTACATTCAAAGAAAACAAAAAGCGCATCACTTGGGAAGAGTTCTGTTCCTCTTTTGCAAACAATTCCAGAACCACATGAGATCAGAAATAATCTCAGATGAACGGCGCTCTCATTACCATGAAAAGGACAGCCAGTAAGCAGTTCTCACAATAATTTGTTACAATTCAGTTTTCAGACAATGCTGAAACTTCATAATTCGAAAGTAAATAAGTTACTGCAAGAAAATGAATTCTACCATATCCTTTCCTGTTATATGTGCCAAGCTAGTAACACCTCAGCACTTAGCTTTTGCGTTCTTGAACACGTTTCTGGCCCGTGACTACGTCTCCTGGGTGCTGCAGAAATGCCAGTACTTCTAACAGCAACAAAGCAATTGGAACGGTTTCAATAGTCACGTTCTCCAAATACTCTGTATAGAGACACAACAGTGATGCAATTCTGGAATTCAGGAGATCTTAGTCAGTACTTCAAGTTGTATATATAAGGAGTAGGACACTGTTTATTTCTGAAGCTAACCTGGCTCTCAAACCACGAAGCTATTGATGCCTCGGCAATATCACAGGTCTTCTGTCTAAGCGGATACTCAAGCTTTCGGCCCTTCTGTTTCAGGGAAAGCTCAAAAAACCAAGCGATGTGGCAAAGCAGTCAAGCGAGCAGAACAAAGTCCAGGGAATCAGTAGACTTGCGCTCTGCCCTTGGATCCACCACTGTTTAACTTGCACCAAGCAGGATCTTGGTTGCGCTACATTCACCGTTTCCATCCTGTATTTGAACAGGCAAACAATGCAATAAATTCATTACGATAGGTTTGTTCAGACAAATAAAAAATACTGGGTGTCAATTTTGCGGTTCCCTTTCCATGCTGTACTGCCATGACTGCTCACGGAGGGCTAAATGCACCATTGTGGGTGATTACTCCCAGTTAGCAGAACTGCCTGCACCAGAAAGAATGAAAAAAAAACCAACCCAACCCCAAACAATACAGTCTGGCAAATTACAAATTATCAACCCAAGCACCCTGGAACTGCAATAACCTATTGGAATATACACAGAAAAAATTAGCTCACACAGGGTCAAAATTAAAAGAAAACAAATATATCCAGCATTAAAGAAATTTACAGGAACATGGCAATTAAGAGTAAATTTTCAGCATAAATTAGTTCGTATTGATGCTCAGCAAATTTTAACGGCTCTTCTATTTCAGTTTTAATGCTCTACAGTCTTTGTCACATTAAAGGATAGATGTGATTCATATCATGACATTTTGATGGTTTTTAAGAGTCTTCAGATCTTTTGACAACCTTACAATACCCATTTGCTCTTTTCTCAAAATTCTCTAACTTCTCACAGTTTTACTGCCTCTGGTCAACCATAGTTGATGTAGTCACTCTCAACTTTTAAAGGTCTAATCCTGCTCATATTAAAATTAATGAAAGATTGACAAGAGCTGCACTAGACCACTATCTTGCAATGGTGTTGAGCACATACAGGTACCCAGCAAACCACCAAAAAAAGCACCAAACAAAATGCAAACTCATGTCTGGCACATTCATGGTAAGAAGCCAGCCAAAATCTGTGAGATTTGTTTTTGTAAGGACTGCAAGATCAGGGTAGAGGTCTGTATTATTCCTGAAATAAGATTCAGTGAGAATTCAGGGAGGGATGTTACGCAATTTTCCCTTTTGGTTGGATTCTGCATTATTTAGCAATAATAAAGACTGGTCACAAAATAGTTACCTATGCATCTTACTTCAGCATTTTGTAAAATCTGGTTTATACTTTTTTACGCTGACTTATACTTCACTTCTTGCAGACTTCAGTGTAGTGACAAAGATGGAAGGGATGAAATACACATTTCAGCCCAAAAGGGCTCTTGCAGTGCTTAATCTGAGCTGAAATGTTTCTTGCTTTGGTTTTGGGTTTTGTTTGGTTTGGGTTTTTTTTTTCCATTGAAGCTAACCTAAGCATTTTCAAAAGAAATTACTCTGCAATGTGTTTTACTGCAACTTTAAAAAAAAAATAAATCATGCTTTTGTTTCAGTTCCATTGCTGAACAGCACTTTAGGCTCTCATAAAAAAACAAAAGACACACAAAATACTTTAACAAGTAGGGGATTGTTGCTTTGTCTTTAATCATTGCTTTACATGAAATTTCAGATTATGTTTCCCTGAAAGCTTCCAACAAACTGACTTCATATTTGAGAAGTCATCTGCAACGCATACTTCATGGTACCTTGACCAATAACAATGTCACTTCTCTCCAATGAAATAAAAATTCAAGCATACCACTTCAATAGTCTTTATAACTCTCTTGAACCTGCCGATTGAATCAATACTTGAGAACAGAAAAGAAGTGCTAGTAGCAAGTCTTCTTGGCACTCAGTATTTCTAAAGCCATTTTGAAGAGTTATTCTTGGGTACAATGGCTTCAAGAAGCAGTCATTATTCTCTCCATTTCAGAGTGCAAAAACAAGTAAGCTACCCGAGGATAAAAGACACAAAAAAAACAGGGCTGATTTAGAACTCAGAGTCAGAGCAGTCTGAGATCTTATTGGCATTTTTTTCCCTTTCTGAAAGGAAACATGGTTTGATTCAAATCAAAAACTTTGATACAGACATAGTGAGAAAATTTCATCAGCTCAGGATGATAATTTTAGTTAGAGCCAAAGAGAAAGAAAGATAAAATTACATGCAAGTTCAGTACTGCATTCTATCTGATTTTCATTCAAGGTTCAAGCCCTTAAGTATATCTGAATGATCATGCTAACATTCAGACTCTTCTGATAGCTGTTTTTTCCACAAAAGATGACCTAAAGTTTTATTATCAAAGTGAAGACAAAAGCTGAAAATCTGCAAAACAAGGAGTCATTTTCTGTCCCCTCTACTCAAAGAACCTAGCATTTAGTTTTCAGCTCCAAGCAGTCCTCTAGACCATCGTGTCCTCCAATTATGAGCTAACAGTTTCAGTCTACACCCAAAACCTACCTGAAACCTAAGAAACCACAAGCTCAACCCTGTGAAAACACTGTCTAGGAGCTTCATCAGGGTTTTAAAGAAGCATATGAAGTAAAATTTGAATTACAATAAGAAAATAATAATATTTTAAAAAAAATATCCCAGAAATCCTGATATATGTGTTTTCAAAATTTTGTAGCACAGTAACAGGAATACCTGAAGCCCTTTACGCCCCGGTGCAATGCTGCACTAGAACACGGCTGCTGGTTCCAGTAGATGGAGCTGCAGAAAGGCGATGAGGACCCAGCACCAAGTTCTGCAGCACCTTCAGTAACACATTCTGACTTTTGGGACAACCTGCCCAATCTATCTCAAAATTCAGCAAACTCCTTCCTGCTTCTGAACATTTTTGCAAATATCCTTCCGTACATTCAGAACTTTCTGCAGCACAATGCAGTCACAATTGCAACCTCTCAGCCTTTGCTGCTGCTACTGTCAATGAAACACAAGACCTGGAGGTCATTTACAGACGTCATTCAGATTCATTATTGTAAACAAATGGCCCACCTTCCCATTCTGGAGAGTAAAAAAAACCCAAAATAAATTATAAAAAAATATTGTTGCTCCATTAAAGAGTTATCGAGAGAACATGGCAACAAAATTGTATAAGGCTATCACAAATACTAATACGTGTGTCATTTTGGATTATTAGCAGGTCTAATAGACTCTGTGGTTTTTAATCCTACAGGACTTTGCTGCTTTGAGTGCCACTAGACCACCTACCTCTACTCTATATAATAACTCTAACGTTAATATAGATGCCATCAAGAAACTGTGCAGCTCACATAATAATAAAATCATAGAATCATTGAGATTTGGAAAAGATCTCTAAGATCCTCAAGTCCAACCATCACCCCAACACCACCATGCCTGCTAAACCATGTCCTGAAGTGCCACATCTACACGTTTTCTGAACCCTTCCAGGGAAGCTAAAAATCCAGGCAACGTTTTCCATCATGGTTTCTGCAGACAGATTAAAGTCTCAGGCTGATGTTTGCTGTTTTCAACTTGAAGAGATACGGAAAACATACAGGCAAAGACAGAGCAAAACACCACTTCCAACAGTTCACAAGAAGCCCATGAAGGGACTCTTTACCACTCTTCTAAGCAGAGAAATGGTTTGCTGATCTCTCTAACGACAGCGATCTTAGGAGTTTCTACTCCTGCACAGATTATGAAGCAGATTATTTCAAAATTCTGATGTCAAACAGGGAACCCACCAACAGGCCTTTAACGCAGCCACGTCTAAGATTTAACCCGCTGTCACCACCGGGGGAGAATGTTATTTGCACACTGATTCAGCTTTTGAAGAAACAACTCGCTCGCACGCACGCACTGGGAGTTTCTGTGCTTCAGGGGCAGCGGGAGCGCGCAGGCGGAACGGAGAGCGGAAAGTTGCCCACCCGCGGCTCTTCGCCCGGGCGAGCGAGCGGGCGCGGACTTAGAGGGCAACTGACGCCAGCCCTTCCCTGCCCAGGTGCGAGCTGCGCCAACAGGGGCTGCGGGAGCAGGGCTCGGTCTGAGACCCCGCACCGCGCTGAGGGAGCGCCCGGAGCCCGGCGCTCACACAGCTACCGACGGACCGCAGCGCAGGTACGCGAGCAGCTGAAGCGAATGCTTTTGTCCGAGCGCAAACAAGGAAATGAAAAAAAAAAAAAAAAAG
>Ga0065711_1006498_pt1 | contig 25665 bp, 15 predicted proteins | sample Hoacrofraction12_FD_59098 | JGI IMG/M metagenome (GOLD analysis project Ga0065711, IMG submission 59098) | Hoatzin crop microbial communities from Cojedes, Venezuela - Epithelial fraction 12 v2 (version 2) | ecosystem: Host-associated > Birds > Digestive system > Esophagus > Crop | place...
TGTTAATCTCAACTAATCTCTAGTGCTCAGAAAAGACCCTACACTGAGGTCATCATTGCTACTACAAGATTATAATAAAATAAATACACTGTTGATTTGGTTTAAATGTGTCACGCTCTCAGTTAGTGCTGCTGGAGATTTCACTGTGCTATACTGCAATTCCCAAGCCATTTTCTCACCCTTCCAAAAGCTCCTGTTGAGTACTGGAGCAGAAATTGATCTGGTCAATAGCATCCAAGGTTTGAGTCTATGACCTGTCACCATCCTACAGCTCTACTGCTTAATTTGCAGTGGATGGGTTAGATCTCAAGACTGTTTCATGCAGGTGCGGATACACCAGCTCACACCTGCTGGAGCAGCATTTCTGGAAACAAGGAGCCATGTTCTCCAGGGACCTGGCAGGATTTCTCACAATTTGCACTAAACCGAGAGGACGGTCAAACCCTGCACACACAGTACCTGCTCTCCTCCTGTAGAGCAGCTCACACTCTACAGCTCTGCGAGCTGTGCTGCTAGCCACTGAACGGTATCCCCTGAAGCCCAGCATAGCTGCAGGTAACAAACAGCTTCTGTGCCCAGGCCAAGAGCTGCTTTTGCTTTCATTTGTCATGTCAGCACCATCGCTGTTCCATACTTCTGCAAAACCTTCCACCAAGCCCTGCGTGGTAAAGCTGCCCACAGAGCAGCTCTGCTGCAGACAGCCGACACGGCAGCACGTGCTCCACGCACAGAGGAGAGAGCGGCCGAGGCTGTCCCATGTCCTACTGCCCCCAGGCCAAGGAGAGCTCCACACTTACCATGCCACAAGTCTGCAAGGGTGCCCTAAAGTATCTGACTGCTGACTTCAAAGGAAGAGCCTTTGCCTTGGTAACTCCTGTGATTTGGCATACACATGCTAAAATAAGCAACAGCTAGTTTTTAAACTAAACATGGGTCTGAAAAAAAAAAGAAACCACACCCTCCCCCCTCAGTAAAACTTCACTGCTTTCCAGGTGATTCCTCTTATCGTTTTCTCCTATCTCCTGATTCTTATCACCTGCTTGGGGATCCCACCTTGCATGCTTAATTAGATATAAGCAGCGCATTAACCTGTGTTGTGGGTTACTATTGAGTATTAGCTGTTTTTTGTGTCCTGTTTTGGGGCACTGATGCTTTGTGACCTGAGGTGTCTGACACTGGTGAGCATGGACAGCAGCGATACCCAAAAAGGGCAGATCAAAGCAGGGGGGGCTGGATAAGCAATCTCATTTTTACTTGGAGCAGCGGAGCTGACAGCAGTCGTTTCTCTCGGAGCTACCTGGGAGGCATTCAGGTAAATCCAACTGTTTCATACTGTTCGCCACGCCATCTGCTAACCCCTCCACGGTGGCACACACAGAAAGCTGCTGCGGGGAGGAAGCCGCTGAAAGGCCCAGGCTCTACCTGTGTTCTCTGTATAGTGTTAAAGGGGGTTTTCTGCAAAGAGCTAATCCTGCCTGGCTGATGTGCACAGCCCAGGTGCAGAGTGTGAAAGCAGTTTTTGGTTGTGACAAGAAATGAAATTATACCTCTCCAAACAAACAACAAAACAAGAGGTTACTTTCCAGGAATGTGTTTTCAAGATACATCCTTTTCTAAATCTCATATTTACGTGCATGTAAGGGTACAGGTAACCATACAGCTTATGTGAAGGGTCAGCCTGGAGTTGCTTAGGTGTTTTCTTAAGGAAAAGCTTTGCCAGAGGTCAGCACTAAGAGCAGGCAACCTGGCCTCTTGGCTTTCTGGCACAGGACACGGTGCCGCTGTGGGTTCAGAGCGGTAGCAGAGATGGTCTGGCATGTCACCGCTTTGGCACTACTAAATTGCTTTTGAATATATTGGCAATTTGAATAGTGTTAGCTGCAATGATTTTATTAGGTATTTCCTGGAATTTGAAATTAATTTGAAGGCTTAAGTTCCTAAAGCCAGGAAAGTCTCAATTTTCACTGCTGGCTTCATCAAATCAGACAAATAATTGTATCTAAATGTATCACAACCCTCCCACCTTGCGTAAACTTAAATGTACTAAAACTTATTGTATAAAAATCTCAGGTGCATTAATTTACTGATGATCTTGGAAAAGCCTAGTTTTGGATACTTTAATCTGAATTCTCAACCTATGTGGACCTCTGAACACCTATAGATTTGCTTCCATGACTTCAGTAGTTCTCTGCACAGCAAAACAGGTAAAAAAAAAAAAGGCAAAAAAATAGTCTCTTATCCTCTGGTGAGCTAAGCAGAAGCAGAACTGACAGTCTGCTGTGGTCTCATTGACATCTGTGAGTTTGGGTAGACTCAGGGATTGATCTCTATTCCCCTCAATGCAGGACTAAGCTGCATTGCTTCCAACGACTTGTTGCTGCCTCTCATCCCTTGTCACTGTGCAAAAACAGAATATGCATTCAAGATCAATGTAATGTAGGAAGTTGCATCTTGATTTATGCAAATATATTCGATTTTATGCAAATATACAACTGACCTTTCTTTGGTCAAAGTAAGTTGGCAAGTACAGGCTTTGGAGCTAGAGTGCAGAAAAATGAAAGGTGTCTGCATTACGCAATGGAGATTTCTTCAGAGAACAAATATCTCCAGTTACCTACTGCAGAGACTGCGTGACAGGACATTTTGCTAACATTTGTTAAAGAGGTCTCCTGAATCTTCACAGAGAAAATGTGGTTGGACTTTTCAACAGAAATTTATTTTCTGCAGAAATAAGATGTTGCACTTAAAGTAAAAATTATTTGAAAAGAATCAGTTTTTAAACAGAAAAAGGCAATAGGCAAAAGTCAAATCTGAAAAACGTTCAGTGATTTTCTTTGGTTTAAATTTCAGGAAAAAGCATTTTTCAGTAAGCTGGTTATTTATTGAAAGTAATCTTCAAAAATACATTTGCTTCTAGTGTAACTTGTAGTTTTCTTTAAACACTTGCAATCCCCTCTCCCCTAATTTTTCTGTGAAAAAAACTCACAGTACAATTTTTGATTAGGAGTAAACATAGTTGAACTCAACAGCTGTTGTGATTTCATATGAATGTTCAGAAACATTATTTTAGAAGAATCTGATGATTTCTGCTTTCTCAGCAACAATGAGTTTTTTCTGAGCAGTTATACACCTCTCCTATGCTGATATTAACTGATCCTGAATTTTACTACACATTTTAAAGTCTAACTTGTGTATTAGCAGCACAGCTTCTCTGTTAGCCAGAACAGGATTCAGGCAGCTAAAACCCATACATAGCTTTAAAATACACCCTCACTAAGCACTCAGTCAGGAAACAGAAAAAAAACAAAACAAAAAAAGAGGAAGGAGAGAAGGCAGCCATATGCTCACGGCTCTGGAGTAGGATCTAGGCAAGGCTGATGAACACTAGGAAGGACAAAAACACACCACGGGTTAGAAGAACAGCAGTGTGAAAATGGGAGGCAAAACAGGATTTCAGTCATCTTTTCTGTATAAATAAAAGGCTGAGAGCATTCTCATTGAGGCAGAGTTAATCAGGGATTTTTTTAATATTTTATTTTCAAATCGGAACTAAGCCAGACTTAACTTTAAATTAGAACTGGCCCAGCAACACAGAAGTGAAATGAAAGCCAGACTCGGAGCCCTGCCAGAGTGGGATCAATCCTCCATCAGGGTCAGTCTGACATGGCAGAGTAAGTCCATCCTCCATCACACCAATGGGGTGCTGATTACTCCTCAGCCTGCACTCCCAAGACCTGGTGTGGAAGCTAGGTTCAAATCACAGCTTGGCAATCCACAGACATAAAGCATCAATTATAATAGTGACCCAGAATGAAAATACGGATGTAGAAATAGTGTCAGTCCTAAAAATCAGTCACAATCAAATCTGATCAAGTTAGGTACACCTGATCTGGTTGAGCAGAGGGGAACCGGGCTCACTTCAGGACTAAACTGGGCATCCAGGACAAGAAAACCAGCAATTCTAATATGCAACACTAGCTGGAAATCGGACCTACTGACATATTTAGGCATTTCACTCCTACTTGGGTACCTAATAGAACCTGAGTACGTTCATGGATCAGAGTTTTGGTAACAACTGACAAAGAGATGGCCCTAGTAAAGACATAGGTGACTTGTCTACGTGGCTCTCCTTGCATTTCTGTAGGCTTCAGCTGATTAATTTGGTAATGTACTTCTGAGCATGGCTGGAGGTGCTCTGAGTGTGCAGCCCCCAAACCCCATCGCTGGCTCCAGCCCGGGTCTGATCCTGTGCTGACGGCAAGCAGCAGCCCCGGGCAGGAGCAGACCTTCCCGCTCTATGTTCAAACTCAACGCAGTGTTTTGCAAAGCTTCAAAGTGCCACTTAACGGGACTTTCATTTTCCTTCCAGCTGAAGGGAAAGTGTTGTTAAACTCCCAGGCTGGCAAGTCAGAGTTTACACAGATGGAACAGTTAGTGCGGACCGCAGAACAAATACCAGCAACCAACCAGTTTCACACTTCTAAAGAAAGAAAGAAAGGAATGGCAGAGGCAGGCCAAAGCAAACAGGCCTTGGAAAACTCGAACCCGCTGGCTGGAATTTTCAGCTGTTACTTTTCTTTTCACATTCAGTCTTTTTTGGAGATCTCTCGATTCAGCAAAGCAGAGAGGCCTTTTGCATTCATATGAAATGATTTAAAGCTCCGTGAGGAGTGCTGCGCTCAGTCCCAACAACCACAAAACATACATTGTTTGAAATTTTATAAACGTGGTTTTCACTGAGAGCCACATTTAAAAAAAATATGTTTTCTTTCCAGCAAATGATATGTTGTTGAATTTCCCACATCTTGCCTAGCTATGGCAGTGGGGTGTGTCATTTTACATGCTTTCTGCTTTTTAAACCTGAGGACAACTTCTATGCCCCTGAAAGAGGCCCGAGTCCTCTTCCTCTCCCTGGGCTGCCGCCTGTCCCTGCTTTCCTCCCATGATGCTGCCCAGCCAAGGACAGCTGGGTCCCCCTGGGGCTCATCCACGCTGCCCCGCAATCCATCAGAAAGGTCATTGCTCACTCAGTAGCATCGCCCGAAACCTCTGCAACACCCTGCAGCACTGCTGCTGGTCCTCAGAGCAAAGGACCAGAGCAGGAATTAATCCAAGTCTCTCCCATGGCAGTGGAAGCATAACCTCAGGGCCAACCCCAGAGGATTTTATTTTATTAAGACACAGGGGTCATGCCTCCCTTTATTCAGCCAGGCTTTCATTCCTGTCCTCCAGTAACAAAGAAATTGCTAAGGAATTAAAAAAGGCATCTCCTGTGAATACACAGGCAGAGCCACTGGTGAACCTCCACTCAGCATCTGAGACCTGCTGGGTAAAATTGTTAGGGATGGATAAATCGGTTTAGATAAAATTCTCCTCTTGTATTCCCAGAGACCTGCATTCAAATGCAAACCTCATTATGAAATTGAAACACTTCATGCTGTGTAAACTGTGACTTGTACCAACAACACCAAGACAAGTTCTGCTCCCACCGAAACAGATGTTGATTGGAGTAACTTCAGATTTCTCCGTCAGCTTGCTGCATATCTGCAGGGGCCTTCTCTTACTTTGGATTTGCAGTTACAAAGCTGAAGCAGCATCTTCTTCTGAACTGTTTTATTAAGAGTACCTGTTTCTACCTGGTTTTACTTTCATCTACCAGAGGTTTGTGTTTTCAATCTTGTTGTATTAGCAACACCTTCCTACCCCATCATGTACAGTAAGACCATCCGGTACCTCATGTGTTACCGACATCAGATTTTACTAAATCAATCCAGACTTCATGCAAAGTTACAAAACCCCAGCTCATTTCAGTGGAGAGACTTCACTGTTTATTCCAGCTGAGACATTAAATGGTGATATTCAGGGGTGTAAAAAAGAGTGGAATTAACTTCTGTGATGAAGGAGGAGGCAGCTTGACAGAAGGAGTTCATAACAAAACTGTTATTCTAGCCAAAACAGCCAAATCTTAAGTGGCAGGGGACTGTGGCCAAAAATGGTCAGTGTCCACTCAGCTAACGAGCGTGGGGACCAGCTGCAAGATGAAGGCTAGATTGGGTTATCTCTGTGTTAGGTGTAATCCAACACAGCAGAGTAGACAAACCCCTGTAATTCACCCCTGTTTTATGTTGCACACTCTTGCTAATTGCTTTTCTTGCTACGTTACTTTATACGCACTTGGTGTGTAATTTCTGCTTGCTCTGCATGCTTACTGGCACCAGGACAAGGAGTCTCCACCAGGACACCTTCCTCCAGGAGGACAGGCTGGCAGTGGAGCAGGTTGCCCAGGGAAGCTGTGTTGTCTCCATCCGTGGAGGTTTTTGAGACAAGACTAGATAAAGCCTTCAATAACCCAATCTGATCTAGCAGACCTTCCTGAGGTCCTTTCCAACCTGAAATATCCTGTCATCCTAAGGTGGGCATCTGTGCTGTAAAACTGGGACAGGTTTTCTGGGGACAAGGAGCTTAAGGGACTTGCAAGACCCCGGAATTAGTACAGTCTCTCCCACACAGCAAGAAAGAGGTTGCACAGACACCTACGTCCATGTCCCATCCACCTCATCTCCGGTAAGATGTTACCAATCCAGAAGTGGTATCGTGAGCCAACTGTAGGGCAATGTGACAAATCCTTCCCTGGGGAAATCACTGGAGCACCATCAGAGACATTTGTGTAACTCAGTATTACTTATGGTTTTTTCAGCTAATATTGCTGATTATATAATTGTACTAAACTGGACCTGGTGATTCTTGAATTTGCAGTATTTTTCTTTTATTTCGATGCCAAGTGTGTGTAAAGAAGATAGCATCTATAAAAGGGGGGGGGAGATTATAATCTTCCTCTTTGCTCTGCAGTTCCTGCTTACAGTGACTAGTCCCTCCCTTTCAAACAACCTTTGCTGACAGAAACCTGCAGTGATACATGGCAGGATGCACTAGAGTACCATGGAAGCCAGTGCAACATGACGCATTTACTGTACTACAACGTACTGTATCTCAGTGCTAATGACGTCTGGGTATTGAAATAGCCTCCACAGGGAGCAAGGCTGCAACACCTGCTTCTTCTGGATAGCTCAGTCTTCGTCTCCTTGCTGCAATGGAAAAAAAAGACCTTCTCAGAGAGGCTGCTGAAGTGGAATGTCACATTAGTGCATGCTTGTTAATGACAAACCATTACAAGGTTGCCAAGTGTTCAAAAACATGCTCCCAGGATCACTAGCATTGGTATATTTTATGTAGCATTTAATTATCCAAAGTTCAAATTACATGCAGTAATATAAATAGAAAAAGCAAGAAAACCATTCATTAAGTGATGATTAGTAATCATTAATCACATATTTATTATATGATAACATACCATAATAGGGCTTGGAACATAGGTCCAGTGGTCAAAACATTCAACATTGCATGGAGCTAACGAGGGTCAAATTCTACCCCCCGTTAAATCACCAATGTGTGCAACTGTGTAGGTGCAATCGAAAACTAGTACTAAGGGCCACTTCTCAGGAGTGTACCAGTTCCAAGAATGAGCAAAAGGCCTTGCCCTAGGTAGCATCATCTACTCCTTACCAAGTATTTATGGCTTGAGATGGGATTACTGTGTCCAGCAAAGCACACCACCACCCTAGTAACACAGCAGGGAGGTTCAGATATTCTTTTCCATGGGCTTTGCATTCCTCCAGGGTTTTTTGCTGCTGTTACTCCTCCAAAAAGCTAAATGTATCCAGGGAATCCGCTGGGAACTTCAAAGTGTGATGCCTGGGGATAATTTTCGTTCTGAATGTTTCCAGAGGGAATTTCTAACAAGTTAATACAGCAATTTCTGAGGTCACTCTCTGCTTTTTTGCATATGTTACTAAAAAGCAAAATGACTTAATACCTGACTGAGATGAATACAAGACTTAGTTATTTATACTTTTCTTCAGGCTCTCTTCAAACTCAGGCAGGCAAATATTATGTCATTTATAGTCAAATACTTTTCCGAAATTTTCCTCCTATAAAAGGAATACCTAATCTTATACCTATTAGAAGACGCATAAAATTATTTGTATTTTTAGTGAAGATTTAGATTCTGGAGGAAGAAAGTACTTTTGGGGGCAGCATTGATACACAAAATTATGACACTGTCCTAATTCAAGTCCTGTTCATAACAAACATGAGACACTGTGAGGAGGATTTTCTGCTGCAAAAAGGTGAATATATGTAGCAATAAATACATCTCCTTTGTATTTCAGTAAATATTGTGATTTGTGGACAAATTGTCAGTGGTCAAAGGGTCAGTGTTTACCCAGTCAGAAACTAATCTCTGAAAACCACTTAGCTCTGCAATTATATTGACTGTCTCCATAAAGATTCTGTGATTTACTTTGAAAAATTCTAGACAAAATACAGTCTTCATATAGTGGGCATATTGCTGAAAAAATAGAATTGAAATACCAGAATTTTTTGTTTGATCTCTCTCTTATTTATTGATTTTATTGTTTCCATAAATACAGTATTTACTTTTTGCTCTCCATTTGAGAACACCTACTGAAATATGATCATTCCTTTAGTCTTCTGAAGTATATAAAGTACTACTTGTAGGTGGTTTTTTTTGTCTGTGTTTTTTTTTGTTTGTGGTTTTTTTTGGTTTTTTTTTTTTGTTTTTTTGTTTTTTTGTTTTTTTTTTGTCAGGGGATGTAATAGATGCCTTGACAAATGTCCCTATGGTTTTCAGAATAGATGTGGAAAGTTGCAAGTGCATTTTTTTCTGTATAGATTAAAGCCATTGGCAAATGAAATAATTTGTATCGGAAATGATCCCTGTTTGCAGAACAGAGAAAGTTTGCTCTTAGGTGCATACACTTAATTGCTACTAACTTTACCAAAAAGTAAGTGGAAATGCTCATGTGGCTCATATGTGTCCTTTTCAATTTCAATTGCTATTTGGGTTTCTGCTTCCACTGATAGCAAAGTACATTGTATTCACAGGGTGAACAATCATCCCCCTGGGCCATGCACAAAGGAGCGTGCACACTTAGTTTTATTCAAGCACAGGGTGGAGGTGAATTCAGCCTTTTATTCAGAGGTTCCCATGGGAGATTCCTGTGGAAATCTATGGCAAACTATAGTTTGCGGTTTAGTATCGAGTCCCCCACCAAAGAAGCTGTAGATAGGAAGGGTATTAGATGACTGTAGCTGCAGTGATTCTTTCTGCTTTCTCTACATCTAAGCAAGTAGCCTTCAGCTTGAGTTGGATTAGAACCTTTCATTCAGTATCACAGCTAGCTAAAGAACCAGCCAAGGACAGGCCTGGGCTTGGTTTAGACCCAAATAAGTACCCCATATATAACCACTGCATACTGAACTTACACTCCAAGCAACCACCACTGGCACTGAACAGGAGCCAATGTTGTGTCTAGAGGTCATCTTTTACATCTCATGGACTTTAAGCCAGAAATAGAGCTGGTTACTCTGATACCCTCTGCCTCGCAGTCTCGTCTCTACAATGGCTCTGTACATTCAGCTTCACTACAGACTGCTTCCTCATGGAAAATTCATTTCATGGTGCAGTACAGCATCATGCAAGGGATCCCAGGCTAAATCCAGTCAAGCAAGTCCTGATATAAGTAGTCATGACCACTTTTACATTGGTGATGCAGGACCTTTGTCCATCTGCCTCAGGTGTCTCTTCAGCACCCTTCACAGTGCTGGGCAGGGACAGACTGGAATGACCAAGCCCTCCCTGCCCTGCCAGTGACAGCACTGGCAGCTTCTGCATTTCCCAGAAGAGCATTTGGCCACTGGTCCACATCTGAGGGCTGAAGGGGCTGTGGAGGGCTGTCTGTTGTTAAACAGCTGCCACGTCTCATCCCCACGGTGGCTGCATTTTAGCGGTGGCTGAAGTGCTTCTCCTGTCTACTTTGGAAAGCTCGTTGGGATGATTTTGGATGACAGATATTACTACTATATTTAATTTTTGAAACTCCACTGGAAAAGTTAAGCACTTCAAGAAATCCCTACACTTACTACATTCAGCTTTTTCCCTCGTAAGAAATGGCTGGAGAGTTTGTGCTTTTAATTATTATCATTCTCCCTTGAAATTATAGGCAAAGCACTCAGTGACATTCGAAACATAAATTACTGGCCTGCAGCCTTGTGCTACTGTTTCTCTATCTCTCTGCCAGGGCTGCAAATCAATTTTCTGCATTTCTCTCAGATTTTCTGAAGAAAATTGTGGAAAATAGCTGTTGGCACATGGCATTTTTCCACAATGGTTAGAACTATTGAATGGGGCTGTATTAGGCTGCCTTGGAGAAGCCAGCCCCATTAAAATGCCAACCTCAGACAGATCAGAACACTCTCTCAATCTGAATTTCATAATTTTTCCACAGGAAGAACAACATAATTTTCCTTGGTTTTGCCTCCAGTCCTGTAGGTTTGTTTTAAAAAAAAAAAACTGCCCCAAATTTTTCTTTCCTTCTTATTTCTTCTCCTCTTCTCTTCCCTTCTTTGTTTTGTTTTGTTTAAGTTCCAGCTGTGGTGCCCTCTAACCTTGAGTGATTTCTGGAGGATTTGGTTCGGTTCCTGTTTCTTTACTCTGGTTTGCCCAGGTTGTTCCTTTACAAAGTGACCTGGAATTTCACCTGTTTAGAGCGATGCTTATTCAGCCAGTAAAATGCTTTTCCCTCAGACTGTCCCAGCTATGTTTTCAGGTGATACTGCCCATACAAAGACATCCCTTTCTGACTGGAAGCATCATTAAATTTGTCCTGGCTAACCTGGGGTTTAAGCTCATGGAGCAGTGGCCCATTCCCACTGAGGAATTTTACACCTTCAAGTTTGGCTGATTTCTTTGGGTTTGGAACCAGAGCCCACTAAGACCATTAAGAAAAACAGACAAGAAATGGCAGGAGCCTTTCAATCCATAAAACAGACCTTCAGCATTCACAGCGGATTGTGTAGGATGAGTTGCCGGGAGGGAAACAGAGCATGGTTCTATGCAAAGCAGCAGGTTGCACAAGAACTGAGAGCCAGAAGAACCAGAACAGCGAATTCCTGGATGTCCAAGGAGGTATTCTCGATGACTTTTTGCTGATCCCATTGGCCTGGCCAAATTGTTCTCTGGTTAAAGAGAAAAAGGACAGCGTTACGAACCTACTTACAGAGAAGTTGTTTTGCTCAATACGTTAAAAGCTTAAAGACACAAGGTCACATCTCAGCTTCTTCCCCTAAAAACTGGTTCTGCCAAAACCCCTAGCGAGAGTCAGCTTCTGGGTTTTTGATTATATGTTTCATTGCAAGGCGGTGATGTAATGTCCTACGTGATAAAGTGAGGGAATCGAGCTTGTGCCGAGAGTGGTGGAAGTTTGTTGGCTTAATCCAGGTCTGGGTACTTCAGATACATCTAGCCGTAATTTCAGAAACAAGTATTTGAGGTTGGAATATCTTGCTGCTGGCTGGTCTGACACCTCCTTTGCCAAGGCAGAAAGAACTGCTGCAATACCACTGTAAAAGAGTCGCTTCAAAAGGGAAGACTGAGTTAACCTCTGGGTGTTTCAGCTAGTGCAGAGTAATGAATTGCTATCTTCATTAACAAAAGGAATGCCAAAGAGGCTAAATGAGTCAGAACAGGCAGAGACACAATCCTTTAATGAGTTGAACAGGAGCTGGTTTGTAATGTGAGGTTATTGATAATCCCAGGGTTTATATAACAGCATGATTCTAGGTCAGGGAGCAAAATACACACTCCAACACACACAGACTCGCTCGCTCGCTGTAAGGTGACACACGCTTCTGAACAGATGGCTTCAGCCCGGGTTAAGCATATGCGCTCAGGAAAGATGACTTTTTTCCAGTGGTGTTAAGTCCTCCTGCCTGTTTTTGCAGCTCAATGTGTAGGGCAGATACTGATATTTTTTTAGTGAACGGTTTTGCAAAGGGTCATCTGGGCTACTGTGGCACTGAAGCAGTTTAATTCATCCCAAGAAACTCCTTATTTAGAGATATTTTTTTGGAAATATTGCAAACATCTTTTCTGCATCTTGAGAAACAGTGTCTTATTTTGCTGACTTCCTGCATGTGTTCTGGGGAGTTTGACACCTGGTCTGGCGTAAAGGAGCTGTGTCTGGAAGTGAGGGAACCACACAGGGTGAAATAACCATTGCCTCTCGGCTCTTCTTCTCAGTCTTGCTACTGATGGGCTTGTATTGCTAAGGAAGGCTGTTTACTTTCCCAGCAAGGTAATGCTAATGCACAAAATCATTCTATCATTACAAAAAAGCTTTTTAATAGTAGAGCTAATTTCCCTTTTTGCTTAATAACCTGTTTAGTAACACCATAACAGCACTGAAGGGCAATTACATTGCTTTAGCCATGTCAGGATGCCAGTGCTAAGGTGATGCTAGTTGGGAATCTGGATCTTCACCTGGTTTTGCTATCCTAACGTCAGTCGTTTTGCAGAAAGCAGTTTCTACCAGTTCTCATGACTGTGCAGGTTGTCGGCACTGCCCATGGCACACCTGCCAGTACTGTCTGATCTGCTGTTTATGGTTCTATAAAAGTCAATTTATGATATTAAAGAAAATGGGAAATGTTCTAATTCTGAGTTCACTAGTCAGTTGTGGCTTAAGCAGCCTGCCTTAAATTTCCTCCCACAGCATTCCCTGAGAATCCTTAAATTCCCAGGCTTAGTTTTCCTGTGGACTCCATATGGACAAGCCTACTACTGAATAAAATAAAGGAAACTAAAAGACCATACAACAGAACATCAAAAATTACAACTTCTGAGTCCATGAGTGACACTTTTAACCATATTTTAACCTCACGTATATGAAGTTGAAGGAATTTTCATTCTCTGAATTGTCTAGCTTTTTTTTTTCGTTTTTAATGTGCGCTTACTCAGGGTTTTTATTCCCCAGATAGCAAAAAAAATCCCAGATAAAGAGGAAGTTAGTAACAGATGTCAGCCTAACACCACGTCTCAGACCACTTGCTTTCCCATCACAGGTAGTATTTGGTGACTGCCATGAATGAACTACTGCTGGTGAAAGCCTTCCACGTTTTCATAGAGTTGCTGCTCATGAAGTCTGGTAGCAGCTTTGTAGAAATTGATATTTCGGCTGCTGTCATTCACATTTAAGAAAGCCACAGCTGAAAAGCAGACGTTATGAGCATCAAAGGCTAGAACTAAATTCTGGTTTCCGTCATTACCACTCACAGGGGACACAAAGTGGAACGAAGGAAGAAAAACATTTAACAACTACAGATGACCCCTAGAGGGGTTTTGAAAGGGCGAGTGGTGATGCCTGAGCACGCTGCAGGTGTTAAACTGCTGGGAGAACAAGCACAAGTGTGAGCATGCACAGGTGTCAGTAGCTGGAGAACTGCGGTGCCAACTCCAGCGTGCACCAGCAGAGCCAGGGAACTGAAGCGCAGCACGCAGAAGATCTCCGCAACAACCCCCCGCGTGAAGGAGGTTTGCAGTTCCTCGGTGTGTAAAAAAGGGATAGAGTTGTTGCAAGAGGAGGGTTCTGCCCCCTTCTCTCTTACTCCTAATCAGTGGTGGTGGTGGTGTGAAGTGGTTCCTAGAAAGCCTGAGCCAAATACACAGCTGAACCAGTGTCCTGTTGCGTTGGCAAGAACAGTGATTGCATGTCATTGAACTCACAGTGCTGAAAATAGCAGGAATTTTCCCTTCTTGAACAAAATGATATATTCCTCCCTCAGCTACGGAAAAGAAACAATGGGGGAAGAAAATTGGGTTTGCCAAGAGCAGTGCATCCCTTTCATTTCAGTGTTCTCCCTGACACATAAAAAATGCATAATAATTATGGAAAGGAACTAGCAAGCACTTCACAGTTTGGAATTAAAGTCAAAATATTTCTGACTAAATATTTTTCCACCAGAAAGAACCAAAACACTGTTTTGCTGAAAAGAGAAATGAATCAATGGCAGTTATTTTGGACAGATTACTCAGGTTAAAGCAGCAAGAAAAATGCCAGGAGATGTCTATATCAAACTCTAGAGGTCAGGAGTTCTTCTGACCTTCTCCAAGTAACTGGAACAGAGTATCTGAGTTCATTTCTAAGTGCCATGAAGAGTTCTGGCATGATGAGGGTTAGAAAAACAGGCTTTTGAATAGGGGAAAAATAAACTACAATTAGAGAAGAAATTGTGTGAGGCCCAAAAGGCACTTTCCATGGAGTCCTGCAAGCCTGGAGACAGCCCTGCTGCCCAAATTTGAATTTTCCTATTCCCTCTGCTGCTTGAATGCACTACTCACGTGTTTGCTGTGTCTCATTTAGTTGCACAAAACTGAGTGGGTGAAATAGTTTAGATGAAAGAGAGTGTGTGGCAAGAGATCAAGAAAATAATTACTGCTGTGATCCACTGTTGGAGCTAAAAAATCTCAATTAAGGGAGAGGATGAGCAGGAAAAGCTGTTGGAAGCAAAGGAAAGAGATGTGTATGTATGTGTACGCACACTCACTCATACACTCCTGCTCCTTCTTGGTTTTTCAAGGAATACTGTTGAAAGCAGTGCAACACGTCCTTTGGCTGCAATCCTCTCACCACCCTGGAGTTAATTTGGTGCCTCAGAAACTTTAGAAATTGTCTCAGATCTTGCTTTGCAGAAAGGTTTTACAGCATCTTTCAGAAAGATCATTTACATTTCAGCAGGGAGTAGGGTGAGTTGATTTTATACAAATCTGTGGAGACTTCACAACTGCCAGTATCCTCTCTTTTTTAAGCAGCATACTTGAACAGCAAGCAACCGTTATTACTGAGGATGCTACAATGGAGCTGGCACAGCCGAGGAAGAAACTGCCTTGCCTGAGATATTTCCTGCCTCTTTCCTGGCGCGGGTGGTGACCATGACTTTTTGTAGGGAAGCATAGGCTCTTGGGGCAATAGCTGATGACAGCTGTTGCTACCTCATAAGCATTAACGATACGAGATGTGATGGGAAGATGGGGGTGCGGGACCTGCCTAGGGTAATTCTGTCAAGTGCGGAGTTTGGTAGGGCTGGAAGCTACAGATAGTAAGAGTTTCACAGCCCAACTTGGTAAAAAAGTGCGGCTGGTGTGCTCTAGATGAGGCTGTGAATGTGTGCACTGTAGGGGTCTCGTTTACTATTAGTCAGTTAACCCTGCATGGATGGGTGTGAACCAGAGTGTAGAACTGCTCCACGCAAAGTATGTAAGCTGTATTTAAACTGTTGTTTATCCATTAATGCACTAGCATATAAATCTGTCACTCACGCAGGTTTGCTCAGCCTTCTTGGCTGAGAGCAGCCATTCATTTTGCAGCAGAGATCACACGTGCATGTGTGTGTGTCTGTGTGTGTAAACTGGGGATGTAAACCTCTCATCCCTCTTCTACTGCTTGGCAAATAAATACCCATTTCACTTGCTGCGTAGTCACACCTCCCGTGCGCTCTCGGCGGCCGTGAGCACTGGCAGCCTGGCCGTTTGGGAGCTCAGGCACGAAGCCCAGCAGGGGCAGGGAGCACGAGTGGGCTGCTGGGACCGCAGCTTCCACCAGACCGGTACGACAGCACCTGCGCTCACACACGCTTCGTGCGGCATGGATGATGGCATACAAAGTCAATATTTCTGATGGCTGGCAATGTGAAGCAGCTTCTTTGCCCCATCATTTGCCCACACAAAGTACACAGAGTGGATTTTTCATGCAAATAAATACCCGCACATTTTCCCCCTGTGCAGAGAACCCAAGATTCTTGGGTATCAAAAGAGTGCTTTGATGTTACGGAGTGATGTGGTCGTCACCAGCTGCTGGAGAGTGCAAGCTCTGAGTGCCTGTCCTTCTGCTAAAGAGCCTCAAGGAAGCATACTGATGAAATATAAATAAATAAATAAAAAGTCCTAGCTTCAATTAAATATGCATTATGAGTGTCTTCTATTTCGGAGCTTGGAAAGCTCTCTGAACTCAGAACTCTAGAAGACAAAAGCTTAATGCAAATTCTCAAATGACTGTACGTGTGTAAGCATACTCCAGTGCTGCTGTCAGCGTGAAAACTACTGCTCCACTAATGCAGTCTTAAATGCATATAGGTAGAAAAGACACGTTTAGGATGATTGTGGGGAATTCGTACCAGGAAAAATGGGATGTTACAAAAGCTGTAACTCGTGTCATTCGTACTTCTTGCTGGTGTAAGTTTGTTGCAATGCCTGCCTAGCGTGCCTTGTATTCATTACTTCTGTGCCATTAGAGGCTTCACTTCGTGCCCACAGCAGAAATGGCAGAAAATGTCAGACACACTAGAAAACATGGTGTTGCAAGCTCCCTAAGTAGGTTCAGTCATTTTTTTTTTCTCCTGGGAAACTCCTGCCTGCACAAGGGTACTGCGTCTGGTGAGGCTGTGGTGATATACGTGTGGGTGGTTCAAGGTGTGGAACGATGTCACTGTTCCAGTTAGAACATGCTAATCATGATGTCATATCAAACAGAACCGCTTGCAAAATGACTGTCAGATGAACCCTGTGCAAAGGAACATAATGATTTGCAAGTATATGTATCATTTGGATATCCATGTGGCAGCCTGCATTCCCGTACCTGTCTGCAAAAAGGGAGGGAGGAGACCCCCACATGACGGTACAGTCTCATTCCAGGACAACATATGCAGAGGGAAAAAGTGTCTTTTAGCCTCTGCATCAACTTACAGCTCTCCCTCAGACTGCCGAGGAGGATTCCCAGTGCTAACTGCGTTTATGCTGCATTCGGTACCACTGAGCCGGCCTCAGGAGCACAGCCAGATAGGAAAGACTCCTGCAAGTCTACCTCCAATTCATAGTGGCACACTTGATTATTAATACCAAAAAAAAATAGGATGCCTCTAATTTTTAGCATAGAGTGTTGTCACCTGAAAAAGACCTCCTTTACTCTCCCTGTCATACAGGTTGCTGGCAGGAGTGGTGGTATGTAATAACTTCAATGTGAGTGGAAGTATTTACCTGCATAACATGCTATGTGTCATAAACCTGCTTGCAGTCTGTTAAGGAAGTACATGCGATGAGCTCTCTGCCATTTCTCTCTTGTCTGTCCACGTTGAATGAGAGACCTGACATTATTCTAAGTTCGTAGATCCCCTGTCTAGATGCTGGAGACAGGCAGGGTTGCTCTGCCAGCCTTTGCGTCCCTGGAGCAAAGGGTGTGCGAGGAGAAGGGCTGTGTGTCACACCATGAACCCACAGCAACTTTCCCAATATTACAACAGCTGACTCGTACAGGTCATCACAAGCGTCAGGACAGCTCCTGCGCCTTTTTGTACCCGTCTTTGAGCAGTGGCTGTCCCCTTATCTGATCTGTGGGTTCCCCTAGGTGTTTTCCAGAGGAGATCCTGACTCAGAACTGCTTTTCTCAGTTTCTTTGAGCAGATATTTCAGGACTAGGCCAAGGATCCAGAGAGATTTACAAATCCCACATAGCCTTAGAGACATGGTATAAAGTCTCACCCTTAGTTTCCTATGGATCTGCTCTGGCTGACTCCAGATGAGGATCCGGCACTGTTAACTCCTATTCAGAAAGTAACCATGCAATATTATATGGGGAGAGGCAACAATTAGTAAACCATCGCACCATTCCGATTGTCTTAATAAGTTTAAATCTGTGAGGTGCTGACCAAATTTATTTCCCACTCATGTCCATAGGAATCAGAAATTCTTTGCACATCTCAGCACCTCGCAGTGTCAGGACCTTCTAGCATCAGAACAACAGGCTATGGCTTTCTGTCCTTCAACTTTCCAAAAGCAGATGTGCTGTGCCACATATTTCCAATTACTAAAGAGGATTAAAAATCTGGGTCTGGGATATGAGTCATGGAGTTCAAAGTAGGTCCAGGACTGAAATTTCTCTAACACTCAGGAGCATTTTCATTTGATCTCATCAGGCCTGAAATTCCATTACCTTGCCCTTCCGTGCAAATAAGCGCTGCAATAGTTTCAGTCACCGCTAACGCAGCTATTACTTGAATAAAATGGTTCATTTGTTTTAAAGACCTAAATCAACACTCAATCCATATATTTTAAAAACAAAACAACCAAAAGACACATAACATGGCATGAAATCTGGTTTGGGGAGGTCTCTGCTGCAATAGTTTCTGAAGTCAGTAGAACTCTTTGGCTGAGTTATTCCTGTATAAATCACCCAGGCACCTCTCACTGTTCTCTCTGCCCGCTGTCTGCTGCAGCAGGTGACCAAGTGAGGCTGTGCACCCAAACGCCGATGGCATGGCTGGGAGGGCACTTACACCAAGGTGAAATAACAACAGAAATAGGAACTTTAATGCTTTAAATCCCCCACTCCCTGAATCATATGTTTCCATCATGTGAATATATACGACGATCATCTTCACAGTGTGTGTGGTGGGAGTTAGTGTGAAATCAGCAGGCTCAGAGCAGTTTTAATGAAGGTTCATCTGAGGTAAGGCAGTAAGCTAAAGGCCACATGTTGCTTTTATTGTAATTTTCCCCCTTGCTTGCCATTCTGAGCCAATGGTTCCTTCGGAGCCCTTCATGCCTACACACACACACTGGCTGCACAGACACAAAACAGGCATGCGAGGCTTCCCTGCTGAATGCGTTTAATATTCTGTCTGTGCTGGCATGCTCTTGTCTTGCTTCATAAAACCTGTTGAAAGCCAGTCAATTCATTAATCTTTTGCCAAGAGAAGTTAAATGCCAAACAGGGAAAGACGATAATGGCTTGACAGTTCATAAGAAAGGGCCTGATCCTGCAGGTGCTGAGAGTGGGAGCCAGCAGGGAGGTGCTTGGCATGCTGCAGGATTGATCCCTTGCACATTTACTGCTCTCTGCACCGGTTTGGTACGCAGCTTCTAAAATGAAGCTAGGCAGGAGCACGCATATGATGAAGCCAAGACCCTGATGCTGTCCTTTGAGGAGGTGTCTGCAGCCTGACCAGTCTGACATGTCCCCCTGACAGAGCCTGCATCAGCAGGGTTAGCAGGACTGATGCTCCAAAGCACACCGAGGAGAAATAGAGACAGCTTGGTCCATTGCCAACATCAAGCCGGCTCTTTGCTCCCGTGGCTAACTGACAGATAAAGCCGTGGCAGTGGAAACTGCAAATTATTTGCAACGAGCAATCACCTGCGGTGCCTGGTCCAGCTGCCCGCTCACCAGCGCCGGGGCTGCGGGCAGTGCTCGGGGGCTGGTGAGCGGTGAGCCATGCAGCTCAGCCTCCGCACCCCCGCCGCAGCTTCGACGCCTCTTCTCCGCTCCACATCCAAGAGCTGACCGCCGCACCGGGGAGGGAGGAGGAAGCGATGCTGCCAGCCTCAAGTGATCGGGTAGCGTGAGTCAGGCTGCAAGAAGGCAATGAGTTACGCTGAAAGCTTATAGGTTTGGAGAATAGTAATTGTCGAAGCCTTTTGATTTGAATTTTAGTTCCTGAGATTTTAGGGCTCAGGTTTTTAAGCATTTTTCAGTGTCATGCTGGTAGTTATAAATCTTCAAAGAAACAAGGAGAAAAAGAGTTCTTCACATGGTTGCATGTCGCAAGGAGCTGGAGCTTTATTAATGAAACTGCAGTTATCACAGGACTTGCATTAAGATAATCAGAGTGGGTATCACTGAGGTCAACCACAGTTTCCAGAAGGTGCCACTGGTTCCAGGGCAGTTAGCGATGCTGAAGTGATGCACTAAAAACCAAGTACATTCAGCCTCTTTGGTGTACAGGAGAAGTGGATCAATACTGAATTAGAGGTGGATAAACTGCATTTAACTATATTTAACACTACCACTGATAGTGCTTATACTTGTTAGGTATTAATTATCCTTCAGTTTCACAGCAGCTCACCTCTGTCTCATATCTTCAGAGTGTGATTGCTCTAGCCAGAGTCTGCGACAGAGCTGATTTCTGCCCCTCCACTGATGAAATCAAAGTCTCATTTTGTGAAAACTGTTTTCCTGAGTCATTCATCAGTCCTAAATCCCCCCAAATGAAACCAAGCTTGTGAATACCATTCTTTGTGACTTAAAGCGCCCTTTCCAGCTTACTACTTAAGGCGTCCTCTCCAGTTTGAAGATAGAAGAAAAACTTCATAGAAAAATTGGCTTGGTGGTTTCCAGTTACCACGTATTACTGATAGACTTCATAATGAAATTGCAGTTTTCCACAATGTGGGCTACAAAGAGATCCTTCATGCTTCTGCAGAATGATTCCCTTTAACTTACGTGGTGTACAGGGCATCCCATGGCCCACACTTCTGGGTCTTGTTGAGATTGCCAGCCTCTTCACTGCAAGTCAAATTGGTCTTTGTTGTTTGTTTGCATATACCTCTCTACACTGATTGAGTATTTTTAATTGGATGCACTTTCCTCACTGAAGGTTGTCCAGTTTAGCTAGCAAACACCCTCCACTCTGTGCATTCCCAAGTCACAAAGGTTATCTGCAGACAGAGCCTTGCAAGCTCATCACTGCTTATGGCTTTCCATATAGCAGATCAGTTCTGATGGTAGGAGAGGACAACACCAATTTCGAAGAGTACCTCGACAGTAACGGAGCCACCCTCTGGGGTATTGTCTTCACCACTTCCCACCGTTGGCACGACTGGTGGAAGAGGGGCAGGTAAGGGCATCGACGAAGCTCATGGCCCATCCTGACTCTCTGCAGCTCTCTGCAGCACATGAAAGTTGTGAGTGGGTGCCTAGAGCAGCCTGTCCGCATTACACCTGTAATCGTTCTAAACCCTAATGAAGTACAACCCAACAGCGGACAGCAGCAGCCACATTTGGGCTGTGTGTAACATGGAAGCAGCTCTGTGGCCCATGTTACAACAACTGCTCTGTGCGGGTGGAAGGTGGGATTGCAGCACAGCCCAGCCGAGGCTCTCCTCCCCGAACAAGTGAAACTGCCCTTGGGGGTGGCTGCGGGCTTCCCAGGAAGGCCTGCAAAGAGGACTGGAGTTGGAGAGTGCCTATCACTTTTGGAGGGCTTGTGGTCTTCATTCCTTGGGCACAAGCTCCTTGTAAATCTCTCCAAAGGCCAGGGAAAGGCAAAGGAATAGCAGCTTGAACACCTCAGTGAAGGATGGAGCAAAGATGGGGGACATCTTCTTCTGACCCTGCCTGATCCCACTGGTAGAAGTAGGAAGAGGTCCAGCACTCAGGCATCTAGTAATCACAGTTCTTCTCAAAACCAGATTATTTAACTGTACATGAGTCAGGAGACAGGGACTGGGGGAGCACCCAAATTACCCACAGACAGGCCATCTCCTTGGTTTGAACACAAAGAGCACGTTCCTCCTCCGGAGGATGCTCTGCCAGTCCAGATCTCTTTGGCTTGCTCCCCTTGCAGGAAGGGCTTTCCTGCCTGGTGTCAGTGCTCAGGAGCAGGGAGGCTTTGCAGCAGGAGACAAGCAGTGTTGCTGGAGCCCAATGCTAAGAAAGGCAGAAATTTTCTCAGGCTGTAGAGGAGAGAACAGATTTTTTGCAGTCCTTTCCATCTTGTACCCAAACTGTGGGCTCAGCTGGGGTCTCTGTCTGCCATCCCCAGGGTGCACCCAACCATGGCAAACCTTCAGCCGAGGCTTTGGGCAAGCCAATGATTCCCCTCTTCCCACATTGAGCGTGTTCCCACGGCCAAATACATCGAGGCAACAGAGCAGGAGGATTCCCCTGCCTGGGTCTGCACAGAGGTGCTGCCGGTGTCTTTCGCTCTGCGTTGTTTGGGAACACCTCTTCGTCTGGCAAGTGTGGCATGGGGAGGGTGGCCATGGGGGATGCACCGGACTGCTGCAGGAGGGATGTAACACCACAGAGCAGCCTGGGCTTCCTGGATACACCCTGTCTTGCAGCTATCTGCGGCTCACGAGTGTTTGGATCAGCCTCTCCCGGAGCGCTGCGAGCGCAGAGCCTCAGCCCGGCCTCTTTCTGGCAGACTTGTTTATCTGGGTGTTACATCGCTTGAGGCCAAGGCTTAGTTTCTGTTGTACTTGTGCCAGTGTACACAGCCCTGGCAGCTTTCGGCACATGGGAGGAGTGTCATTTTATCCCAGATCTCCCTCAGGAATTGATAACTGTTTAACAGAAGATCAGAGAGCGGATGGAGCAACTGGAGGGGTCCCAGCATGGGGGGAACCTGCCCTGGGAGCAGGAAGAAAAGGCTGGACAGAGACTATACGAATAACAAACGGAGGTGCTTTAAATTTTTAGTTTTATGATTTGGTGGTGGTGGTTAGCTCCAGACTAGGATTAATGAATCCCCTGCAGCTATTCTGCTTTGACTAGATCTGGCAAAGATTATATTAGAGAGAAAGGGAGTGGGGGGATGGAGGAAGAAAAAGCACCACTTATCAGCATGCTTGTACAGATAGGAGCTAAAAGGTGTAACCCGATAAGACATCTTTCATTTCAGAGAATGCAAGCCCTGCGCAGTCCCTCTGGGTCTCTTAAACTCATTGGAACCTCCCAAAAGCACATTGTACTATGGAAAGTGTTAGGAGCTAATTATGCAGCAGGCTGAAGGAGCCAAGGCACTGGGCTGAAACCGAGAGGAAGTTTTGTACCCAAAGCAGCTCTGGAAAGCAGAGCTTTGCACAGCGGGATATAAAGACACAGATTTCTCGTGTTGCCATGCAGTGTGCATGCACACCCACGGTGCAACAGAGATGCTGGTTAGCTTGGGCAGTCTCATAAGGGTGTAGGTCTCAGGACATTTTGAGTGGTCTTCAGTGCAACAGAGGCTCACCATCTGTGCATTTGGCAGATCAGCTGCAGCACGATCATTTGCAAAACTTTATCTGGAAGAATATGACCTGTTTCATAAAGAGCCCCTGTACTGAAATGAACCGCACTTACCTTGGCCGACTGGCACCCAGGAATTTTGCAGAGCACTTTTGATTCCATGGTGCAGTTTTCAAATATGACCAAAGCAGCAAGGCACAGGGTGAAAATTAGGGGACAAATTTTTTTCATATTCAGTGTTGGTGGTGGCAGTGAAATATGGCAGAAATTCAGGGAAGCCTACAGACTTCCCTGCACCCAGTTCACATCTGTTCACCATTCACTGCTACCTGCCAAACAATTAAAAACAACAACCTGTTTTATTAGCTGTCACATCCCATGAAATATTTCAGGGCCCTCCATCAGCAGCTGACACCCTGTCAATAATAGCTCTCTGGGTTAAAAAAAATGTTCACAATGTTATTTCAATGTCTGGCTCTCAGAGGTTTATCTCTAGTGCCCATCACAGGAGTATTCAAGCACCAAATGCACAGTTAACAACTTTACAATTAAGGATGTGAAAGATATATAGACACTGAATTTCATCCCACCCTGAGTCTGAGAAATACAGGTCTTACAGGCTGAATTGTTCCACGGCTGGTCCTTCAAGGAGCAGTGCATGGGCCAAGCTTTGAGTGGGCAAGCAGCTGGCTTTGACTTCAATGGGAGATAATCAGACGCAAGCTCGGAGGGGCACCTCTCTCTGCTGAGAACTGGGAAAACTGAGGGATTGTGGTGGAATACTTTTCCTTAATTTTTGTAGTCTAGGAAAAGAGAAGAAGGGGGAAAGATATTATGTCATTGCACAGAAGCCAGTGGTCAGAGGCCCAGATCTATAAGTGTAGTTAGGAGCATAATGTTAACCAAAATGAGAGGACACAGGCATCGATGTGTATCTCTGTGGATCTCTGTGACTAGGTACAACTAAAAGAGAATTTCTGCATAGTAAGTACAAGATCTGGCTCTGCTCCATCCTGTAACAGGTTGTGGATCTAAACACTCATTTTATGAAGGCTTCATGGGAAAAAGTATGTCCAGGATACTCAGATGCTGTCCCTGCCCTTGCTTGTGGCACTGCTGGCACCATGCTCGTGAACTCATCAGATGTTGTGAGGTCCTGGCCCACCCTGTCCTGCTACCAGAGCTCCACTCCAGTAACTGCAAAGTGTTTAAGGCATCCAGTCTGAAACAGATTGATCCCTTCAGCACAATCCTGAATCTGCTGAGGCTGCCAAATTCTGCCTTTTTTACCTCCCACAGGAACAATGAGACTTTCCACAAACTTTCCTTTCTAAAATGTATTTTTCAGAGTTTTAAAAAACTGCATTCACCTATGCTAGAGAATATGGTGCCCAAGGCTGAAATAAAAGTAGTCAAGATTGAAATCAGCATTTTGAAAACAAAAAGATTTTCCAGCTCTGGTTTTCAGAACTGAAGATGTGAGTGACCATGTTCTCAAAACCTGGGAAAGGGAATTTTTAATTTTTCAGTCAAAAGAGAGGTTGAATCCTGATTTTAAAATGCAAAGCCAGATGCAGTCTAAAATATAAATATCTTCCCCATTCCATGAACTACACAGCCACAGAGTCATGAGCCCTGCCCCATGGAGCTCACAGTTTAAACAGACCAAAGAGAGATGAAATATCATGTCCAAGATCAAACACTGACTTAGTGGCCAAATTGGTGAACGGAGGCCAGGCCCTTTGATTCAGAACTGTTGGACTACCCACTCTAGTCATTTCTCCTGATATGTTCTTTAATTTTCCATCCAGGCCTTATTTTTCAAGAGGTAGTGTTACATTCAGTACTGCTGTTTCATTGCATGGGTACTTTCTATCTGGGAAAAGTTAATCTGTGATTAAATCAGCTGGGATCAAACAAAGCAAAATGAGGAGGAAATCAGATATAAAAATCCTGTTAAGCACCTCCCAAGTGCCAGGAGCTGACAATTTGTAACTGAACGCTGCACCTCTGATCTCACTGCAGTTGCAATCCCCGCCATGAGCCATGAACGGGGCCTGTGGCACCACAGACGTTTCAGGATGAAAAATGGCTGATTTGCTTGACGTGATCTCATCTTCATGTACCTGCTGTCAGAGTATTTGCAGCATTAGTACAGCATGGTTCTTTAGTGTGGGGGAAATCTGTGGGTCAAATTCCACCCAGTGCTGCCAGCACACAGTCCACACTGTCATCAGGTGCAGCAGCATGAACATGACCAAAGGCACATTTTCAGATCTGCATGGCAGAATTAGGCCTGTATTGGCTTTGTTCTAGATGGAGATTTATGTCCATTTTGTTGATGGTATTATTCCTGGCAATTATCCCAACCAAAACGTGATGTATTGACCCTATTTCCCCCCCCAGGGATCATGACTTACTTTCAGTGAATGGCAGTTTCTTGGTCACTTCTCATCAGAGATCTGTCTTCTTCTAGACTACTGGGCCTCACAAAGTAATTTCCACCCCAGGAATGCCAGGGCCTGTTTGGCACATCAGTGAGCAGGTTAATGCTCAGACCTTTGCGGCTTCATCTTTTCTAAACCTCCCTATACAGCTGCAAATACAGCCTGTTCATCTGAGCCCCTAGTCAGCCTCAGGGTGCCATAGGACATGGCACACACTGCTTTAATAGCAGGATGGAGGTGGAATGACACTGTGTTCCTCTCTGTAGTAGGAGGGTCTCATTTAATCGGAGCATAATTTTCTGCTGGTGTGCATTCATGTGCTTGCAGTTGCATGCAATTACTCACAGGCCTGAAAAGACCCACAGTAACTGGCTGTGGTGAGAAAAAGACAGAAGAAAACAAAAGAAATTCCTGGTACTGGGGTGGTTCTTCAGGAAAAAAAAAAAAAAAAAAAAAAAAAAAAAAAAAAAAAAAAAAAAAAAAAAAAAAAAAAAAAAAAAAAAAAAAAAAAAAAAACA
>Ga0065711_1033350_pt1 | contig 25665 bp, 16 predicted proteins | sample Hoacrofraction12_FD_59098 | JGI IMG/M metagenome (GOLD analysis project Ga0065711, IMG submission 59098) | Hoatzin crop microbial communities from Cojedes, Venezuela - Epithelial fraction 12 v2 (version 2) | ecosystem: Host-associated > Birds > Digestive system > Esophagus > Crop | place...
AGCCGCCCCCCGCCGCCCCTCGCCGCTCCCGGGGCCGGTGCAGCCCCGCGGGGCTCGGCCGTGCGGGAGGAGCCGCAGGCACCGCGCAATCCTCGGTGAAATCCGCCCCGGTCCCGGGGGCCGGGGGCGGGGGTGCCGGCGTCAGCGGGCAGGGCCCGGCAAGGGGCGCAGAAAGTCGGTGAAGCGGATTTCCCAGGCAGATTTCCTACGTCCCCGCACCACCTTCCCTCACATTTCGGCTACCGCACGTTTCCTTGGGCCTGGCCATCGCTCTCTGGGCTGCTTTTGGCCGGTGGCCACGTTGTAAAAATGGAAGGTGCACCCGGACGGAGCGGTGCTGCCAGCTATTTCCTGCACTGGTGTCCTGAAAAAGCCCCAGGGAGCTGCCAGCTTCGTGTTCTGGGGAACCTCGGCGAATGGTTTGTCACCAGGGTGAGCCCGGTGCAACCTCAGATTGCTGACCGTGCTGGGAAGGTGGCCGGGGCCTCTCGCTATACGGAAACATCAAATCCGATGCCAGAGCGTGGGATGCGGAGCAGATGGCCCGCGCGTGGAGGGAACATCAGAATGGAGAAGGATGGAGGATTGCAACTTCTGCCTTTTGGTGTTGTCTTGCCGAGTCTCAGTAAAGCTGCAGTTTCTCGGATGTTTTTCTGCACGGCTCTGTGCTTCTTGGTTCCTGAGCCCAGACGTACCCTGGCAAACTGAGACAACCGCCTGTTCCCTGCTGGAGCAGAACCGCAGGACTTCCCTGCGGTTCCTCAACCCCTCCATGGCCGCTGCTGGTCCTGCTCCTCTCCCAGAGCAGCTTTTACCTCTTTGTTATCAAAAGGGTCAGAGGAGCTGAAGACAGAGCGTGGACGCGAGTTCCCTGACGCGGGATGTGTGGGTGGTGGATCCCTGGTGACACGCCGCCCAGATGCGGAGATGTGAAGAGGACGATTCTCCCCTAGCTCCCTTCCAGGGGGATCGCTCCAAGCAGGCCAAGCAGTGGCCACCAGGGACCAGGAGCAGCACCAGAGCTATGCTCTGACCTGGGTGCCCACCTTGGTGGCAGCTCTCCAGAAGGTGCAGTCCTGGCCGTGGCCGGTCAGCCCCTCCTGAGTCAACCCTTGGGATGTTTCCAAAACCAGCAGGTGCCTGTGCCGGGGGGCCACTGCTCCCGGGGGCTGGGACCCCTCTGAGATGTCCCAGACGGGTCACGGCCAGCACAGCACATAGCCAGGCTATGCCTCATCTCCTGCTTCTCACCACCCTGAGCCAGGCCACCAGAAGGTAGGACCTTCTGCAATGGGGCACGCTGCCGCTGCTCACGGCTGCGTCGTGTCTCGAAGGCACCCAGGCGTCTGCCGAGCCAAGCCTTTTATTTACAAGGCTCTAATCACATCCTTCCCCACAGGAAGCGGAAAGTGCTTCTCCCAGACCCTCCCAAGCGGTGATCTGACTAGCAGATCCCCGGCTGGTGGCTGAGGAAGGAGGAGCAGAGTGGGGGGACCCTGCAGAGCGGTTGTTCCTCGCTGGCCGAAGTCAATAGCAGAGGAGAAGCCTCCGGTGGCTGCACTGCAGGCGGAGGCGCAGCTACACCGTGGTGGTGGTGCCTGGCCCAGGCAGTGTATTGCCCGGCCTGCCTGATACTTGCTTCATCTTTTTTCCAAGAAAGGCTGTTTTTTTTCTAAATGAAACCTGGTGAAGTTTGCGGTTTATTGATGCCTGTGCAGAAACTGAGCCCAGCAGACAGGGGGGCTCCTCAGAGGAAGCGAGGAGCTTATTAACATCCGCAGAGGAAGTCAGCGTGATGATTAAGACTTCCTCTCAGCACTCGGTGGGTACGTCTGTGCTCTCGGAAAAGTTAGGTGCAGATCCACCCTGCCGCCAGCCACAAGAGGTTTGCTGTGGTACTGGTGCCCAGGTGGCCATTGAAGCATGGTGACCTGGTGTGCTTGGGCGTCCAGAGTCCTGTATGCTCTGGAGGTGGCAGTGAAGCTGCCGAGTGCCCAGATGGCGTCTGGTCCTGGCGAACACCCGGGGGAACACTCCTCCGTTAGCAATGAAGAGAGAGGGATGGGGTCAGCAGGTTGGAGCGAGTGAGACCCAAATCGGGTGGACACCATGTGTCGTTGCCTGTTTTGCTCCCTCTTCTTCCTTTCAAGGCGGTCGTTGCGTTGCAGGAGAGGGAAATCCGTTTAGCTTGGAAAGGCAAGGCAGCAGTGCCAGAGCAGAGGCGTGAAGCTGGGTGGTATCAGAAGGTGTCTGTGGCCCAGGTGATCTGTGGACACAGTGGATCCAAGGGCTGGGATGAGGCAGGTGTTTGAAGTTCTGTGATACCTTAGAGGGCAAGGCTAGGTCAGCGTGCAGTTTTATGACCAATAGCAAACCCGGTGTTGCAGGCAGATTTTTGATCAGCGCGATCCATAGTATCAGGGTGTTTTTGGTGGGTTTGTGGTTTTTAGCTTTAGTGAACAAACCCAATTTCTCGGTGTTGTTCAGAAGGCATCACGATTTCCCTGTGCCGGTTTGAGATGAAGCGTAGGAGACCTTGGTAAACAGCACGCTACGGATTCACAATTGTTGCATCTGGCCACGGGGCCTTCTGCAAGCTGCCAGCGAAAAGCACTCTTAACATGCGTGTCATCTCCGGCTTTTGATGCCCATGTAAGACAGCATCAAAGCCTGTCCCTTGCTCTGAATCAAACGGACACTTCCACCCTCTTCAGTCAGGGATGAAATTTGAAAGAGAATTATAGTGTGATAAGAATTTTAGAAAAAAAAAAAGCAACCTACTGGGTAAAATTGCTCTTGATGTTAACTCCTGAGCTCAGCAGGTGACACAAAGGACGGGTTTGGTCCCTGATGCATCACGGCGATACGCAGCCCTGCTGAAGTCTTACCGAAGCGTTCCCTCTACAGGGCTCCATCAGTATTACCGCAGACAGCACCACAGCTCCGGTCTGTGCTACCGCTTCCCCCCCCCGAGGGGGGTGGCTCTCCCAAAGCCCACTCATCAGGTGTGGGAGTGGGCGCAGGGGCAGGAGCAAGCCCCGTGGGACTCTCCCAGGACCTTCCAAGGCAGCCCAGGAAGCCCTCACCGCAGCGTGTGCATCAAGGCCATGCTCCAGTTTACACGCGCTGAGGACCCGTCTCGTAAAACACGTGCTCCATGGATCATTTACACGGGTTATGAGTCCTCTGTGGCGTTGGTATTTTCTCATAAATCAGCGCCAAGGACTAATCCTTGATTCATGTTTTGAAACACACCATCCAGATTGCGACAGCAGGAGCTCGGTTTTGTGCAACAAAGCTGTGCGATAACGGAAAATGTGCAACGCTCATGATCTGTGCTGTTATGATAGGTGCTTCACTTCTGGCCTGATGAAGCACTGTTTTCAGCTAGAGCATTTTGCCAAGCAGCAGCTGCCTGAAGAACTGTCGTGCACCGTTCTTCCTTCTTTTCCCAGAACCTTCCTGTGAAAAGCCTTCATCCCTCCCTTTGCCCATTTGGGTGAGCCATGAGGAAAAAGGAGTCTCTCAGAAGATTATGCAGCACCCCACAATGCTGGCTTCTGGCAGTATAACTGGGCCGTCCAGTTCATTCACTCTTCTCATGAAAGTAGTATGTATTAGTGGAAGGTTTCATCTTCTGTCCACAAAGCCTTTTTATTTTGTGCACTGAAACTGCTAGTAAAATTCTAAAATGCACCAACTTGTTTGAAAGCCTTCGGGATATTCAGAGAAGAATTATGGTTGTGGCCAGCAAACTCTTCGCCATGCTGGAAAAACAGGTCCTCCAAAAGACATAAACAGTAGCCTCTAAACACTGCTGCAAAGAACAGCATCCAAACTGGAGCCCAGGGGAGGTGGAGAGCTGGTCCTTGAAGCAAGGCACGGGAGGGCTGTGTGCTGAAGGTGTGCCTGAAACTGTAGCTATTTGCCAGTCCCATTGCAAAGTGTCCTGCGTTCACCCAAGAGGTCCTCATTCAAGTGTTGGCTTGAGATCTGCTCCATGCAGGCACACTTGCGGGGCTGTCAGAACAATACCAAGTCAGATCTTTTGCCGACTGGCAGCTACGGAGTAGGCACATGTGGTATGTTTGAGTAAAGCACAAAAATCCCAGAAAAATCCCCTCATCCAAAGCGTTCACTGAAATTTCATTTCCACTGAAGTTTCTAACCATTTCTTGCAACGCAATGGAGTTTTTTTTTTCCCTCGCCCCTAATCTGTATGTTGGTAAAGGACTGGAAGCTAAATCCTGAGAAGCAATAGGCATATGCTGCTCCTAGCTGGGAGCTGCAGGTGATTGACGCTTCCCAAACTTGTACATAATAGCTAAAGCAAAAATTTCACTGCTAGTTAAGCGTGTGGTGGGGATCCAACTTCATTGTGCAGTCAGAAGACTGCGTACAGTAGCAAAGCGATTTTTGCCAAGTGTTAAGAAAAATCCCCAAACTCCTCTTAAAACGTTTGGATCACCAGGATGGCCACGTGCCTGTGAGCTGAGGCCATGTGCTGGTGAGCTGAGTCACCTCTGCTGCCCAAGGAGGAGTGCCACTGAGACCTTGAATCCAAGCGTGCGTCGAGATAAATATTTGACTAAACATCTCCTGAATAGGCAAGATATCAGCCGGTAGTGGGAACAGGGAGGCAGGCAGACAGGATCAGAGCACTGGCTCCCGTATTGTCTCTGCCAGTGGCAAATACCAGATGCTTATGAGAATACTGTGAAAAACCTGCCCATAGGGTGAGTTTCCTCCTCTCCACCATCTGGTACCACTTGGCTTCTTCCCAGAAGCGCTAAGGTTTACATCCCTTCCAAAAATATTTACCATCCTATCTAACACGGGAAGAAGGCCAGAGATAGCTTGATACCTCTCTGCCTTTTGTAAATACTCCTTTATAAACACAGATGATGCAACACAGGTGGGAGAAACGGAAGGTAAGGTTTTACATCCATCTCGGTGTCACTAAACTGCACCCCTCAGCTACCGTGGCATCAGGGGACGTGGTGAGCGCCACATTCAGCCCTGAGCTACGTGCAGAGCTCAGAGGAGGGGGCTCTCTGTATCCGGGGGCACAGCTTGGTCCCTGCAGCCTGGAGGTGCTTGTAAGACAAAGCACCACTCCCAGGTTTCAGTGATGTCTTTCCCCAATGCGAAGCACCCACCCGCTGCACAAGGCCCAGGAAGCTCCTGGGATTTAGACTTGCGTCATTTAAGCCACTGGTGATTTAAACACTGGCTTGGCCGAGAGTATATTCATATGACACGTTTTTTTTTTCCTCTCTCGCTGTCACCGTACTTTCCTTACAGCTCCAGCAACCATTTGCAGATGTTCTGGGTGAGGCAGAGTGCTGTTCCATGTGTGGCAATGGATTTAGACCAGTTTCAAGTGAACGATCTTTGTCATCGTTGATGTAAAAACAGGAGACAAACCAACAGAAGGCTGGAGCAATATCAGCGCCGTTCCCTGGGAGCGCTCGGTTTCATGGCAGGTGGCTGTAGCCGGATCAGCCTCTGCGCTTGGCAGGCAGCCCCCCAGCAGCCCGTGTCCTGGGGGATGCAGCAGCCCCCCGGGCTCCGCTGGGCTCCCCCGCTGTCACCGTGCATCCTTCTTTTCCCTGGCATGGCTCCGTGCTTGGGCCAGGCGCAGAGCTTGGCACTGGTGGCTACAGAACAGGCACCGCGCTATTCAAGCAGATGAGGCCATCGGTATCAGCGGCAGGAGGTCGGTGAAACCTGAGCCCTTCTGCCATAGAGAAAACAGACGATGTTACACTATCCCCTGTCTTCTTTACACTCTTCTTTCTTATTTCTGAATGAATAAATGACCTCTTAGGTATATTGGCAGACCAGGGACTTACAAATACCCAATTTTATATTATAAGCTATCCCTGTTGGTACCCTTCGCTTAGTGGTAAAGTGTATTTTCTGCTTGCAAGACAACAACGCTGCTGAGGACCTAATTTTGCCTTTTACACCTCACTGAAGCCAGTGGGATTTTGTAGTAGATGAGAAAGGAGAGTCATGCTGTAAAATGCTGACACCACTCCTATTTATCATAGAGATATCTGAATAATTCATAGTGTCAAGCAGCGCAAGTTAAAGGAACAGTGTCACAAGTGGCAACATCCAGTTTTAGTACATCCTACCCAAAAATAAAAACTCCACAATTTCTTTCTTACATAAAAACCACCATCAGTCTTTCCAAGGAAGAACTACAACGGTGTTACAAGATGTAAGGTGATACACCAGACAGGGATTTCCCTGCAATCAGACACATGACCCTTTACCTTTGCTTTGTGTGGTATTTGAAATGAAGTAAAATTGGACCCAGATTGGAAAAAGGGACAAAGTGTCCTTCCTCCATGCTCATTCTGACGCACAAACATTGCAGAAGACCCCGGGCTGCTGTCGCAGGTCTTCGGGCTATGGCTCACTTTCTGTTCCTGATAACAACTGCCTTTTAGAACAATGAAGTGCAAAGCAAAGGCTGGAGATAAGCTGTTCATGGCGTCGGCAAGTCAGAGACCCCTGAATTCTGAGGATGTTTTGGATTGAAACCAGACTAACGTTTTTCCAAAGGGCCCTGCTCATCACACCAAACTGAATGAGGGAAAGCCCTTCGGGAAATCACGCTTGCCCTTCGGATAGAAATGTAGCGCTTCCAGCTCGTCTCTGCTTGCGCATGTGAAAATAAATCTCCTGGAGTTTTCAGATTTGTTTTCTGCTCAACGCTTCACGCCCGTTAGTTTGGACCCGTGACCCTTCCTGGCTCTGACGTTTCAGGCTGGGTGCTGGGGAGGGGACGCCTGACGAACGCTGACACCTTGCCAGCTGCCTGGTGCGGGGTGGGGACGGCGTGGTGTGCCTCTGCAGACGTGAACCGAGCGGGAAGGCGGTGCCATTTTAGACCTCCTAACCAACGCTTCTCCCGGTCAACACACCGGCTGGCTCGGCCAAGATCCCCTTCATGGTTGGGTCCTGTTGGCAAGTGATTCTGCTGCCTCTGCATCCTGCCCACGTCCACCGCCGGACAGGGACACCATCACCCACGGGGACACCATCGGAGTACAAAGCAGAGGCAGACGCCACGCTGTCCCACCGAGCCCGGGGGAAGCCCTGGTGTTGGTGGGGCAATCGGACTGCCACGGCCAGGCTTGGCACCTTCCCCATCATCAAATCTCCCGCACCCCTGTCACCAGCGCGATGCCGCTTGGCACTGCCTTCCCCCCCCAGCTCGAGGGGTTGCGGCAGCGCCGCTCTGGCTTAGGTTCTTCCCTCCAGCTAGCAGGTTGCCATGCCTTTGTATTCCCCGCTCATTCTCTGCCAGGCAGTTGTTTACTGCTCTGAAACCTCCCCTCTTGCCGACCCACATTATTGTCCCTGGCAATCCTCGTTGCCACAGAAGTGAAACTCTGAAAGTGAGGAATTAATTGCCTTAGGGCTCTGATCATTTTTAATGGTGCGGAGATAATCTGTCAGACCCAGGAACCATGATAGTGCCGAGCAGTCAGAGCAGCAAAGTTCCCCATCTTTTTGAGCTTATTTTTAGTCTCTCCCCTTTGTTTCCAGAGCAGGTAAAGTTGAGGCTTCACATTTTGGGTACAACTTTAGTTCTGCTCTGCAAATACTACTTTAAACCATGATGTACATTGGTTTTGATAGCATGCAGGATATACTAGGCTTAATTGATCAGTCCTGCTCACAAATTTGAGCTTATTTGCTATACTCCCTGCTTTGCCTTCATTAGAAGTGAATGTAACGCTCAGGAAAGTTTCCAGAATTGACAACTCCGGAAACCAAAGTTCCGGCTGAACAGAGCGAATCAAAGCAGATTTTCTATGCCCGTATGCTCCCTGCAGCTTAACCCCATGGCCTTTAGGTTGACCTTATTGTTGGGATCACCATGAGGACCAGCCCTACGGGTGATGTTGCTCTCTGGTCTGGTAACCTGCCCGTTGAAATGTGCGGTGGCTTGAACAGCCCTCCTGGTGCTTCCATCTGGTCCCTGTGGACTTCTGCTCTCTGCTGACTGGTGTAACTGGTCTGCTGCTGACCCAGGCTGGCCTTCAGCCCATGGCTCAAGAGTAGAAAATACCATGGGGTGGTGCCAAATAGTGTAGCACCTATGAAGGAGTAGCACGCATTGCTACCATCAAAGAGTCGATCCAGCCTGTCCGTTAAGTTTCCAAAGCTTTATCTTAACAGTGCTGATTTTAACAAGTCTGGCTTTGGATATTTGATTGCAGAAACAGTCCCAAGCATTGAATTTCTCTGTGTCAAGAAAAACAGTAGTTACTGCTGTACACGGCACTTCTGCTTTGTCTGCAGCTGGGAGACCTGCAGAGGACAGTGCAGGAGGGAGCCTGTGGGAAAGGGGTTCTCAGACTGCCTGAACTGGAAGGCACATCTACCTGCAAACCCTGTGTAAGTAAGGAAAAGAGACAGAGGGGTGAAAAAAAGAGAGGCTGAAGTTCCCGCAGAAGGCGGTCAAGGGCAGGGGTCTAGGTTAGGTCCAACTCCATCACAGGGAGCCAGGAAAATATCCCCTAGGAGCCAGCCCGGTGCCTGGGGAGCAGAGACCAGCGATCAGAGCCTCTCCTGACCCTCCTGTGCATGGGACAGCCCCTTCGAGCACTTGGTGTTTGCTCATCCCCTGGAGCCTGTCTGCTGCCGGCCGCTCCTCGAACCCTGTCTGTGCGATATCTGTGGCGGCACAAGAGCTGCAAATCCCTTTCCTACCCCCTCAGTGGCCGAGCACATCCATGTCTTGCACAGTTTACTGTCTGGAAGGGTTGCTGTTGCTGCTCTTGCACAGATAATCAAGAGCAAATAGTTCCTAGATGCAAGTCTGGTGTCCTTGAGAGACTCGCCGATCAGGGGAGGAAGCCTTTCTGCAGCCAGCGCTGTCACCCTGCGTGGGCTGGAGTCTGCAGCTGGGGAGCACAGGAGCGACTGTCAGACAAACATTGTTGTTGCTGTTGTTATTACTATTAATAATAATAGTGATAGTATAGAGAAGCTCTGAGAGACATGACAGCTCCTGGCTTACACCTCATCACTGACATTGGTGGCATTTCCTTGCCTTTGTCCCCTGAGGAAAGGTCTGTCCTTGCTGTTGGGGGGCAAAGGCAAGGTGGGCTGTGGGAGCCGCACGTCACTGCTGCCACCCCTTCCCCTTCCCACACGCAGTCCCGCTCTGGTTCTTCGCCCCCCTTACCTGGCAGGCTGGAAGAGCCGCGGTGGCCTGGGAGGGGACCCTGCCCATCACAAGCATCAGCCCCGCTGGAAGCAGCATCCCTGCCCGGGCAGGAGCCGTTCCTTTCCACGGGAAGAGCTCAGCATCGCCAGGTTGAAAGCTGAGGGAAGGGAGAGAGGAAGCTGCAAGGGCTATTTTTACATGTAGTTTCTTCAAGTAATGGTTCTTTGCCATTTCTACACCAGGAGCAGGCTGTTTCAGGGCTTGTAAACACAGCCTGGCTCGTGCTCGCTGCTGAGCACTAGCTGGATCAGCCTCCCGATAAACTGAAGCCAAAACAAAGGTGCATTTGGCTGCTGATATTTTTGTGTATCATCTTCGAGGCAGATTATTTTGCAGCCCTTGTACTTATCAGAATTGTTAGACAGGTAAGCCTAGTCATTTTAGTTTCACTGGATGAGCTGAGTCCTCTCTTGGGGTAAGTGGGAGCAGTTCCGCTAACTGGAGTGGATTTTGTACCTGTCTATAATTTGGTGCCCCTACCTCTGTCCCCCCGCTATGTTAAAAGGCCACACATAGTGGTCTTGAAAAGAGTATAATAAAGACTTGAAGCCCCTTTCCCATTTGGAAGTACACTGGGCACTGGGATGCAAAGGGATGCGGGACTGTCGGAGCCCACACAGGGGATACAGCCTGCAGCACGTCCTCGTCACCCAGCAGCCTGCCCCAGCACTTTTTGGGTGCAGGATGGTGCTTTTAGGTGCTGGACAGTTGTGCCTCTACAAACTTCTTCCAGTGCAGGTTTTTAGACACACAGTTACCTCTTTTTGCCACTAATGCAAGGGACATCTGCTGTGAGGGAACAGGGTGGCTCGAGGGACCGGCAATAATGAGATACGAGCCCTTTGTCTCCAAGTTACTTGTTCAAACCCAGGCGAGATAGGCAGTGCTGGGGAGTCATTACCGCCTGACAGCTGCTAAATAGGTGGTGTCGATTGGGTCGGTGGCCTTGGTCAACTTTCTCATTAACAGGTGTCCGCATCTCAACACCACAAAGAGAACCCAATTATCAGCCTCATCCCTGACAGTGATTTAGTAGATAAGAGGAGAGATAAATTACTTAGTTGCCAGGATGGGCTTGGAAGCATGGGCCACACCAGCAGTGGGGTACTGCTGATGGAGGAAAAATGTTTTGTGTTAAGCTTCCCCTTCACTACCCCTGGGATAAACAGAAGGGTTAAGCCTTTGGAGGTAACAAGCCTACGGTTTTCAACAACTTCACACACTCCTTATTGCTTCCATTCTTTAATGTGATAGTGCTAAAATACTCTGGGTCTACTGCTTTAATTCTAGAGGAGTTGTCCCTGCCCACTGACAGTCCTCTGTATAAGGCAAGAGTTGGCAGATCTGTGTCTACAGCTGCTAGGCAAAGAGAACACAAATTAGGGAGAATTTTTTTAATCACAATGTGGCTACCCACAGCATCATGAAAGTGCTTTAAATATTAGGCTAATAGTTTTATTACAAAAAAACCTAGAGGCTTAAAAATCTCAGAACTGCAACTTTTCTACATTTATGTTTGACAACTGAAATGCAAAAGGCTTGGTACAGCAAGAAATGCAGCTTAGGCTTAAGCGCACTGCAAACATTCCTTTGGCTAAGTAAGAAGAGGGCTTGCTTTTACTCACAGCATGGTCAGTCTTAAATAAAGCTTAAATGTATATGTGGGAAAAGGTGAAATTAGTTTGCAGTTGAAAAATTAGATCAGACCTTTTTAATGAAAAACATTACATTAACTGATTACATCATTATTTAATACTAAAATTATGGCAACTTCATGCCTCAGAGAGCTTAATATTTTTCTTCTCAGACCCTGTCTTACAATCTTGCGTGATTTTGGCTGTGAACCTATCACATAGCAGTTAGTGCAGGAAAAAATGGACAACTAATGAAAGCTGTTGCCTGTCCACACGCTACTTCATTAGCAGAATTCATAAATGAGACCCAAGCCTCGGATCAGTCATGAACTTTCACCTACTACGTACGAGTGGTCGCACCTTGCTGAAGAGCTGCAGGGACCCGGCAGCAGGCGTGGTTGATGGGTGATCTTCAAAAGCCTGCTGGCCCTGAGCTGGGCAAAGGCAGTCCATGACACAGGGACGTCCATCACATTTCGCACACACCTGTATCGAGGTGGCTGATGTCCAGCGCAGGAGTAATGTTGAACTGCTCCAAAGCACTTTTCAAATAAATTTCTTCTAGAAATCCAGGGATGACCTATGGTTTCTGCTACAGAGGAGCGAAAGTAGAGTGATCATTTATACACCATTTATACAGCCCTTATTTTTTTGTCCCGTTAGCAGGAACTGAGAGCAGGACTCTTGGATTTAAGTCGCTGACTATGGTTAATTGCCACTTAGGAGGGCAAATTCCCCGTAACCGGGATGGCCAAGGGAAAGCTGAATTCTCTGTGAAAATGAGGGAGGGGAAGGGAACTAGAGCAGGACGAGAGGATCCGGTGCATGTTACAGAATCACAGAACTTTAGGATTTGGAAGGGACTTCTGTGGGTCATCTAGTCCAACCCTCCTGCCAAAGCAGGGTCACCTACAGCAGGCTGCAGAGGACCTTGTCCAGGCAGGTCTTGAATATCTCCAGAGAAAGAGACTCCACAACCTCCCTGGGCATCCGAGGCATCAGGAGACGGGGCACACTTCAGCTCACTTCGCAAAACAGGCTCTGAAAAAAACAATCCTAAAGGACAGCCAGGATGCGGTGCTGGCAGCACGAGGCCCCTGTATCACTGCCCTCCTCATCCTCATCCTCGTCCCCCCCACCCTGGCTGCACCTGCAGCCAGGTTTGGTGAACGAGACCTTCACTGCAACTGGGAACTAATGAGAAAGTTTCCCGTTTGGGTTTCTTTCTTTTACGCACTACTGAAGGAATTACTTTGAGGCAGATTACCATGTTCCTGCAGCCTTGGCAGCACTGTAGTTAGAGTGATCGTAATACGATTATTACTCTATGAGAGCATGAAATCAGCCATGAATCTGATGAGGCTGTTATCAGTGTCCTAGCTGATTATGTTATAACAACTGCACATGTAGGGAAAAATATATTTGGCTTTTTTCAAAGTGATTTACTTGGTATTATTTAAATTCTCTTTTTTGTAGTCTTAAAGGAAAGGCATGATTTTTATAGCTACAGGGTTTTTTTGTCTTCTGTAATGTGTCAAATAATCCCTAATAAATTCCTCATTCTTTACAACAAACCCATACTGCTAATTGCGTGATGAGATAAAATTCTTACTCAGTTACACAGAAACAACTATCAAAACAATTTATTTACAACTGCAATGAAATTGAAATTAAAATTAAACTCAAGCATGAGAGCTGCTCCTTTCTGAAGGTCTCTGAATGTCCTTCCAGTTTTCAAGTAATAAGTTCTCATGGGACACATGAATTCATGCCCTTAATCCATTCTGACTTTAAAAGTCCAGCTTCTTTTATGGAATGTCTCATTACACGAGCTTTTGCTTCAGCAAATGCACTTCCATCAGTTTTCTCTGAAGTCTGTTTAATATTACATCTTCTGAATTATTTAATGGGCAAACATATGGATTAAATAAAGCAAACATATCTACCAGATTTTATATATACTGGACAAACTTTCAACTTTCCAAACTTTATACAGCTCACATATAACATCCCTAAGCCTCAGGCCTGGGCTGCAGTATGGTCTCTGTGGCACAGCCATCCCTAAAGTTGTGGCAACAGGACCTTAGGAATCCCTTCCCACCCTGCAAGAGGGACAAATCTCAGAAAAGGAGCGAGTCAGAGGTCAGACGGTGGAAACCTGTCTTGAGGCGAACGATGGCGGCAATTAGAGCAGCTTGCATATTGCCCCAGTGTGTAAGACGGAGTGTCCAGGTACACCCAGAGTTCACATCTGCCCGTTTTCCCTGCTCTATTGCTCCCCAGTAGCCACTGTCTGGTTTTCACCTTCCATAACAGCTTTTTTTCTGTGTTTTGGCATTTGGCTGGCTGCTGTGAAATTCAGTTTGAGGCTATACTTCCATGTTTTAGAGTGATATATAGCCCACGGTGAATATTTACCCGTGTAAGAGTAAGCCAGTCTAGAGTTTGCCTCTGATTAATCTGAATTTAAATCTGCATTCCATTTCTCCTGACCTTTGAAATCTCTCTCATGACTACCCATCAGAAAACCTTGATATGATAAATTAGAAATTCTTTTAGATCTTGGATCAGATTGGAATAATAATCACACTGCCTCCCAAATACCCATCTGAGGTTTTGTTAGTTTGTTTCCAGAAACTGTGCATAGTCTAAGTCACAAGAGTTGCAGAAATTAAACTGGGAACATTCCTACAAGTGCATTTAATTGTTTAAGTGTAGAAAATAATAGTCTCCCTGTTCCGTGGCTCTTTCAGGCTTTAAAATCCAGACACATCTGACCACAGTTTTAGATTATTAGTGACCCTTTTCTGAACTGTTCTGACATGACAGTTTCTTTACATGCTTTGATTAGTTTTATTCATAGCTGAAACTGTGAAGTAAACTCAGCAGCCAGATGCATCTGTTAGCGCTGAGAAATTGAACCAGTGTTTCATTATTCATAGCAACCTAGGTGCAAACCAACCAAAATCAAATAAAAAACATCCCAAAGTAATTGCTGTCTGAGCCAATTATCAGATTTACTTATTGGTGCTGAACAAAAACAACAGCTCAGAATTTGAAAGGTATGAAATAAAACCAGGCTGCAGCCAGAAGGTGTTTGAGTCTGAGCAAGAAGGGCACAGAGCAACCGAGAGGCTTGGGAACCTCTGGCAGTAGAATAACTGATATTTACCTTAAGGTTGAGGGGAGCGGACAGGTATCCAGGAGGAACATGAGTGGTATATGCCTTTTAAATGATCTCTTTTCCTAGTAAAGGGATGTACTGTTTAGGGAGAAGTCTTAGAGCCTGTGGCTGATCGCCACTAGCCATGTTTTTAACGCTAGGTTGCTAAATGGGCAGGGATACCAGGAAAAAAAAGACTTGCGCAAGTTAAAGGTCTCATTAACTCCATTAACTGGAATCATTTGGATTCCCATCCGTAAATAGTCCGTTAACGAAAGAAGCATCTCAGTGTCCCAAACTGGGGGTCTATGATCTTGTCAGTGACATTGTCCCTTCCAGCATCTTTGGTCTGCAAATTCATGAAGGAGAGGTCAAGGTGTCTGCTGGCACCAGCAGCACATCAGTGCTTTGCTCCATGTCCTCTGCAGCCACATTGTCAGTGTTTGGGCTCGTGTGGGGATGGAATACCACAGGAAAGGGAAAAAGATGGTTAACACAGAGCTGCCGAGCACAGTGGAGATCCGTGAGTCTCTGTTGGAGCAAGCCTGGCTCTGGCCTGACTAATGGCCAGCTGGAGCTGGCAATACCCCAGACAGGATGAGAAGAAATGGCCGCAAATTGCATCAGTGATCATTTAGATTGGATATTAGGAAAGATTTCTTTACTGAAAGAGTTGTGAAGTATTGAAACAGGCTGCCCAGGGAAATGGTGGAGTCACCATCCCTGGAGGTGTGTGTAGATGTGGCACTTCAGGACATGGTTTAGCAGACATGGTGGTGTTGGGTTGACGGTTGGACTAGATGAACTTAGAGGTCTTTCCAACCTTAATGATTCTATGGTTCTAATGCTAGCCAGGCCTGAGCTGGGTTGTACCAAGACACCCAAAGTCTGCAACACCACTGTCCCGGCAAGGTGCAAGGGCCCACCTGCACCCCAGCTGGCAGAACCAGTGCGTGGAGGAGCCTGGGGCTGCAGGCTGAGCCCGCTGCCCCTTCGTCACCCACGGGCTGATGGCAGCCGGAGAGGCTGCACGGTGGCAGCTGAGGAGTGATGTGTCATGCAGTTAAGCAGTACCTGCATCTTGACCCGGTTTGTCAAATTTTTTCTCTGTTCCTACTGATTACTTTTAAAACACCTTTATCTTGTTCAGTGCTCCCTGCTGCAAATTCCGCCTTGAAAACTCTGGGAAGGCTTATTTGCTGCTCCTCCTAGTGTCTGCTGACCCAGGGACAAGCAAGGTTGCTTCTGAATCCCATCTCTGACAGCTTAATCAGCAGAGGTGCCGGTCAGGCTGGGGAGGCAGCTCTGGGCTGGCTTGCACCACCAGCCCGCAGCACCTCCCGCATTTCCTTCTCAGCCTATGGGCCCGCCACCTGTGGGAACGGCTGGTGTTGCTGTAATGCCTTCTAGGGGTACCTCAGCCCTGTCATTCACTTTGTGTGCTGCTCATCACTGCACATACATTGTAAAAACTTTTCCTAAACCATAGTTTATACTTCGTTTAATCTTCTCTTTCATAACCTTCTTCCCATACACAACAGTTAGGTTGAATTTTTGGAGGCATTGCAATAGCCCCTGGGATCCATCCCTGAGCACTGGGGCCAGTTGTGCTGGGTGCTGAACAAGCACCTGACAAATTGCTTTCTGTCCCAAGGGGCTCACCACCCAAACGACTGCACTGTGTTTTGGAGATATGAGCTTTGGCTTACTAATTGTCTGTAGTGTATAGCTGTGAACTCCATTTGAGTGATGCACCCTGTCTGCACTACCCATGGTCTTTTCCTTTCTTAGTGGGTTATTTCAAATTTTCTCACCTGCAAGCTCAGAGGACAAAATATCCTGGCTGAGATCCTGGCCCTAAAGGAGTCAGGGGCTGTGTTGCCATTGACTTCCATGGGTGAAGACTGTGCCTCTGTGATCAATAGAAAACAGGTCTGAATTCTCACAGTTGTATTTATTTTGGATTTCTTTTCTTGTTCTGTGTCAAAATAATGGAATTACATCTGTATTAAACAAGATGTTGGCAGTCCTTCATGTAGGTGTATAAGAGACAGAAAACCATTTTTCCTCTAAGTGCCCTGAAACAAATTTTCATAAATATATTTCGTAAGGCACTCAATTCAGTTTCAGCAAGAGTTCATGCACCTCTTCCCTAATGAATTGTGCTATGCAATTAAGTTTTATCACGTAGAAGACAAGGTCAGTTCCAAAATTTCGCCTGATAATGCTAAGCACACACAATGAGCTTCTCAGAAATTCAGCATTCTTTTCCTGATTTGCCAGTTAACCTCGCATCTCTACAAAGATGACTACGAGTCCGGCATCTTAGACTAATGCAAATAATAAGAACAAATTAATTTGGAAGCTATTAGCAAAGTAACTTCCATTGATTTGAACCTGTGCTTGCAGCAAAGTCATTTCCCATTGCTTTTGCAGCAGAAGGTTGCTCCCTTCTCACACTCAATTTAGTATTTTACTTTAAGGTTTTAACAGTCAATTATTTGACTCAGGCAATTCCAGTCCCACCAAATACAGAGAAAAGGCAGGTTGGAGAGCCAGGCTTGCATCTTCGAGCTCAGTAGGAGTTTTGTAATAAATGTCATGGATCGGCAGTGGAGCCTTAAAAGAAAGACAGTATAAGAATGTATTGTGTTTACATTGCAAAATTAGCCAACTACCCAAAAAGGTAATTTCCAGCATTTTTAATGCATTTTTTATTTTTTTCTATACCCTAAGCATTTTTTATCTTTTCAGCGATGGACAGGAATCAGGTACCTTGCTGAGATCTAATCTTCTACATATGACAGATTTTTGACTGGGGTGGAACAAATCGGGAGCCTGACTTGCATTGTATGCCAAGGTCCTAGGCCGGGAGATTTCTGGTCAGCAACTATAAATGTCGTAGAAATATTACGGAATTACTGAGTGCATCAAAATTTTATCCGCTGCTTGGTTTACATTCAATCCACGGGGCTATGAAGTCTTTGAAATGGCCCTAGGTGATCTAAAAGCTTGACTCTGCCACGGTGGCAGAGCTCGTGTGACCCAGTTTCAAAGGCTTGATGCTGTGACAGGGCGGGAGGAGACTGGCGGAGCCTCCTTTCGCCCAAGCCCAGCAGAATTCCCTTTGCACAGGAGGAGTTTCTTGCATGTAAAGGACAGCTCGGACAGATAAGCAAGAAGGATGTGAAATTAATAGGGGGAAATAGGATGACAGGAGGGGAGCATGAGTTCATGTGCATGCGTGCCTGCACGCAGGAGGGAGCATACTGGCTTTATCTACAGTTTTGAAGCATTGTTCTAATAGCAACAGACAAATAATCCAAGCATATATTACTGCTCCTCTGCTGTGTTGCTCATTGCACAGACAACGTGGTGATGAGCACAGGAAAATGCCCAGGGAGAGAAATGCAGCAAAAACCCCAGTGTCCTTTCCTGCGTTCACGTCTATTCTGCAGTATTAGCCAAAGCAGACAGATGCCCAGACATCGTCCTGTGTCAGCCCATCCAGTGATCTCAGAGCAGCACTAACAACACACAAGTAATTGTAAGGCACGAGGTTGTTTTGTTTTGCATGGAGCGTATCTCCATTTGATAGTAACCGTTCTGAAGTCTGGAAGAATTTTGCACTCACTAAGCTGATTTTACAAGCAAAGAGAAGTGCTTGTCAGCAAAGGTTAATGTAGCTGTCACTGCAGGAGAGCCCTGTGGGCAGAAAGAGTCTCATCTGGCTGTTTTTTAAAGGGCAAGAGTCATCACAGTGAAGGAGGAATTTTTCCATTTCTAGAAGCCTTTCACATCATTGCGGTGAGCTGCTGCATAAGTTACCACTTCTCTACAGCTTCTCTCTTTTCATTATTATCAATATTTGTTTCTATTACTTGCATTTTAAAGCCTTATAAGATGTTCTTGTCCAAAATGAATAAAATCTTTATTTGAGAAGATGGAAAGAGAACATCTGGGTGTTTTTGTGGCTTGCATTGGTACAATATTAGAGTGCTGTGAAGTAGGGAAGGACTGTCTCCCCTTTTTACTGATGGAAACAGGGGCAAGGAGAGACTAAATGCTGAAATTAGACTACATACCCCAAGCTCCTGCTTTGCAAGTCACAAGCGCCTTTCATACCTGATGGTCTCATTACGAGGGAATTGAATCCAAATCTTCAGTGTTCAGGCTACCCCTTCACCACTGGCTGGACTCAACCTTCCTTAAAGCAACAAAAGTGAGATCCATGCAGGTATGGAGTAAACACCCCTAATTTGTGTGCATTGGTTGTAAAAGAGAGAGGTTTGGCCGTGTCAGGCTAGCCTGACCACGGGAGGGTCTCATGCTGGAGGCATCCAAGCCCCATGGTAAGCTCCCATTTATGTCCCCAAGATGTCACCGGCACAGCCAGGGGACACACGTGCTCCATGTAACAGGAAAAGCATAAAAAATTACCCTGAGACTCCCAAATAGCAGCTGGCTTTATTTACCCCTGGTTGCCAGGAGATGGAGTCATGCAACATGAAGTAGAGATGCAGACAACATGCATCTTTGCCTCCTAGACAGCACCTTCAGTTGAGATATTCAGGAAATCTTCCCTCAGATCTTCCAGAGCAGAAAGCTGGCAATGCTGTATGCTTTGATGAAGAGGCATGCAGGGGGGCAAAACTAAATGTGAGCACTCTCTTGTGAGGACAAGGCTGTGGACAAGCCAGTTTCCCATCTGCAGCAAGCTAAAAACCATTTGGTACAGCTTATATGGTAGCTGTTTGTATGGTAACAGCTCTTAGGTGTTACCAAAATAGATTTGAGGCAAAGACTCTGAGGTGAAACCTGGATTTAGATCCACCAGAGACCAAAACACTGTACACATGTTGCACAAAGAACAGAAAAAAAGGCACTAATACTTGATCCAGATCCACCCCTTTAGCTCTGCCACATCAGACAGAGAAAATACCCGTACGGTCACAGGCAATGTGTTGCTGGGCATCTCCACAACCTGGCTGAGAATCTGCTGACAGAAGTTGTACCCTGGCAGAGCTTCACGCATGAAAGCTCAGCATGGCTACCAGATTTGCATTATCCCAACAGGTCAACCATCACCTCCAGTGGGGTCTGGAGACAACCCATCCTGGAGCACCTCAAGGCCTGCCTTGGGCTTGGAGTGACCCTGCAAGGCCACCTTCTTCGCTCTTCAAACAAGGCATTTAGGAGTAGTAAAGAACTGAGGGCCCCTGAGAAGCCATTCTCAGTCAAGGGATAAATGATGGCTCTTTCACGGACCATTGCCTGGGTTGCATAAAACAGGGTCAGCGTTTAGAAACATCACCGGATCCTCCGCAGCTGATAAACAGTGAAAGCACCAGGAGCAGCGATGCTTTTTTCAGTGCTGATGCTTGCTCAGAGGGAATTTCCTTCTGCTCCTGACCCAGATGTTGGTACACTGAACCAGGCTCTGATCAGCTTAGCTTGGGTTGCTGTAGCACGCCCCAAGGGCATCCAAAAATAGCAATGCTGTGTGATCTCCAGTGACCTCCCAGTTATTTCTGTGTGTAATTCAGGCTGTTAATTTTGACATGTATTAGCTGTAGTTAGTTCAAGACCTCCTTATCTGACCTCTCTCTTGCTTGGCCATTGGGGCTGAGGGAGGTGATCGGACCGTGACTTCCCAGGTACGACCTGTTCAGGGCTTCTGGCGGGTCACTGCCGGGGAAACTCCCTTTGCTCCGGAGCTTTGCTCCTTCCTTCCTGCAACAGCCAAGTCTGCCGACCCCTGGCACCCATCAGGCCCCACTGAAAATGCAGCTGCCAAGGGGGAGGCCAGGGTAGACCCAGGGCTAGAAACAACTTTCAACACACAAACTCCTACAGCAACAGATACTATCACTCATGAATTAAATATCAAATAAATATAGCTCTCAGTTTATGGTAATTTCCAAAAGATCTTAGAAAACTCTGCAAAAATAAAAATTCTGTATAACACCTAGAGTTTGCACCTGAGCCTTGGACTGCCAATGCCGCCGTGACTTCTTGGCTTTCACTACTAAGTGGCTGCATTGCTTTGTAAGCGAGTGCCACATCTGTTTTAGCATCTTGAGCTGTGTCAGGTTCACCCATAAATCATAACTGATATACAGAATATGAGACTTTTGGATTATGGCAAAATAACTCTAAGTGTCTGAAAATGCCCTTCTTTTAAGACTTAAGAGTTTAATACTACGAATTAAGTCAATAATTGTTGAGAGCTAGATTTGCAAAGGTCTAGAGGCACATACGGACAGTGGGAGTGCCAAAGAGGCCGAAGCACATCAGACACTGAGCTTGCGTGGACACCAATGGAAGGGACCCACGGGTTTCTTCTCAACTTTGCCCAGAGAACACCAAACCAGTGGCGGGAGAAGCATGATCTCCTTGGCCTTCTTTAGACGCCATACTTTGCTAAATAAACCGAAAATTTGCTTATTCCCTAGCAGAAAATGTAGTTCCTTGCATATTTCATGAAGACACTGAATTTGATTGGAAACTAGTAGCAGTGTGGTTACCAGCTCCCTGCTAGTACTGGGGCAGTTAAGCGAGGGATATAACTACCCAAGAGCTGCCAACTGGGTCAGGATTCTCCAGGTGTCCTACCCTATGCATGGTCTGCACTTCCATGGTCCCTGTCCCACCAGAAGAGAGCTTGCCATGTTATCCACATGGACTCACGTAACTTCTTTTTTCCTTCCTCTTTCATCCTTCCTGAGATGTTGTTTGGTCCCCAGACACGTCTTTGATGAAACACACGTCTGAGGGCTTGGTAGAGCTGCCAATGTTATGCACCTCGTTGCTCAGTCAGAAAGGTTTCAGAAATACTAAATTTACAATCTCTCTGTTTCTAGGCCAGCATCTATTCTCTTTTGCTGCAAGTCCTGATTACATTGGGGAAGAATTTTTCAAGTTACAGCTCGCTTTTATTGGCTATGACTTGTATTTTCAGCTATTAGAAAACATCTGAACAACCTGTTTATTAGCTCCTTGTCCACCAATACGGGTGGAGTAATGGCAGCACTGGCTGCTGCTTGCTTTGTTCCATAAAAGTAACATTTCTGTGGTTGTTAATAAAAAAAAAATTATTCTCTCCAAACTAGAGATGGGACTGGATGATCCTGGGACAAAGGCACGGATCCAAACTGGATTTTTCCTTATCAGTATGGGCTCAAGCAACAATTAATCACCTTTTCTTTCAGTGGAATATACTTGCTTCGGTAAGTGAGCTTTTTCACTTCTCAGAGGAAACTAAAAAAGCGAGGTATTTTATTATGCCTTGGATCACTGATGAGAAAAGGCTCATTTGTACAATTCACTGAGCAAGTCTTTTGGTCTGTTTCTTGTTACTGACAAATTACACGGTTCTGTGTAATTTACAACACAAAGCATTCAGATGTTACGTAAAATCAATACAACACTTTCTGAAAAGAAACATACATTTTAATGCCTTTATTATTTTGCTTGTGACCAAAAAGGGGAAAAGATCTATGTGCTGTAAAATAGACAGAACCCATTCGAGGGTGGTTACTTATTGTTCTATTGCTGTTACTGCAGGGAAAATAGTAGTAATTTTTAAAAATCATTTCTGCATGATCTGCTGTTGTGTGAGCTGGTAAGAAAATACGTTCTTTCTGTGTGTGCAACACATAAGGAATGTTTACTGTCCATATGGTCTCTTCGGGTCTCTTGCATTAGAATTTCTATGGTAGCAAGTAGTAAAGCCAAAGAAGAGAGGGAGTTACCTGACTCCTGTAAAACTGTGACATTTACATCCTGCCTGTGTATAAAACAAGCGTAAGAAGGACAGGAACAGCATTTAGCAGCTTGCCACCTGTATGGGAATCCAGGATTTTGTATGCTGCGGCTGAGCTCTGCTGATTTACACCATCTGCGGGGCTGCCCCGGTATTTTCTACAAACCTTTGCTGTGACATAAGACACAGAGCCCAGGAATGCGCACCGGAGGGTGCTGCTGAAGCAAGAGGAGGTGCTTCATCACAACAGGATTAAAGGATATGAGGGACTCGCATAGTTCCATCACCAGGAGAAATGCGGGCCTCAGTGCCACAGCGGTACATTTCATTCCACATCTGAGCCACCCCAGCATGTCTGGAGGCGGCAGGATTTCCGCTTATCGAATCCTCTGACGGTATTCTCAGTACAGCACGTGATATCGCCTGCACGGGGCTGGCTCCTCGGGTTTCTTGCATTAAACGCTTCCTTAACATCAAAATGCGTGGGTAGGCCTGTCGCAGCCGGTGCGACTCCAGCTGCTGCTCAGCACCTCCCGGTGCTCTGTGACAAATCACCTTAAATGAGAAGATGCCCCTTCGGTTTCGACTGTGGTGTAAAACTGTCCTTCTTGCATCTTTCCAAAAGCTCGAAATGTTGTTTTCTATTGTCCATGTATGATAGTAAAAGCTGTGCGAATGAGCGGTCTCCACGCCAGCAGGTCGCCTCCACACTGCCCAGCGCGGACTCTGTTCACTGGAAGGCAGGCGTTACCTTGCTCTCATCTGTGGGTTTGTGTGTACGTGCTGTGTACATGCACACACACATCTTTCTTTTGTTCTCATAATAACAATAATCTGCTCTCAGTATCTTCACCAGTAAGGAAACTAAAACACTTGGAAGACAAATGAGGAACAGAAGGGTTTCACAATCAGATGCATAAAGAGAAGCAAAGCGTAATTTCCTCTACGAAGAGTTATAGCTCTGTATTTAATTCCTGACTGTTATGTTTTTAGGGATGGTGTTCACAGTTGGCTTGGGTAGGAGCAGTACATCCTTTGGCTGTTAAAGCCTAGAGCATTAAACGCCCCGCTGTTGACCCAAATTGCACTCGAGGATGGAGTTCCAGACACTGGGTCAAATGTTGGTCATTTGATCAAATGCGATTTGATTACATTTCTAAGCAATGTGCCCACATTCTCTCTGTCTCATGAATGCTAACAAATTCTAACATATGCAGCAAGCGTGAAAAAATCTGGATGTTGCACATTCAAGGAGCTCAGCTTGAGAGATATAAAACTGTCTTTTTGAGCTGCAGAGTAGCTAAAATATTAGTTGCTTTAATTGTCTTAAGGATTTCAGGTTTGGTACCCCAAACCAGTTCACGTTTTAGAAATATGGGCTTTTTATGCCTGAATGTTCGGTTGTGTGCAAGCAAATACTGCTGGCTTCTTCAGTTTCATCCATCAATACAAATGCTGATTTTGAGAATTAATTGAAGTCAACTGGTAAAACTCCTCTGGACTTCAGTGGGAATAGGACAAATCCGATATCTTAATCAAAAAATACCCCCAAACAAACCAAAAAACATGTTTTCAATAACCTATACAGCACAAACTATTCAATTGACTGATTCAGGTCTTTAAGCACGAAGACAAGTGTTCAAATTATCCAAATTAAAAATCAGCCATTTTAATACAAAACCTCCTGAGTGGCTAGTTCTCAGACTACCACATGATCATGGTGAATACTGCTGAAATCAAACCCTATCCCCGCTCTATAATTGCTCCACAGATCTGTGTTTTAGCCCTCAGGTAGCAACAAGGGCAACTTCAAATTTAGCATTTCAGGTCAAGGGCAGCAGCTCACCTCCCGAGCTTAGTCTCCAGCAGTGGCTCGGCAGAGAACTCATACAGAATGAAAAACAGTGATTAAAAATATCAACAGACTATACCCTGAAGATTGCCACGGGGTGAGGGAGCATGGACTGTCCTCATTTTACAAATGGAAGAATCCAGGCAGAAAGATGGGGACTGGGGAATCATCACACAGCAAGTCTCCAGGCAGGGCTGGGAAGCAAAGCTGGAGCTTTGTGCTCCTATCCACCACAACATAGATCCCTCAAACACAGCCCATGAGCTCCTACCTGTGGCCTGGGAAGCCTCAAAATACAGCTCACGACAAGGCGTAAAATAAAGCATCCTCGACGGAACTAGCTCGTTATTGAGGCCGAGGCAGCTACGGTCTCTGTTTCAGTTGTGCCTTGCCTGTTAATTGCTGCTGTGCAGTCCCCAGGCTGAGGGGCAACCAAAAATTTCCCTGCCTGAATGAACAAAACGCCGGGCGTCCTGGCGTGGGGACGTATCGTAAATGCACACAGAGGGCTTCCCAAAGGTATTCTATGCCGCTTCGCAGTCATCAAATCTGCAGCTCTTGCTCTACAACTCGCTGCTAAATATGCACAGCATTTAATTTTCCTTTCGTTTCTGAAATATTGCATGGACGCCACACTAATCGGCAGTAGCAAATCAAGAGGCTATAAGATAAATCTCATTATCACAGAGTATGTTTGGTTACTGTGATCTGTTCTTTGTATGTGAAGTATTGCTGCAACGTTAATGAACAGTGGTTAAAACCCCTCACAAATGCTGAGACAACAGCCAGTGTTAACCACAGGAATAATGCACTATCAGGGATGAAGAGGAAGATGCATTTACATTGGTTGCTTTTACAGGAATATAGGACTGCGTAACTGCACACTTGTTTTTTGCATGGCAAGCAAAGTTTTCAGGGGCAGCGGCTAGATCATGTGCTTTCCAAGGCGCTTACCACGGTCGACCATGAAAAAGTGGTTTTAAATGACCAAAAACAAAAGGGTAGAGAATTCTCAAGTGAGATGATCAGGTATTCTGGCTGCCTGCACATATGCAAAGTTTCTCGTGACCTTAGCGGCAGTTACATAAGCATATGGAGAGAAAAACAAACTCGCATTAAATGCTGTAACACATATGGTCTCCTGAGAGGATGTTCCAAGCCGTGTAGTGACTTTACAGTCCATCTGCACCGTACAGCAGTTCTTTGGTCTCAAGGCAGGAGTCAAAAATAGTGTATCAGCATGAACTCTGCGTTCTTTGTCTTTTCTGGGCAGTCTGCATGCTAATATTGAAATACGTAACAGACTGGCTAGCTGCGTTTAACAGCAAAAACCCATCATGTACGTGGGACTTGATCTTCCTAGCTGATAGCATCACAGGTGATACATGATATGCTAAATAAACAGCATTTGGAGTAAGTATTTTCAAGGCGTATGCCAAGAAGAACTTTGAAGTTAGGCAAGTATCATCAGCGACTTTATTTCGTTTGGGCAGGGAGGACGCGGGCAGCGCGGACGGAGCCCCAGCCTGAAGCGGAGGAGCATCTTCGTAAAGGCGAACACATCGCCTGCACTACCTCGGGCCGCACGGTGGGAGCACACCGCCAGCCCCCTCCTCTCCAGCCTCAGAGCTGGACCTAACCAGGGTCCCACCCTAGGCTGGGGTTGCGAAGGATGCCCGAGGGCGCAGCAGCACCAGCTGCACTGAGCTGAGTGTTCTTGCTTCCCACCAGCTGCACAAACTCGAGGCTGCTGTTCTCTGTCTGTGTTGGTCATACAGGAGGCTCATCCAGAGCCGAGCCCCGCGGTCCCAGCCGGCCCGAGGAGCTGGTTCCCAGTACGCCATGCCCTAGCGTCCAACGCCCCGCTGCGAGCGCGCAGCCGAGCACCTGCGCGGCTGCGGTCCGGCCGCGATCGCCCCGAAAACGCCTCTCGACGGCCGGCCCCGCAACGCGAGCGCGCCGGGAGCGGCCCCGCGGCCCCGGGAAGGCGGCGGG
>Ga0065711_1033351_pt1 | contig 25664 bp, 13 predicted proteins | sample Hoacrofraction12_FD_59098 | JGI IMG/M metagenome (GOLD analysis project Ga0065711, IMG submission 59098) | Hoatzin crop microbial communities from Cojedes, Venezuela - Epithelial fraction 12 v2 (version 2) | ecosystem: Host-associated > Birds > Digestive system > Esophagus > Crop | place...
TCCGGGGCGGCGGGGGGTGGTGGGGAGCGCCACGGGGAGGTTTGCTCCCCAAGATGGAGGCGAGGTGCCTGCCCCTAGCGCTGTGAGCTGAGACCCTGCTCCCGCTCTGCCACCCGCACTCGGTCCCTCGGGTTGATTCCCTGCTGCTCTGTGGCCCTGAGCCGTGCCGGGGCTGTCGTGTGGCTGCTGGAAAGGCTTTGCGGGTGCCATGGGTGCTGAGAAGGGGTGGTGGCACCAGCTGGAGCGTGAGCCAGGGTAAACCGGGGACCGCTGCAGAGCTTTAGGTGTTCGGCGCTGGATTGTGTCGGTGCGAGGGAGCGGGAGTTGACGCTGAGGCCTCGAGCCTGCCGCCTCCCTGTTTGCACCCGCGTGGAATCCGTGGTGGGAGCTGGCCAGGCAGCCGTCGGAGTCGCGCGGGGGGCAAGGCGGGTGTTGTTCGGGCACAGGATCCAGTTTTCTGCATGGTTTTGGGCTGAGGCAGCTTATGTTTCTGGTTATGATGGTTCCTTGGTCTTTTCATTTAATCATATTTTTGGTTCAGTCTGCATTTAAATGTCAAGCCAATGCCTATAGCATTAAGCATTACCAGAGCTGCTGGGGAAATTCCTCTGTTTCGTCTCCTCTTTGCTGGGGTTGGAGCAGGAGCCTTTTGCCATCGGCTTGAACACCTCTGACCTGTTTCCACCTTAGCAGGCGCTGGATGCAGAATGATAGTAAGGAAGGGGTAATCTGATGTAGATTTTCCCTAAGAAACCCAAGTATGTTTGTGGTGTTGCTGTAATTTATCTCTGCGCTCTTCAGATTTAGATTTGTGTACGAGAAGGTGGCATTTTCTTGAGTTATTTAAAACATTGCTGTTTGTATATCTGGGCTATTTTGTTTTTGTCCTTTGTCTGGGACTTGCTGTAAACCATGCTGAGCTTGCTTAGTGGATGAGCTAATGCTCAGTACTGCTAGCAAGCTGTCTCTGAACCCTGTGCGAAGCAAGCTCGGACGTACAGGAGGCAAAAATCTCAGTGCTCGTAGCTAAAAGAGCTTTCTCCCAGGTTGCGCTTGCAATGTGGTAGTGTGCTTGTTGAGCTGCGTCATTTACATCTGTCAAAACAGGTTGTAAAGACATGTGCTGTGCTTACCCCTATCTGAGTCTGAGTGTTTTTAGGGTTCTTCGTGTTTCCAAGTATGTGACCTGAAGTTAGATCAACAGCAAAATGTCCTGCTTTTGGGTTTAAAGATCATCTGTGAAACTCAGCAAGGCTTCTTCCTCTGTGTAGCTTTATGCAACTGGGATATGGGTGCGGTGGGTTTTTTTCTGCTGTATTTTCTCTGTAATCTACCCTTAAAACAATATCGGACTAGCTCAGCTGGGAGGTATGACCTGTGCTGACACATCCATGTACCGAGCAAACAAAGAATAGCAAGGCTATGTTCAATGCCTTTTGCATGGCACCATGCCAAATACTCTCTTAGAGAAAAACATTTAAGCTGTGGCTGTGTTTTTAATTATAAAACAAGACCCACAACGGCTGCTTCTTTTGGGATGCTGTGATTTTTTTCTTTTTTTTGCTGGAAAGATTGCAGCGTTGTGGCTCATGCGGCTCTCCCAGCCCAGCCTCTGTGTTGGAAGGACGGCAAACTTCTGCAGGAGGAACGCACTTCCAGAGCTGTCCCCAGGCATAGTTTGTTCTCCAGCTTGGCAGGAGCAGAAAGGGAGAGAAATCAAACCAAACCCAGCAATACTGCCTAACTGGGATGAGGTGGTAACCACGCAGGCAAAGGACGGGCAGGCGCTCCCGGGAACTGGGCTGAGCAACAGGTTGTTTCTCATCTGGTTGCTTGGCAGTTGGACAAGATTGTAACTGCTGTGAAGGTGGTAGAAATTGTGGCATTGCCCCTCATCTGCTGCTGCTGGGCATTTAACTGTTGGGGTATTAAATTGATGAAGGAGGGTAGCGGGGGGAAAAAGAGTGATAGTGGAGCTGGGGTAGGTTAAGGGATGAGGAAGGAAAGTGTTAAGAAACCGCAAGCCAGCTGCACTTGTGGGCAGTGCCTTGGAGTTCAAAGCTAAGCTTGTCCTTTTGTTGCTGAGCCAGCAGGACCGTGGAGGTTCAGAGGAAAGACAGGCAGTGTTTAGGGAGCAGATGACTTGGTGCTTTCCTGGTAGCATTGAAGGTTGTGGAATTACATACAAGAGAAGAGGAATCGGGCAGAAAAAGTAGAAAAAGGAGGAAGGAGGTAGGAAAACCCTTTTTCTGGGATGATTTTGGGGTTATAGGTTCTTAGCACTGATGCAGATTGTTAAATTGAAACCAGTAACACTGCCCACTCTCATGCTTGTTTTTCAGCCAGTACTTGAAAATTGTTTGAGTCATGCTTGTCACAGAGCTGGCAATTGTAAGACTAAAATGATGGCTATCCACATATGTCTGGGCAGCCCCTGTGTTCTACGGTATTAATAATTTGGTTCCGTGGAGCAAGAAGAGTGCTGGCGAGACCATGCTCTCGGCTCTGCTAAGCACTTGCTGGCCCAGCAGCGTTTTTCGGTTCTGTCAGTAAAAATGCAGCGTAGCACTGAAATAATAAGCTCATGCGTGTGTCAGAGGGGGGATGTCAAACCTTGGCAGAGAAAGATTTCAATTCCAAGCTTGAGAGAACTGAAAAGTAATGGCTTTTCTTATCAAAAAACTGCTTGGCGTCTCTCGGGAACAGAATAAGGGAAAGAAATGAAAGGGCCTGGGGGTGGGTGTTGCAAGTAGGGTTAATTGTTCCTGCCATCGAGATGCAGCACAGGAAAGTATCGTTAGGGGGAGATGACAGTTTCCTTTGTCTGAAACATGGACTTCCCGCTTCCAGGCGAGATATTAAATGTGCAATGCTTTTTTTGGAAAATGAACTTGTGTACCCAGGGGAAAGGCGGCTGCAGAACATGTCAAGATCTGCTGGTTATAAGGAGTTTAAATCTGCCTTTTCCCATCCGAGATTGAGAGATTAAAAAGCTGGGCTTCAGCACCACTGCTCCCTCAGCCTGTCTGCCTCAGGCTGTTGTGTTTTCACTAACATTGCTCATCCGAGCCCTTTAAATCCCCAGGTTTGCCGAGTAACATCAGCAGCAGGTGCAGAATGAAGACTGTGAAACTTGTGCCCGTGGATGTGAAGCATTTGCTGCTCCCCTTCCGTTACGCGCGCGCCGGCCGTCCTTTCTCCGAGTTCCTGCCTCGTGAGCTGGATGTTGTCAGCTCCGAATGCTGTTTGACTGAGTGTTCTTTTTTTATTATTATTCAGGTGTTTTAAGGAACTGGAACCATGACGGACTCCAAATACTTCACGACCAATAAAAAAGGTTAGTGTTAAGCTGGTGCGGTGGATCGGAGGTGGTGGGTGGCTATTTTTACACAGCTTTTTTGACTGTGTGCAGAAGAACTTGTGCTTTTCTGTTAGCTCTGTCCCTGTTTCTTGTCTTAATCATCCAGGGAGAAACTTCCGAAGTAGGTCACATGGTGACAAAAGACAAAACTGATGTATGTTACGGTTTTGTGATATACAGAATGACCCAAATTTCTGCTTTTCCAAAGATTAGAGAACAAAACATTGGGATGTGAGCGCAGATCTGGTCAGAGACAAAGCTCTAGTTATGGAGTAACAAGTTCAAGACTGAGGACGGTTGCTTTGTTGGGCATCACAGGATTAAGTTGATGGAGAGACATTGAATATTGAAGGTGTAAGTGTGTATCTCTGCATCAAGCTGTTGCGAAGATAATGGAATTTCCTATTGCTGCTTCCTTCAAAGCTGTAGGGCTCTGTTTGACTTTCCCTTGGCTTTACTGTAGGTGTGATGGTCACCTCACCTCAGGACAGACTGCTGCCATTGAAAATGAGAAGGTGGGAAAGGATCTTTGGGAACACTTTACCCATTCATCTGCTTCAGCGGAGGACTTGTTCTGCTGAAACTGTCCCGGACAGATTTTTTTTTTTTTCTCTCTTTCTCCTCCCCAACCTATTCTTAAAGTAGTGTTTTTCCCAACTCTTGCTGGCTGCACTTTAGGCCTGGTGTTGCTCATCTTTCTCCAGTGGATGTGGGAAATGGTTTGCACTAACCTCTGCTTTTCAGAATGACTGAATGTTTCTGCTGAATGCTTGCTAGTGAAAAAACTACAGCGTTGATCTATTTGTGTTTCATTAAGCTTCAGAATAAGCTCATAAACTAAGCAAATGCAGCTTTCATCTTTCTAAGGAGCTACTCTACGTGTAAGTTCAGTCCCAAAGTATCAGGCACATTTCTCTGGGAGGCTGCGAGAGGCCAGCCCGCACTGTCTGAGCTCTGCTGAGCACACTGCTGCTGGCTCAGCTCTGCGCCGGGCACCATCGCAGTGTGAGCAACGCGAGCATCACTTTCCCAGGCAGGAGGTGTGACGAGTGGTCACTGCACTGCGTTCTTCAGACAGTAACTTCTCTTCTTTTTCGAAGCACCTGTTAAGTCTTTTTGTGTCAGGGTCTTCAGTAATTAATGTTGCTGGTCTGACAAAATGTCGTTGGTGTGTAGGAGTCAAAGGTTAGGGGCTAGAATGTCTTTTTGTCGGAGCTATTTTGAGTTTTGTAATGTGCCCTCAGCCTGTGGCTTCCAGGGGGAATACCGCTCGTTGTCCTTCCTGGGGAAAGCTGTCTGTCAGTCAGGAGCATTGTCCTTCTCACACAGCTTGCTCTGTCTGGAACAAGCATGAGAAGTTGTCTTTTGCACGTGTTGCTGTATTTTACAAACTTGCTTTGCCACTGCAGTGACCCAGCCTGAACTGACTTTCCATGCAGTAATATCTGGAAGAAGTGGTGTTGTGGAAGAGGCTGCTTCGGCAACCTCAGAATCCAGGGAAGCTGTGTTACTTGCTACTTTTGTTAGTAGTAGCTCTGTCTTTCTAGCTCAGAAGGAATTTATTCCACTGGACTAAAAGAGTTTGTGCTTTCCTGTTTCTGCTGCTGTGTATCATGGCATTTGAGCTACACTGCAGTTGGCTGTTTTCTCATTGCATTCACAGGAAGCAGGCGATGATGAGCAGAAGTTAAAAAGTCTGGGCAAAATTCCTAGCTAAGTTAGGTTTTATTTTTTTCTTGCAGGCACTAATTTGGTGTCTCCAAATATCTTTTCATCCTGGTTATGTAATGGTTGCCTCTGAGAAACAGACACTGCAGTGATGTGGTTTCACGTTCTGGAAGTGGGAGAGCTGCAACATGCAGCGTGGTGCTTGTTAACTGCTTTTTCATTAGCAAGTTATAGCCCGTATCATTCTCTGAGTGTCACAGCTTTGCCTCTCGGTGAACCACGTTCCCTGTAACATCTGGCAGCTTCCACATGTTGCTGTGCCAATTTTATGGGAACAATGGTCTGGGAAAGTAAAAAAGTCACTTCGCAGCTATCCCCGAAGCCTGACCCTTTTCCTCTCCCAAGAAGCTCAATCTGTTTTGTCTTCTGCCAGGAGAGATTTTTGAACTGAAGGCTGAACTTAATAATGAAAAGAAAGAGAAGAGGAAAGAAGCTGTAAAGAAGGTTATTGCAGCCATGACTGTGGGGAAGGACGTCAGGTAAAAACAACTTTTCTTTCACCTGTAGCAGCTCTGGTTCTCCTGGGACTCGGTCGGGTGTAGTGGCACACATCTCCGTGAAGCAGCTGCGAGTTTGTCATCTCGGCTGGGTCGTGAGGCTGGCTGTGTCCTTGCCTATGCCGTGCCTGAGTCACAGGTTTCTCAAGCTCCTTCCTGCTGCTGGAAGCAAAAGAAACAATTGTTTTCAGCGTGGGTTTAGCTAAATGCCTATTAGCCCTTTTTATTTAAAAACTCATCCAGAATTCAACTATTTTATGTCACTTTAGATGATGCTTTCTCACTGCTTGCTAGCCTGGGTTTTAGTGTTAGAAAGGTAATTCCAAGTGTTTTTCTTAGCCTTACTTGTCATAGCATAGATGTAAGCTGCACTTTAAAATGGGTGGTTTTTGAACTGAACCTTTGCCTCTTAGCGACTGAAGGACACAGGCGTTTATCTCCTGCAACATAGTCCCCAGTACTTTTTTTCTGTCTGAGGCAACCAGAAAAACTTGCTTAAGTGAGTGCTTTCTCCCTTCCAGCTTCTCCTGTTAGTGGAGTCCACCATAAAGTCACAGTAGTCCTGGATTCACAGCAGTGTGGTCTGTTGCCACGGAAATTAATGTAAGGTTGCAAATTTAGCATCATGACTTCACTGGAGAACGAAGGAACAGATAAACTGGAAGGAACTAAAAATAATCCTTTTGGCCAACAGCAGTTGCCCTTCACCTTTAGATCTCTACAGCATACCTGAGAGCTGCAGATACCCTCGTGTAACTGCCTGTGTTCTTCTGCAGTGCTGTTCACAGATTGCTGCTTGATATAGGAGTGAAACGCAGCTTGTCAGTGTTTAAGCTCCTAATAGCTGTGGAGTTTACTGGTCTGAAATTTGGCAGGTTCTTTGTAAATGTCCTGCATTACCAGAACGTTTTTAAGCAGCTTTTTTCTTGTGGGACCAGCTCCAGGGAGAGCACGGTAGAGTCTTCTCATTCGGTGAACTCCCCAGTTAAAACCCGTTTAGGAAATGGCATTAGCTTTCACCTGTTCCCGAACTGACAGATGTTAAAGCCCTAGAAGAGTTTAAATGATAAAGCTATTATAAAAGCCATTGCAGACTGTTTTGGGAGAGAAGCTGACCTCTCATTAGACAGCAGGGCAGGTAGAGTGGAACTCCAATTTTCCTGGCTTCCTGGATATTGTTACTGTCCCTTTGCATACCATGTAATCTCATTGATTTTTCTCTGTTCTTGCTTACTGTTGTCTATCCAGCTCACTCTTTCCTGATGTTGTGAACTGCATGCAGACTGACAACTTGGAGTTGAAGAAGCTGGTCTACCTGTACCTGATGAACTACGCCAAAAGTCAGCCAGATATGGCCATTATGGCTGTCAACAGCTTTGTGAAGGTAACTTGCTCCCACGGCTCACCAGAAAATGGTTGAGTGCAGCGGCTGTCACCACGTCTCCTTTGTCCGTTAGCCTTTGTGAGCTGTTGTTTATCTCTTCTTTTGTACTTCATTCTCTTGGCTGGGGGTGCTTGTAGAGGAGCAGAAAATAAGGAGTTGGCATGCTGAATCCCAGCAGGTCTGGGTCCTCTGTCTCACTTGCTGTTTCTAGTTATTGCAGAGGAGAAGACGTAAGCACCCCTGTGAGTGGTTATGAGACACCCTGCTCCAGCAAAAGCTGCTTCTGTCATTTTACTAATCATGATTACCAACTTCTGGTATTGGATAACAGAATTTATATTTTTCATCTTCCAGCCTTGGAAGAGTATCTCTGTCATATAGATATCTACTTCTTGTTTGAATGTTTCTGCTGTGCTCTGTGTGGAAAAACTTTATCTCTGGTGAAACTGAAAGATGATTCACTGGAAAAATAACAGCCTGATCGCTGTGTTGTCTTTAATTCTGTTGTCAAGTTGCCTCTCCTTATCTAGGAAATGTTATTTTAGTCCCATGTTATGTAAGTTAAAAAAGTGCTTAGAGAAAGTTTGAGACTCCTCCTGGACCATTATAAAGTCTGAGACACAGTGGAATCTGACCATGTTTTTAAGTTTCTAAGCATGGTGCTTGATGCTGAAAGAGGTTGAGAGGACCTGGGCTGAGAGCGGGTCTGCTCTCCTGGCCAGAGAAAATGTCCTTACCTTCCTCTCTGGAAATAACATTGTTGTCTGTCGTATCTCTAAAGTGTAACTCTGTTAGAATGGACTAGCAAACAAACATGGTGTTTTCCAGCTTCATGCTTTTCCATGCAAGGACATGCCTGATGTCCCTGTTGGCAAGTTGAGGGACAAGTGTTGTAAGGAGAAGGTGTTGACACTAGTCTGCGCTAGCTCAGCGCCTCACACGCAGTTCACAGTTCAAGGTGTTGAATGCGCTGGTAGAGATGTCACTTCTCTTGTGTGCCTCAAGTGATGCATTTGGGTGTTTTTTCGGCTGTAGGAAATTTAAACAGTGAAAGGTAAATGTACCTTATGCTTTTGTAGGCCATTCTGCATCTATCCTTTTATAGGCTGATTTTTGGAGGAGTGTTGCTCACATGCAGATGGATTGGATGTATGGAAAATTACGTAGGTTCGAAGTATGAAGTATTATATGCCCTTCTGCTTTTTTCACTCATCAGAAAAGCACCTCTAGACTAGCCTTTGCTTAGTGCTTCGTATGTTGCAAACCCGAGGGATGCTTGTGTCTAGAACTGATGGCCTGTGAGAAATAGCCCTCGATGACTGTTGCATTGTGTTTAGTTGTTGACTTTTCCTATTACGTTCTTTTTTAAACCAGTAAGGCTGGAAAACAGTTTATCATTTTGTCTGAAAGATGCTTGTGGCTAGCTTTTGGGTGGTGGGAGCTGCCCCTCGAGCTTAGCTGTAGCTGCTAGATCATATTGAAAGAAGCTTTGCCTGGGAGAACCAAGGGACACTGAGATCACAATTTTACAGGCTATTGTAGCCTGAAAACGTCTTGAGATGGTGTAGAATGTTTCCGTGATCCAGCAAGTTCCATCTTTTGTCCCTGATCTGAAATAACTGCCTTTTTTAGCATGTAATCAGAGAAAATGCTTTTCGTTTGAAATGAGAACAGCCTGAGTCTGGCTGCAGGGCAGATATCGGTTGCTAGTGGTGCAGATTTGTTTACTGCAAGTTCTGTCCACTTGCAGGACTGTGAAGACCCAAACCCTCTCATCCGTGCTCTGGCTGTCCGTACAATGGGATGCATCAGGGTGGACAAGATCACCGAGTATTTGTGTGAGCCTCTTCGCAAGTGTCTGAAGGATGAAGACCCTTATGTGCGAAAGACTGCAGCTGTCTGTGTGGCAAAGCTGCATGACATCAATGCCCAGATGGTGGAGGACCAAGGATTTCTGGATTCTCTGCGTGACCTGATTGCAGACTCCAATCCCATGGTAATGTATATGTCCTTCCAGTGCATTGCTTGAGTTTGTAATGGGCACATAATCAGAAATGTGAAGGCTTTTAATTGCAGCTCATGCACTGTGATGAATGCATAGGCTGGAGAGCACTGGTTGCTTCAGAAAATAGGAAATGCCTTTCATTCCTTGATCTGTTTGGGCTTTTGCCTGTATTGAGTGCTGTAGCAAAAGTTTAACTTCCAGGTCAGATGAGTCAGAAGTGCAAGAAATTCTTGATGCTGCTACTTTGGTGACAGCTTGTAGCTATTGCTTTGCTGCAGGCCTTCACTCCACTTGGAGTAGGAGGCTGGATGAATTCATTCACTAAGACAGATAAATCCACTGGCCTGTAATGAGTGGGGAAAATCAATGCTTATGTTTTTAATAAAGTTAAATGAGTTGTCAGAGCAGAGGTGGAGATCAAGACCAAGAATTTCACAGGAGTAAACTACCTACTAAATCAATATTTTATCACGATTCCTGAAGGGTCCATTTCCACACCAGACATCTTCCGCTATTATTTTTGCCGCTAAAATATGGCGGCCAAGGGACTGAAGTGCTGCACTGCAGAATCCTTTCATTCAGTATTTTTTTTTCCTGTGATCTACCAGAATCCAGTGAGCATACCGATACCATTGTAACTCCTAGCAGGGAAGGTAACTTCTGCAGCTTGGTTTAACTCTGTGTTTAAGGATGTGACTGCTACTTTTTTAGCTCTTCTGGAGCACAAGTCTGATTTGACTCTAAGGACACAAGTCTGATTTGACTCTAAGGACACTATTTCACATTATTAGGGCAGGTCTAACAGCTCTTACTATGGTGCGTGAATCAAAGCACATAAAGCAAATTGCTGTCCTGATATAGCTGTCTTTGGGCAGGTGTGGATAAGTCAAGTGCAGGCAGTAAGGTACTGTCTCCTTTAGTAGGGGAGTGGAGGCTGCTGATTGCTTTACTTCCAGCTTTCTAGAGACAGTAAAACTAAAGGTGTCTGACTTTCACAGGTACAAGTCTGTGAGCAGTGGTGCCCATGAGAAGATAGAGGTGCCTATTGCCTCTGATACCTTCCTCTTTTACAAGCTGCTCTTTTTGTGTGCCTCCTTGATATTTTTTTTTATGACACATTTATGCATGGATATTGATGACTACTTGAAGATGCTCTCTCTGTCTAGGCAATTTTGAGGCATATAGGGGAACACCTGTGTTTGTTCAATTTAATGTTGAGGGTGTGCTTTGCAGCCTCTCAAAGTACTTGATTGGGCTGCTTTAGTTCCACTTACATGCTGGCCCCTGGCACTCACTAGCTCACAGGCAGCAATGGAGTGTGCTGTGGAAGAGTAGGTTATATCCCTTGCTCCTAGCCTTGGTTCTAACTCTTTAATTTTCTTCTGCTGATTACAGCTGCATGGATAGGAGTTGAGGAGCTCAGGCTGAAAAGATGTGGTACTTCAAGAGAAATTAATAAGGTTTTGCTTGCCCTTTCAGCTCGTTGATCTCCATGGAACTAACTGTTTTGGTAAATGAACCTTCGGCTGTTTAGAGAGCACTGATATCTATGTCGAAAGCACATTAACTTAATACTGACTTAAATGAATGCAGAGAAGAGGAGAGATACCAAAGGGCAGCGTATGCTCCATTTGCTAAATAAACCACCAAAAGTAGTGTAGGGATTCCTAATAAAACATCAGCACAACTAATGAGCTCCTTAGTGGATGAGGGTGGGCTGGGGCAGCAAAACCTTTTGCGGCTGCTGCAACTGATTGCAGCTCTACAGCTGCTGAAGCTGTGCAGGGTCACAGCACCTGCCTCGTGCCGTACTCGCCTGCTCTGCATGGAGCTGAGGATTCACAGCAGGAGAATGCAATTTGGAGAAATGATAGTGATGGAGAGGAGAGGCCTATGGTGTGTTTTCAGACCTGCAGGCTTTGAGAGGACCACGTGGCTGCTGTTCAGTGTACTGTTTCCCAGGTTTTACTGTGGACAGGACATTATATTATTGCTTTTTAAGAGTGAATTGGGAGACATTTTATCAGGTTTGGGGCTCTTATAACTGCTGACTTATTAGAATATTTAACCTGGTTACAATTTTCAGTATATACAGACATTCCTTCTAGTTAAGTTGATTGCTTTGTTCCCCTTTGGAATTCATGCCTTTGTGGTACAGTTGTTTCCTCAAAAGTACAGGATCTGTTCACCCCTAATTGAGGTTCATCTTTGTACTCAAACCTTCCAGCTCATTGCTGCTTTCTCCATGTGAGTGGGGTTTCCTGATGACCAGGACCTGTGTTTGCAATGTAAGTTATATTTGTGTGCAAGCTGGTATTTATTAAAGTATTTCTGTGAGCAGGTGGAATGCAGCCCTGTCTGGAAGCTCTTTTTAAGGGAAATGTATGTATCAGTATCTGGTGTCAAAAGAAAGCTTATTGAAAAGAATGGTACAGATGGCTCTGTCCTTATGGCCTGTTCCTCTGTAAATGGTGCATCTCAATCATTGCAACCTGTTACCTAAACTGATTCATATTTATATTATTATAAATGTTTCTCCTTTTTTGATGACTTGTGGAAATGGACAACATTAGACACAATGAAGCAGAATTTTTTAGATGGGAAATCTACACTTGTTCTCTCTTCTGAGAAATTAGGATTTTAAGCAGGAGTTAAAAACTCCTGTTGAAAAATAGTCTTCAAGAGGTGTTTTATCATGATTTTGTAATTGGCTGCCTCTAGCACATGAGCAAGCACTAACCATTCTAGCTGGGTGCTGGGTAGAGTAAGAACTCCATCTGTGGCTTGCTAATTGCCTTGTAATTGTGCAGAGATGAGGGTGCATGTTTCTATCAGCTCAAATCACCCTCATCATAAAGATGATGAAGTTGGAGACATTTCAATTTTTTTTCCTCCCCATATTTTTGGACTAATAGTTTATTGTCATAGAATCATGTGAACAGAGATAGGGGATGTTCAGGGCATCGCTTTGAAGTCCTGTTGAGGTGTTGTAGGTGCACAGGCAGGGTGCTCTTCCCCTTTATCTGGGCTCTTTGTTGTCAGGATCTGGCTGCGTTCAAATCCAGTGATACAGTGATCTTTTGAACACGTGTGGGATTGCACTCTTCCGGATGAGCTGGCTGTAGTTGTGATTAAAGGACTGACACCCGAGCCTGGTGGTTCATTAGCTTTTTCTGAAAAATCTGCGGTAGCTTTGCAGTTTCTCCTGGATGAATTAAAACTTCTAATTGCATTTATATTGATATGGAGATATATATAGCAAGTTACCACATGGATTGGTAGCTTTTACTGCATTTCAACTGAGTTATTGAAGATGTCTTACCTTGTGCAATGGGCTGATAACGCATGCAAGAGTGTGGTTCGGTTACTGGCTGGTTACACTGTGGAAGTTTGATTATGGACGGAGTCTTTAATCTCATTTTACAGATGGACCTGAAGTGCTTGTGGCTGCCCTTTCTCGCTTGGGATCCTGGTGAAGAGTTTCCCTCCATAGAGGGAACCCTCTTTTCTTCCCAGAGCCGTCTTAAGGCAATTGCTTCTAGTTCTTTGCTCTGCCTTTCCTTGTGTAAAGCTCAGCAGAACCAGGTCTGGTTGAATATAAAGCTAGGGCCTGGCTGCTTTGGGCTGGTCAGCATGCTGCTGGACTTAGTGCTAGGGGCCTTTCTTGCTGGTAACTTTGGTGTAGTGCAACTCAGAAAGCGTGTCCTCCCATGATCCTCATGTTGTAACAAAATACCGTTTTGATATGATGTCCAGGGATGTTTGTGTCCTCCTGCTCACACATGGGATGGCAGCTCACTGCAGAACACCTTCGCACCAAGTAGCAACAGTAGGTTGGAGAGTAACAGTGAGGTGGGAGAGGTGGGTCTGTTGTACACCTGCTGATGGCCAGAGGCTCTCTGAAGTTTTGGACAAACTTTTTTCTTTTTCCTGCTACTGTTTTGTTCTGTAATTTGTGAATCGGACCTAATGACTGGTTGCTCGTCGTTGGACTATTGCAAGTGCTGGGCCTTGGTGAGGAAGACTGAGACCACGAGGTGGCAGCAGCGTAAAGCAGAACCAAAGCTGTTGATAGGTGGACACCTTATTTTGTAACTGGTCCCCTCCTGGCTTTTATCACTGCACTTGGTTTTCTTCAGAAATGTAAATATTAGCAGAAAAATGTGAGAGGAAGTCCATCTTAAGCCATACTGATCTTTCAGTATTTGAATGGAACAACCTTTCTTTCTCCAAATATTTTCAGTCCTTGACCTTCTAGGGTGACTTTTAACCCATGGAATAGTTTTCTTGTCAGTCTACCTGTTGTACACGTGGCTTAAGTTAGGATGATATCACCTTCTCCCAGTTCTTCTCTAGGTGCTGTTGGATTTTTAATTCTCTCTTGTAGCATTTCTTTTTCCTTGTTGTGCTTGACCACTGTGAAGCGCTGGATCAAAGCTTTCACAGGTGTGGCAGTTCTGCTCCTGTGTTTCTGCGGGCTGTACAGACATAGCACTTACATGCTGTCCAATAATATGTGATGTTACAGTTAAACTCTTTTGTTGTGCCTGGAGTTTTTTTTTTGCTTTAAGCATTTGCTAACCTGCACTGAGAAGGGAATCTGTTGAGATCTGATGACTAGAGGTGGCGAGGTCCATCTTGATCCACTCAGAATTATCTCTAGCAGTATGGAGTTTCTATAGTTCACAGACTAGACTAAAAAGCTGTTGATATAGATCTCAGTGCCCTCTTGTCTCTCCTGCCTTGATTGCAAGCCATGCTGGTTCCTTCTCTGTCAGCCAGGACTTCAGAGTGTATGTTTGCGCTTCCTGGGTGACCTTATGGAGTAAGAAGGTCCTCATTTTTTTATTTTTTTTTTTCTACTAGCTGGCAAGTAGTATGTCTTTGAGACAGCACCCTGAGGTTTGAGCCTGTTTAGGAACAGAAACAGCTTTTGCTTCCTGTGCTGTCCTCCATTGCGTACTTTGCAGGAATTTTATCGCTCTCAGCTGAGAAATGAGCCCCTTGCTGAGAAACTCTTGGTGGTCTTCTGAGTCACAAAAGGACTTTGTGGGAGGCTGTATGGGACATGAGACTTCTCTTGCACAGGAGGAGCTGGAACAGTACAGGAAAGCGCCAGTTCCTCATGGGGAAACTTGGACTTTTCACAGCGGTGTTTTGTTTTCCCCTATGCAGCTAATGTTTTATTTAGTACAAGGAGTGAACTACCGCTCCTGGATAGGTTCATGATTCCTGCTCATGAAGGTTGGTAAGGACTTGAAAATTCACATCCTAGAATGGAGCTGAATATTGGTGGGAGCTGTGCCTCCGCAGCATGTTGTCAGCCTGGGGCTGCCTCCAAGATACCCTGGCTGCCTCACCGGCCATAAAATGTTGTTCTTTTCAGCTGTGGTGTTGCAGAATGAAGGCTGTATCTTGAAGTCCCCCAACCGTGGCTGTGTTGGTCCTGTGTGTGGTTTGGGTTTTTAATCTGTTGGTGCTGCAGATGGAGATAATGTTTCCTTCTGGGAGACACCTGATGGAAATTGTAGGCATCAGTAGGTGGAACTTGTTTACCCAATGTTGGATACGTTACAGGAATGAGACTGTTGCTTAGGGGCAGATGAAGAGCAGTGGCTTTGCACTGGCACTCTTTGTAGGGTGTTCCTGCTGTTTACACAAGGCTGCCCAGGAGGGAGAGCAACACTTTCTGCAAAGTGAGCAGAAAACTAGCAGCAGCAAGCTGGAAATTAAATAGGTAGAGATTATAAAGTATACTGTATAAAACAGTGACTATGTTAATATATGTGGTGCTTGAAAGAGGCAATGTGGGAGATTGCCGGGGTAGTTCAGAAGCCAGTTTGTGCGTCTGTGTTGCAGCAGTTGGACTGCAGAGATTTAAACTGGGGCAGAAGGGAGAGCTGGTGTCTGTAACCGATGGCACGGCTTCTGGCTAGCCAGTCTGACCCTGCTTGCTCTGCCTGTGGAAACCCAGTTTAGGCTTTGGGCTGAGCTCCTGCAACTGCTTCTCCAGAGAAGGGCTGGAGTCTGACTTACGGAGTAGCTAGTTTGTTCTCCAGGTTGTCATCCTAAACAGGTCTGAGGGAATTTTAAGCTGTATATGGGACCTGGTTTTTGTGTTTGAGTAGCTTGTGGATGAGGGATGTTGGTCTTGAGCACTTTCCATAGGAGCCATGCTTTCCCTGCCTTTTGAGTACTAGCACTCTGGCAGAGATGCAACGAGTTTGAAAATGTATGAATTTCCATGACTACACAGTCTGTCCTCCTAGACCCCCCCTTTCTAAAGCTTAATTGACAAATTCATCCATCGGAGCCCCGTCTCCTTCCAGCTGCTACTGCCAGTGTGTGTCTGAGTTCCAAAGCTTTAGTCTTGCCAAGTAGATCATTCCAGGATCTCTGATATCAACCAGGATGCTGGAGATTTTTGTTGACATGTGTCTAGATGTCCTGCTTCGGCAGGGGGGTTGGACTAGATGACCCACAGAGGTCCCTTCCAACCCCTACCATTCTGTCATTCTATGTTACATTTTCAGTTGGAACAGACACTTCTAGCTATTGACCAGCACTGTTTGTCACAAAATGGTGTAGCTATGATGTTTTGTAACTCTGCACCCCCCTTTTTTAGGGCTGTGTGAGTTTTTTGTGGATGCTTAGGTGGTTCCTTTCTTTTAAATAACTGCTTGGGTTAGACACAGCCCTGTTTGCCACTGGATGGTGCCAGTGAGAACCTCTGCAAGGAACATTGCAAAGGGCCTTACAAAAAAACCCACAAAAGAAACCTTCCTGATGTGTGATAGGTGCCTGATCCAGGCGGGGATCGGAGCACGGTGTGTTTTGGAAGAAGCATAGGGGGTTGCAGACCCTCGGTGGCCTTCTTGTAGAGCTTGGTTTCCTGCGCTGGCGGGCTGAGCAGTGCCAAGGAGAAACCCTTTGTGCTGGAGCGATCCTTGAACAGCTTCTTGCTCACCTACTGCAAGAGGCTCAGCAGCTGGGGGAAGCGTGGTTTCCTGTCTTACAGCTAATGCATTCGGATTTTGCAAGGGCATGAGAGCAGGAGCAGTGTTTTAGTCTGCCATGAAGTGATGTTTTTCTGCAGTGCATAGTAGGAGCAGGGAGGTACCAAAACCAGTTAGGGCAGGCACGCCGTGGGAGGTGTGATGCTTTGACTTCCCTTCCATTGCCACCTCCAAAAAAATTCATCCCGCTTGCAAAAAGCAAGCAGGAGATCTTCCCCACCCGGGCAATTTTAGGGACGTGCTTGGGAACTGATCACGTATCCAGCAGTGTGGTTCCAGACTTCTAGGCACTAAAGTGCAACCTCTTGCAATGGAATTAGTGGAAGATGAATGACTTGCCCAGAGCCCTGGAAATCTGTCACAATTAAGGCTGAACAGGTGAGCTGGTACTTTCCAAGACTATTCATAGACTGGGAATGTGTTAGTCTCCCAGGTTTTTAATTTAAAGCCATACACACTACATACATTAACAGCGTGAGAGGTTCATATAGGCTCTCTGATTGCCTGCTTGGATGATTTTAATAGTTCATAGACCATTTCTAAGGAAGCAAAGTAAAGGGAGGCTTGTAGATGAAAAATACAATGAACAAGTAAGGGTCATGTATTTGGGAGAGCAAACTTGTCTGCGTCAGTACTTGTCAGAGACCTTTCAGGCCCGTAGCATCGTCTATGGCCATGAAAACAAGTGGCCTTGTGAAACACACATCTACGTGGATGCCCCTGATATCCCACCTGGGAGCCTGTGCTTAATGACACGAGCATACCGTGCACGTTCAGTGTGCTCTGGAAAATGTCAGCACCTCTCCGTTCTCGAAAACATCACGTGGTGCCTGGCTCTCCAGAGGGTGGGAGCCTCCAGCTATGGGGGAAGGCTGCCTTTCGTTGGCATCTTGTCAGAGCCTCTTAATTTTTCCTCCTTTTCTTCATTTTCTCTTCATTTTCTCTTCATTTGAATGGGGTGGTGAGCCAGAGGTTCCTGTTTTAAGCAGCAGAATGTTGTATTTTATTAACTCCATTACACACTTGGTTTAATTTCCAATTAGCCTGGGATGCTTGCAAAATAATCTGATTGCTTTGAGTGTTTGGTGTTCTAGATCTGCCTAGCTTCCCCCTGTCTCCCCACCCCCTGCAAAGCTTTTCCGTGTGGGCTGATAGGCAGACACTCGGGTTTTCACCCACCCCCTTTCCTCCTTGTTAAAATGTTTTATACCATTTGCTCTGAGCTAAAGGTTTGAGCTGCCAGAAGGAATAACTGGCAAATCAGCGTTCCTACCTCTGCAGCTCTCCGTGAGGTCAGTTCTGGCCTCTCTGGCTGCAGAGGGGGTTTTTTGTGTAGGTGGGTTTAAAAATGTTGGGTTCTTGTTAAATCTGTAATGCAGTTTTTCAAGTGCAGGGTTTTTGGTTGTTTGTCTGTGAGATTTAGCTATCCTCATCCCAGTGACACTTCTCCCAGAGTCTAAATTTGCTGGGAAATTCCAGCCAAAAAGCAGGTTTATTGTAATTCGGCTCAACTGTGCTCTGACGGGATGTTGCTGTGACTGCATTTGAATATTGCTGAAGTGTACCCAGGGTGTAGTGATTTAAATCAGCAAGTCAAGGACCTAGTATTATTATTGAATCTTCAATCTGCTCTACATTTGTACTTTCTAGGGTTTTTTTTAGGCTGATTCTAACTGGTTGGTAGCTGTTAGCTTAAGCTAAAACTGTGTTCTTAATTGCAAGTGAAGTGAGGCATTTTGCCACGGAGTTATAAGTTTTAGCTTTTCAAAGCTTTTTCAGTTCATTAGTTGTTTGGGCTCACATATCTGGCTAGTGTGTTGACCTTGGTTTTTTTGAGAACTAAAGATACTAGATGTTAGTTTTTTGTCCTTTTAGTCTCCTTCTTCCAATCTGTGAAATAAGTTACCCAACTTCTGGTTGGTTTCTCATCAAAATGAACTTGCTGCATGTTTGGAAAAACAGAGAATACTCTGTATGCTAAAGAAGCTTACAGCATGTTTTCCTCAGCCAAGGTATGGCATTGGCTGTGAAACTTCTCTAGTTCCATGCAGAACTTCGTCCTGCACTGCTTGTAAAGCTTTAGCTTTACTTCTGATATGTCCCCCAGAAGTACATAATCATTGTTATTTATTTTCAAGGTTTAAAGAAAACCCGTTACGTAGCTTGTTTTGTCACTTGGTACCTTGTACTTGCTATGCAGTGCAGTTGGACTTGGCTGTCTTGTGTTGCTCTGTTAAAGAAGAAGTATCAACTGAGTTGAAGACTTAAGGTTCAGCTTTGATGTTGTAGCTTTTCTTTGGCCAAAACATCTTTCTGAATATTTCCAATGACACTTATGCAACTGCCGAAGTACATGCTAGGTTACCAGGCGATGTAATGCATGAATTGGTGTTGACTGGTTCTTAATGGACGTTTTCCCATACCCGAGTGATAACTGTTAGTATCCCAAACTGTGGACAACGCTGCAATCTTTGTTTACATGCTGCCTGAGCCGTCACTTAGTGAGAGCTGTCAGCAAAGTAGGAGTTGTCATGTCCTGGAATGAAACCATGCAGTGCCGGCTTGTATTGCTCTGTGTTCCTGTCTCGTAATGAAGCCGATGGCAGTGCCAATGAAGAGAGGTGAGCGTGCATACTTGAACCAGTGTTTATGTTGGACTGGTTCCTGAAATCTGTTTTCATTTCAACTGTGCTGCGGCTGTGTAAAAAGCCTTGAAGATGCTAATTATTTTTGTTGGCATACCATAACATATCAATATGTTCAGTGTGAATCGCCAGCAAGTACGCTTTTTTTAATAAATGTTGTTTAAAGTTTGAAGATATTCCCCATCCCTTCCCTTATCCCCTTTTGCTTCATTTATCTTCTTGTCATCAAGTTGACAGCAGCACTGGTCTGCTAAGGTAGAAGGTGAGGACCAGCTGTAGTTGTGGACTATGAGATTGAATGTCCCAACCCATCTGGCGGAACTGAGCTGCCACCAAATGTTTCACAGCCCCTTCCAGTCCTTTTCCTGTGACACTCAAGGAGACCACAGGCCATGCTCCTAAGTGCATCTGACACTTTCTTGTGGATGCTTTTAATGGCAATCTGACATCTAGTGGGTTGCCACGTAGTGTCCCATCCGTAGCTTTGATGTGGACGCTTGCATTCATGCTGCCGTGCTAGTTGCTGGAAAGAGCCCAAAAAGCTCCTAAAAGCAAGACCTTGCTCACAGTCCACTCTCTGGGTTGGAGCTCCTGTGTGCCAGGCAGCCCATGGTAACAGCGTTTCTCTGCATCCTTCGCCTGTGGCAGACTCAAAGTGATAGACCTCACTGACTCTGCAAGGAAGGAAGCCAAAGCGCAGCTGCTTTGGCTTGTGCTTGCCCCCAGAGTTTGGGACATCCACATGGCCCTATTACTGCAGTGAAGGTAGTGCCTGGCAGTGAGAGGGCATTTGCCAAAGCTCAGCCCTGTTCCGTAGTGCCACTGACAGGTGTCTTTCTGTGATGCTCTGTCACTATTTTATTACTTCAAATTTTTTCCCAGGTCCTCATTTCATTTTAGAAGTGTTTTCTCATAATGGTTTTGAAATTTTCAGTTGCTTTTATGATTTGCCTTCACTTATGAACTTCTAAAATATAATGAAATTTAAACTGTCTTTTACTTTGATTTTATGCTGTGTCACATTAACTATTCAGAAATTAGGCAAATTAAATAATGAGAAGAATAAGCAGCATATTTTAATAAGTTACTCATTAAAACAGTACAAGAAGGCAGCAGTTCTGATTGCTAATGATTTTGGTGACAGAAGGCTCATTCAACTAATGAAATTCATAAAATCTTGGATCAGAATCCTATCTCTGACCTCTAGGTGTGAAATGCAAAACAATCAACATTACTGTGCCTGTGCAATGACTTTGGAATATCTTGGTTTAATGACAAGTAGTGATGGGAATAATACTGAGAATTTTCTGGTCACGCTGTTCTTGTTTTCAGTGTACTGCATCAAAAGCATCTTTAGTCATCCAAAGAATCAGACAATTTTAGATAAGATGTTGCTATGCCTTAATCCCATAGAAAATAGTGCTATAAATCGTTATTTTAGCCGGGTATGAATTGTGAGTTGGGCTGAACACGATATACATTGTAAAGTATTCTGAAAATGCCTTTTCATAGGGCACGTCAGTTTTGTGTGTCAAACTCGGGCTTACATCCCTTTTTTGGTTAGTTAAATAAAATGCTTTTGTCTTGTCTGCAATTTTTCAGGTTTTGTCTATATATTCTGCAGCTCTTCTATTTTAAAAATTTTCACATGGCTTCTGTTAGAATAGCTGTTGAACTAGAGTATGGAACTAAGAATTAGGAGTTTGTGTTGCACTCCTGCTTCTCTGTCTTGTCAAGCTGGACCCTGGGCCTCCCCTCTGCTTACTTTCATCCATGCTTAGAAAAGAGAAGACCTTAGATGGTCTTAAATGTAGCAAGAATATTTTCAGTGATGAGTTGTGCTGGTGTGCTTGCTTTAAAGGGACTCCGTAAAGCAGACAAATGGATGCTACGGAGACTATTTGGGATTGAAATATGTGTTGTTATAAATTTAGCAGAAGTCCATTTTAGGGGAATTGTGTTTGCTTTCAAACTGGGTGACCTGACAAGTGTTGCTACAGAGCTGAAGGCTGCCTGGAACCTGATGTCTCCACCTTACCAAGGAGACAGTTCTTCTCGTTTCTCGGATCGCATTAAGCCACGTGCCATGGGACCGCCAAGGGGAAATCAGGCAAGAGTCATCCATTCCTGAATGAGTAGGGCAGTTAGAGGTTTTGAGACCTTGGCTGTATCAGCTGAGCATCTCCTGGAAGTGGGGGGAGATGATGCCTGCTTGAAGCAAGCTAGGGTGGAAGCCTGGAGCCTACAGGAAGATGAGGTGTTCTTGTTCCCTGTGGATGTTCTGATGCTGTCTCTAGCTCCCTCCAGAGTAAAGTCTCATGTGAGGTCCTGGTCCCGGGTCCCAGTTCTGTCCAGAGGAGACTTTAACTTTTGCTTATCTTCAACAAAAATACTTTGAAGTTGTAATTTCTGTAGCAAAATACTCTTTGCATCCATGCTGGCTTTTCGTGTTTTCTCTGTGTGTGGGCAACCCCCTCCTGCTACGTTGCTATTTTTTCACTTGCTTCCCAAGAAAGTCTTCAAGTTTTGGCAAAGAGCAAGGCTACAGACAAGCTTTGGGCTCTCCAGGTTGGTTGTGAGGTTGTTCTGGGTCCCTGAAGGCTTGGATGACTGACATGGCAGCTGCTGCTGAGCAGCTGATAGCACACACCAGGATCTCCATGTTTGTTTCCCATGTGTAACCCATGCTAAGCCCAAGTTAATTCCTGTCAAACCACTGATGACGTGCTATCAAAAAACGCGTCTTCTTGTCTCTTCTGCCAGGTGGTAGCGAATGCTGTGGCTGCCTTGTCGGAGATCAGTGAATCGCATCCCAACAGCAACCTTCTGGATTTGAACCCGCAGAACATTAACAAGCTGCTGACAGCTTTAAATGAGTGCACAGAATGGGGCCAGATCTTCATCCTGGACTGTTTGTCCAACTACAACCCCAAGGATGATCGCGAAGCTCAGAGGTATGGTTGTTCCTGCTCTTGGCACAGGCGTGTTACAGCTCTGAAAAGGGCTCGAGGTTAACAGGGGTCTCTGTTCAAGTACGCAACAGCACGAGCAAGACTTGAAGTAAAAGAGGTTTAAAAGGGAAGCAACTTTTGGTAGTTTGGGCTGATGCTGGAAGCCTGCGCCTTCCCTTTTGCAGAATCACTTTCTGTGTATCGTTAGCTTTGGATTTTTTACTTTTTTCCATTTAAAAGGCTTGTTCTTACAGGAAATGGCACTGCTGAGAGGGGGTCAGCCCAAGACCAAACCTATAACAGTGGTTAACCCATCTGGAAGCACTGTTCGGAGGATGTTCTGTTCTAAAGCAGAGCTTTCAGATCTGGTTTTGCTGCTTTGAGGGGCAAGTAGCCCTTATAGGTTTAGGGGCTTCCAAAGTACTGCAGGTCTGAGACTGGGGTATTTTTTCCATCTGAAAACTAATCTGTGATATGATAGGACTGAAAATAAAGGTGAGAAGTTATTTTTGTTATCACTCCAAATTCCTCCTTGTGCTTTTACCTTTAGCTGCAATAATTAAACCTAAATACAAAGACCTTAGGGTTTAGGTAGTAGAGTGTTAATTTTTGCACTTCAAGCTGCCTCGTCATCTGTGTCCAGAGTCACAAAAAGTCAGATTCTGTACCCAGGAGAACAAGGAACCAGCAGGGAAAATTACTTGGAAAAGAGGAGTTCTCAGACAATGTATTTCATGTAGATGGTGTGGGGGGTGAAGGGGCACAAGCCCACAGGCAAAATCCTGGGCAGGCCTCTTTGGATTTGGTGGGTTTCTTCAGTGACTTTTTTGAGGCACAACAGAGAATCTACTTTTTTAAAAAAGCTTGCTAGTAGTCTTGCTGACTTTTTTTTTTTTCCCTCTCCCCCTTGTGTTGTGTTTCTGTGCCAGAAACAGCTATTAATGAGTGCTAGAAACCTGCAGAGATCTCCAGGGTGTCAAGCCAGTATTATCCTAGCTTTGTCAGAAAGGGGCCACTGGTTTGAACAACTGTGAACATGTCCCAGTTCCTCATCTGTAATTCCTCTGGAGAGCGGTGTATAAAACTGGATGGGGCAGTAACTACTTTTACTCCTTTGTGTGGAGATTAACTCTCAGAGCCTCCCTTATTTCAGAGAGGAGAATGACAGCATCTAGTTCTATATAGTGTTCTCCTTTGCAGCAAGGCTGGTGTCATTACCCCTGCACGTGGAGAGACTGAGGCAAGGAGAGACGGAGCAGCTTTGGTACGCTGGGTGACCTTGGGCAGTGGTAGCTGGGGGCTGCCCCTGGCTTGGACTTAGAGACTCCTCTGCTCTTCACTTAGCCCTGCTGCTTCCCTTCCGGGGTGGCTGAAAGCAGATTTTTCAGGGAAAGAAACTTTGAGGCACAGATGGGAGTAAGATTGTTCTGGGTTGGCAATATGCGGGAGGGGGTGGGAAGAAACTTGACAGATGCTGTAAGAAAGACCATATGAACCCCAACTTCCTTTCTGCTTGGGATGGGTTGTTTATGATGCTGCTGACTGTAGGATCCACCGAGGCAAGTGGCGAAGCTGAGGCTTGGGAAGATATTTAGGTCGCTTTTTCCCTATGTCTTCAGAGTAGCAGAAACCTTTTTCTGCAGAAACAAATGGTTTAAATGGCAGCAAACTCTCCAAACAAGCCAGAAGCGTGTGTCGCCTCCGAATCATTGTATGGGGGCTAAAGTGTTTTTCTGATAGCTGTTTTGTTGAAGTTATGATTGCAAGTGACAGACAAGATCACAGAAATAGAGAATGCCACCAGGCAAAGGCAGAAAAAGCTAATAACTGAACATACGTTGGGACTGTAGTGCTGAGAGCTGGAGGAGTTCCTGAGCTAACTGTGGCAGGAGAGAAACCTGAAGCTGTGAGAGAAGTCATTCTTGTTGGCTTCCTGCTGTGTTCAGGGAAGCAGGTCTTTGCCTGTTCTTTGTGAACAGAAGCAAATCAAACAAGTGTCGGAGGAAGCTGTTTCCAGCTAAATCTCCTAAATTCAGATAAGATCTGAAATACTTCTGTTTGGAAATAAATGTGAACCCTTTCTTACTCCTCTGTCTCCAGTATTTGTGAACGAGTGACCCCTCGGCTGTCTCACGCCAACTCAGCAGTGGTATTGTCAGCGGTGAAGGTCTTGATGAAGTTCTTGGAACTTCTTCCCAAGGACTCTGACTATTACAACATGCTGCTGAAGAAACTTGCCCCTCCACTGGTGACCCTGTTGTCTGGAGAGCCTGAAGTTCAATATGTTGCCCTGAGAAACATCAACTTGATTGTGCAGAAAAGGTAAAGCCTCACAGGGGTGTTATGCTTGGGTTGTTGAAGAGCATCTGGTTTTCTCGGACCTTCAGATATTTCCACATGCACAGCACTTTGTTTAATCCAGAGTCGGATACCTCGGGACGGATTAAACAGTCTCATGACTCTGGTAGCCTGACGTGATTTTCTTTACGGCGTACTTGTGATGCCAGTATCATACAGTATTTCTTTACCTGTCTCTCTCTCCACCACCTTCTTAAGAGCAGTAAGAACCACCCACTCATTAGACTATAAATCAGATTGCAAATAGGAAGGAGAGTGTAACTTTGCATTTCATAGTGACCTGCAGAAACTCAGTGTGCTTATGCTGTTCTCTTCAGCATAGAAGAACCAGGCTGGTGACATAGTGATGTACAGTGAGTTGTTTTTTTCCAGTTTACTCCCACATGCATGTTTAAATACTGCTGCTTCTTGATGGAAAGTTGGGGTAGGTTGGATAGCACTTTGTGATTGTATTCAGGGCAGAGTTACTGTACACTAGTATCTTAGAAGTGAAAGCAGAAAATTAGTTTGTAGGTGGGTTTTGCATTGAGATGAGGATGTTATTCTTTCCGTGTCGACTGGCTGTCTGCAGTGCTTGACTTAGCAGTTCAAATGGAGGAGGTGGAATAGTAGACATAGTTAGAGATGCCTGAATTCTGCATTTTATATTTAAACAATCTTTTTCTCCAGCCTTCTAACTTTCTTTAAATTGTTTTTTTCATATGTTTGCATGTCCTGGATGCAAAGTGACATGGTTCTGTTTCTCAGTGAATGTTTGGGTAGATTTCTAAAACAAAAGATACCTTTGGTTAGGATAGAGCTCATCGATTTTACCAGTCTTGAGTGAAACAATGTTCTGTTCCCTCCAGGCCTGAAATTCTGAAGCAGGAAATCAAGGTGTTCTTTGTGAAGTACAACGACCCCATCTATGTCAAACTGGAGAAACTGGACATCATGATCCGACTAGCTTCTCAAGCAAACATTGCCCAGGTCAGCTGAGCGAGTCCTGCACGTGTTCTGGGGATGGAAAACCCTTTCGTGGTCCTTGTGTGAGGATGTGTGCAGCTACCGCTAGTGTTGTGCTGGCTCTTAGGCATCACTGTCGCTGGCAGAGTGCTCTTTGCAGCTACTTGATGGGAGGTGGTGGAGTTTCCTCCGTGATTTAAACGTTAATAGCATGCTATGTCTTGCATCGTGACCATTAGGTAGATCTTGTTTTACAGATTACAATTCCAGGAAGAGAGCTGATGTCTCCTGTCAAATGAGTCACTGCGAGTGCAGAGGTTGGAATGAGAGGCTTGTTTCAAGTGAGAGGTGTGTCTGCAACAGAGGCATTCAGAAAGGCCAAACATTGCCAAAGTGTGAATTTCAAGTGTATTAGTTAAATTGTTAAACCTCTGCACAGGCACTTTTCAGAACTAGAATAACCTTTATTTTGCTTAACTTGCTTCCAGAGTGGAAATTGCACCAAGCTAAAAGCTAAACTAAATTGAGGCTGCTTTATGGTGTAGATTCTCCTTGGATTTGATGTTGTTTTAATCCAAATTCCTTTCTTAAAGGAAATGTTCTCACATGTGACCCTGGCCACAAGGCCTAACACTAATGCAGAAAGATTAATGCCTCTGGTTAGTGCTATTATTGTGCTATCCTAATTGTCACAGAGGAGTTTCATTTAATGTGACATTTTTAAGCAGTTCTCTGCAGCAATCTCCTCTGCGCGCCTTTTTTTTTTTTTTTTTT
>Ga0065711_1005300_pt1 | contig 25663 bp, 12 predicted proteins | sample Hoacrofraction12_FD_59098 | JGI IMG/M metagenome (GOLD analysis project Ga0065711, IMG submission 59098) | Hoatzin crop microbial communities from Cojedes, Venezuela - Epithelial fraction 12 v2 (version 2) | ecosystem: Host-associated > Birds > Digestive system > Esophagus > Crop | place...
CCCCCCAAAAAAAAAAAAAAAAAAAGGCCAAGAAAGGTCTTTAAATTTGACTAAAGAGCAGGAGCTGGGAGTTAAAAGAAATATTTCATTTTGTATAATGAGTTACTTCCCCTTCCTCCTTGGGTGTGTGTCTGGGTGATACTGTTCAGACTAGACGCACTTCCCAGAATTTTCAGTGTGGAGTCAAACTGCCTACTTCCGTTCACAATTTGGATTTGAGCAAGAATAAAATCCAATAGGAGTGGGTTATTTGTTTTTTGGGTTTTTTTTTTTGGTGTTACTGACAACCCAGGTAAGGGGAAAAGCTCTGTGACTATCTTTTAATAGCACTCCTTACAGATATCAATAAAATTAATTGATTTATTTAGCTCAACAGTCTTGGAGGAATGTGTGAGGTGACAGCTAAGCCACATCCACAGGTGGTTTATCATCAGCTGCATTTTGCGTGCAGGGGTGTAAGAGCACTCACGCTGTTAGTCACTGCCAGAGAAGATGCTGCCTTTCCACTGTTAGGAACTACCTTTCATTTAAAACATGGTTCCGCTGACAATACGCTTAATGTGTCTGAGACCTTCTCACACATCTAGTAGAAGTGCAAATTTGGCATCAGAGCAGACTGTAAAGGCTGTCAAGATGAAGAATGAAACCACTTCTCTAGAAATACTCTTCCCCTCGTATCTAATTGATAATGCTTGTCTGCATAGCCACTGTTTTGGCTCTTCACTGCCTCATCTCAGCTTTGCTTTCCTCATCATTGTGCCCTGTTCTTCCCCTTTTATCCACAGCCACCTTTATGTTTGGGTTCTTCTTTCTTCCTTTGAGGCAAGCAACCTCCTCTCCATTTTGCTCGCTTCTCAAACTTCACTTCTGGATAGCTTTCATCTGTCCACCTTTGAAATAATTTTCTCTTCCTTGTTTCCTGTCTCACCATGAGCAGCTGTGACCAGAGCAAAATAAAGTCATGCTGACAAGATACATTCGAAACTGAAAAGCTACCCTCTTGGTTGCTATGTGCTGCATTATATTAATTTGACTTGAAGTGTGTTTTTAAAGGTACATAGGCAATAGTTGGCCAGTCCTCTGTGACCTTCTTTGCTAGTGGGGTTTTTTTGAAAATTGTCATCCACTTATTGCTATGGCAATGAATATTCCCTTTTCGAAAGTGTAATATTATTAATAGCAGATAATAATACATACAAATAGCTGCTTCCCTGCCTCCTCAACATGCTCTCTAAATTGTCAGTCATGACTTGCATGAAATGTCATTGTTATTGCAATACGTCATGGCATTATGATATTCTTTGGCACCTGTATAACAAGACTCAAATGGAGATGTTCATGAGTAATATGAGTAAATCATAGATCTTTCTTTGATGTTTTGATTTAATTTTGCTGGTAATATCTGTTGCATGAAAATTCAGTATTATATGCTACAAAAACGATCACTGTGCAAAAGTCTTTGCAGACATATTGCAGCCGCTTTTACTGTTTATAAATTATCCAAATAAATGTGAACAACAGACCTATAGCAGTATAACACTTTTAAAAGTAAACAAAGCCAAAACTTTAGCATGCTCATGCTACCAACATCTCACTGTAAGGCCAGCACAAGTCCTCTGCCTGTTTACAAGTAGCCCTGAACACTGCTGTGTTGTGCCAGCACTGCTTCTGCCTCTGCACCAGCCTCTTCCCGAAGCAGAGTCTACTACTAACACTACCTGTAGGGCTGCTATTCTCCACAGCGGTGAGATGAGTTGAAGGTGAGCTGCAATCCTTCCCTTCTCTGAAAGCAGGACTCCTTCTCTCCAGGTGTAGGGGGGAAAAGAGTGGTACAACAAGGTGTGAGTGGTGAGGAACAGGGTTATTTGTGCACCTCCCATAGCCAGGGTGTAGGAAGTCCTGTACTACAGAGGACCAGGAGAGAAGGCCACCACTTCGTACAGCAGTTTCTGCCACACTGAGGTTCTCCAGATTTCCACTGACCCAAGAGAAGTCAGATGCCTGGATGGAAGAACAAAGGATGACCACCCTCAATTACTGTCTAATAGGTACTGCCATCAGTTCAGGGAGATAAGATGCAGTTACCTCAATGTCTCAGTATCCTTTTATCTTCAAGGTTTCTCACTGGGACGTTTCCCCAGAATTATACCTACAGGTATTATAAACACATACCAAGGCAAACAAAAGAGAATAGCTATAACAAAAAGTTCCAACAAACCCACTGAATTTGCTATAATATTTAGCTTTTGATGCTTTTAAAGCTTGCACTCCAGGATTGTAGTTACAGTCAGCAGTGACTCTCCTTGACATTTTATTCTATTTCATTGAGTTCTGCCATCAAAATACCCATGCAGGCCTAGGAAAGGGCTGCATCAGTGTTAGTAGACAGTCTTACTCTGAAACTGCTTTATTTGAGAGCAGTCAAATTCCACCTTGCTCATAATGTACTAATGAAACAAATTTAAGATGTTGTTACTGCTCTAAACTCTGTTTCTGCATAAAGATGATCCAGTAATATGAAGTACCGTATCACAGATGATTAAATGTTCTTTTTTGTATGCACCATCTATCTTTCAGAAATAATTATGGTTCTGAATATATATATATATAGTTCTAAAGTGGCACTTGTTCTAGGCTTTCCTCAGGGTTTTCCTCAGGCACTTGTTCTCTCTGTTGTCAGTTCTGTACTTGATGTCCTAGGTTTTTTTCTTCACGAATTCAAGTTCAGTTTAGATTCAAAACAACCCCATTGATTTTCACTGGGAGATTACAAAGGTTTGCACAGGACCTTGGGCTTTTTTGCCTGCTATGTATAAATGCTACAGGGATTTATGGCTTTAACCTTTTAACATGTTTTGATAGAGCCTATCGTATGAAAAAAAGTCTCAAACAACGATACTACAACTAACATCTTTTTGGTTGTTTATTTAATTTGTCTTTCAAGGGATATATGTGAAATGGGTAATTTTTCAACCAATTCATATCCACTACTGAACTGAGAAATAAATTTTTAAAGATATCATGAGGCCAAAATGGAAGATGCCCATGGAAACGCCCAAGATGTAATGATATTACATCATTATTATGCTTTCACCACAATTCGGATGGAGATAGAACATGATGCTTTAGCATTGCTTAAGAGCAACAGCTTTCTATCTAGGCCTGCCACCTAGGCCTGTCTTTTGAAATCTAGATGAAGGAGTAAGAAATCTAGGTAAATAAAATAAAAGGTCAACAGATATTTACCTGCAGGTCAGGGAACATAAGATAACTTTGTTAAAACAAAATCACCATAAATCAGATTATTTATGTTGATTATGTTTAAATTCATCCACATTTCTTTGACTATAGGAAATGTTGCCAGCTATAGCTTGTTACAGCCTACAATGAAGTACGAGACAATACTAAATCATTGTGTCCAAATCGTCTCAAAATGCTGTGCTGCAAACAGCCATCTCTGAATGAATTGTGGCGTAGCAGCTCAGCCTGCAGGAGGGCTGAGCCAGAGAGAGGGGTGGACTAGCGACACATCCCCCCCAAACGGAAAATAACTGATGGTGATACACATGCCGGAACAGCCTGGGCAGAAATCTTCTGTTCCTTCAGGTGTTTTAGAATTAGGTCACGGAAAGGTCCTTGTTTTCAGACCTCCTTTAGCCATGTCTAAAATTTCTGTGTCATGATCTTTAGAATTGCAGCACATTCTTCTTTGATCTAAACAGGTCCTTGCTGAGTAAAATTGTGAGACGTGGCTCAGTGCTTCAGGCAGTCACGTATTAAGTTAGATTTAACTCTTACACAAACTTTTTAAATGTTTGTCTGTACATTAATTGTAGTGATGAAAGGCCTGAAGCCACTAATGGGAAAGAGTATGTCCATGTCATCAGAAAGAATACACTAAAGGACTACTTGATAAGTGATTCAAAAATCATTAACAGTGCATTGATCAGAGCTGTAGGCTGCACTTAGTTAAGAACATCCCTTAAAATAGGGCTTTATTTAGGATTCCAAGAAAGCAGAGAGATCCTTAAAGGAATCCTTTTAGCCCACCAAGGAGATCTAGAACCCAATCTTACAGTCTCTGTTGTGCTAACTCAAAAATACTACCATCAGTATAAGTCTTCACTGTCTACAGAAACAAATAATCAAATTTGAACTGTCTGTAGCTTACCAGAGTGACTTGAACAGGCTGTGGCCCGCACCTTTCCCTCAAGGGCTCCTCAAGTATCAGCAGGCCTCCAGGTGGGATGGATTGCTTTGGAGTCACATAGTCTTAGGTCAGGATTTTCTTTGCTTTCTGGGATATGAGAGAGGTACTACTACTGTGTAGATCAAGAGTGCTGAATACAGGTGATAATTCTTGTCACCTGCCATGGAAGGATTCACAGAAAGTGGAGCTTGAAGACAGAGACTCTGTCTCTGTTTGTCTGCACCAAACTTCCTAGACAAGAATGGAAAACCTCACTAGTTCTTGAGGAGAGAGAAGTCAGAGCAAAATTTGGGCTTCAGTCCAAGCCCTAATTTAATATGTCTGAGCTTTGGAAAGCTTTGATTTGATCTCATAGCATCTTCCTCATAACCATCTTCCTCATTTCGTCTTCATTACATTTCGTTCTAGAAAATAATATAACTGGCATGCAACAATGTAATATTTTCAAAATGAAGAATACAATTTATAGAAGAAGCATCTGCTCTGAAATCTGGGATGAGAATACTATGTGCCAACAAACCTAATGAAAAGCACAAACAACTGCTAAGCTTAATAGCATTTTACCTGAGTGGCTGATCTCTGCACAAACACCCACCCATGCAAACATAAGATCACAGCTGGCCCAAACCCTTCGAACGAAACTGTGAAAGGAACAATTAAGTGAGTATCACAAACCGTTGCCTATTCAGACTGAGCAGCTATTAGCCAATCAACATTGAAACATTCAATCTTTAAGAAGTAATGAACACTGTCTGTATGCAAAAATGAGACTGCAAGCTCCACAAAGTGTCACATTTTTACTTTCTGTCTATGAATTACCTAACATAGTCTTGCAAGTCGTAAATCCTTAAAGAAATAAGAAAAGCTACAGCAAAATTACTTCAGATAAACAATCAGCAGCAAAAGCCTGAATCCCAATCTTAAATCCTTTTTCTTAATTTTTCATAAGATTGTTAGCAGTTTATTGTTTATTATTGTCCAGAGGCATCCCTCACTTCTTGGTTTAGACGAGGACAGAAGCCTCAAAAAATTATCCAGAAGCAATCAACCTCCCAGATTCAAGGTCTTCCCACTCTATGCAGATTTTAAATGAAACTGAAATGAAGAGAATCAAATTTGTAGGAACAAATACATACAAAGAAATGGATTTGGACCTTTTCTTCACAGAACTTCTATCAAACTGTGACAAAACTGTTTCCTCCTGTGCATTGTCTAGCCTTCAGGAAAAAGAGAAGTAGGGCGAATTATAAATGCTGTAAGAACTCGTATTGTCAAAATTGCATATTCAAGAATTATGTAACTCAGTTGTACAAATATTCTGAAGTTTATCAGCCAACCTGCTGCTTTCATCAGAACAATCCACAGTGTGTATCTGTGTCTATTTATACACAAACACATATATATACACACATGCAGTTCATTGTGGAGTGTTACCTTAACAGAATATCCAGCTATCCTGCTCATTCCATCTTATACTTAGAGCTTAGAAGTTTCACCAGCTTTCTGGTTTTCTTTAGTTCCAAAATCACTAAACCTCTCAGTGCTCCTGATACTTTAATTTATGTTCGACAGCTTCTTTTCTGCCTTGATAGGATTGATGAAAAGCCTGTAAATCACAGTCTGTACTGGAGACTGATTACAACAGAAGTTAAGAAAGCAAGACCATGACTTCACAATATGACGCTGATAACAGTCTATAGATGATTTATAGTCTGCTATTATAAGGAAGTAAATAAATAAATAAATCAACACTGTTAAGACATCTGTTTTTTTCTGATTTCTTTGGCAGGATTTGACTGGCTATTCCTTCTTATTCTAATAAATGTTACTTAGAATAATAAAATAATTAAAGCATAATCATCTTTTTCTGCATTTCCACTTAGTTAGCTAAAGAAGTCAGTGATGACATGGTAGTCTGAAAAGTATAAACTGGATTCTGTATGTGCCTGGTAACATCAAAGTAGTAACACATGTGTTGCATATTAAATTGTACAAAAACACACTATGTTGCATGTTTTAAGGCCAGCCTGGAGTTGACTGGTATCTGTTTCATGACTCCATTTGATTCAGTTGATTTCACAAGTGGACGAACAGTCAACACTGATAGCATTAAAAATTATCAGTCTACTTTATTCTAATAGGGCATGACCAAATACACATAGTTTAATGTCCAGTAAAATGTCTGTCTGATAAACCGAAAATTTGTCTTTATGTTCCTAAGGAAATCAGAACAGATTAGGGATGGATATAGCTCATCTGAACAGAAATCCCTAACCTGTGTTTTACTGTCATTACTAATTCCCCAGAAAAATCTGAATTAAATGCAAAGTTTAATTTTTCGTCTTCAATTTCTTCACAGAATTTTCCCACATTACTTCTATGATATATTTTCTCTTCCCATGACAGTTACACCCCACTAGAACAGTCAAACCATTACCCTCAAGAGTGAACCTTGGGACAAAGATTATTTTGTTCATAACTGATGTAGAAATTTTCATCTTCTTTCAGGTGATACCCCTTTCTTTTCAAATATAGTGACTTCAACACAAAGTGAAGACCCATCTAGACCATGCCTTCCTCTCAAACTCCAGCAGAATCACACAAGTAAGAAAGGCCAGTTACTGTAGGTCAGAAAAAAAGATTATACATCCTAAAATGACCATTACAGAACATTTCTCAGATATTTAAGTATTAAAAACATTGCAACTATTGTGAAAAGGTGCATAGATATACAGGATGATTGGTATAATGCAGTACTCTAACTTAGCCATATTTCTGCCTGCTTTATTTATACTTGGTTTGCTCAAAGACATATAGACATTTCTCACCATTCAACTGCTTACTACAATAATTTCAAATAGTATTTAAGATTACCTCTTTTGTAAAATTAAGTAGCTTTTTAAAAACACCCTAGAAGGTCCTCACAGTCTTCACAGTCTCTTGAATGAAATCAAACCTACTGTTGTCCATACGAGGTTTGCTTATGTTTCAGACAACTCTTCTTTATGGTAAAAATATATAATAGGTGATACAATTAGATGTTATTATTTTTACTGCCACAAGTTGTGCGCTACTGTGTTGCCTATGACTGGCAATGCTTATTTTACTTCATCCATAATTGTATACATTGTATAAATTAATTATTTAATATTACAGACTTTGCTCATTTCTACTTCTAATATTTGTTTTCCTTATGCTTCTCTGGTGTATCACTTTTTGGGAAATAATAATAATTGACATAATAATAATTTATTAACATATTATAAAGTACATGCCATTGTAAAAATCAGTATCTAACTTCAAAGAAAATCATGACCTCAGTGTAAAATAACAGATCATGTTTAAAAAAAATCAGTAAGGCTTAATCAGTTATTAGGCTTAAAAATGCAAATGGCTACATTGCTGAATTGAAAGCAAATTTTGTTACGTTATTCATTTGATGTCTCTGTGAAAACAAGAAGTGTCGTAAGTCAAATACTGTGTCTCAGTGCATGCATTTTTACTGATGTCAGAATGGGGAAAGATGAAAATAATAAAGTGTAATAGAATGACTTAGAGAAGCCTGTTATGAACTGAATTTATCTCTGCCTCCTTTAGTTACTGCTTTTCCTACACTTTATGTGTCCTGTGGTCTGTGGAGTAGTGCTTCATAGTAAGCCTCATCCACTCAAGTTAATAGAAATCAAGTGCATACAGTAATTCCATCTTCCTCTTTTTGTTGGCACTCTGGTTTCAGATGCAGCATAAAGAGCAATTTGAACTTCTTCCAGTTGTCATCTTGCTTCCTGGAGAAATTACCGTCTAGGGAAATTTGAGCTCCATTCTTCTAACCAGTGCTGGGGTTTTGTTTCTATCCTGCTATTTCTGGTAGCATGCTGTGGCTGGTGACCCATCAGAGTTTCCTGTCTTTGTCAAGCAGGATCAAAGCTAGGCAGTCTGTTTATCTGCACAGCTGTCACCCTGGTCACATCCTTCATCTTATTATGCAAACAATTAAAACCATGGCCATGTCCAGTGACCTCACATGAGCATGACTACAAGGAGAGACGCAGCGTGGGGGGGGAACTTTGCATCATACGGTGTCATCCTGGTCACAGGAAAACGCTGAGGCTTTATTGACAGTATGGCTGTGTCCTCTCCCAGGTCTTGAAAATGTCACTGCCAAGCACTGACTGATTGCAGCTCCCCATTGAGGTCAGCTGTGACAGTGTAGCAGCCATTTCGTTCTGCTATGCAACTTCACGCAGAATAGACTACAGACTAGTTTAGACAGATGACAGCTCTCTCTTAAAAGGCAGCGATATCGGAAGATGTTTCTACATCTCATCTGGTTTAGGTAATATTTTATGATATGATAAATGGGCGTATACAGCCAGATTTACTATTCTAATGAATGATTAGGGTTGCAGGCAGATTCACAGTGGAGTTTTCTAAACCGCTTTAATAGATTGCACTGCTTCTATCAAAGAGAAAACCTACTTCAGGACTTTTGGAAACATCGGTAAGGGTCTGCCTGCTTCTAGGTACGTAAAACACCCCAGGCACAACAGATATTTTGGGGAAGTAGGAAATACTTACGAAAGGATGACAGATACACAAAGCACTCCTTGAGTGCATAAAAAACAGTGATAAAGGAGGATCCTTGCTTATTTGGCATCAATTCATAGTTCACCAGTGTCATCAGATCTGATAATCTTTTGTTGATATTCTCCATAAATTTTTTTCTTCTTCAATTTGAACAGCGATATTGAAAGGAGTTAAGTTACATTGAATTTTGAAGCAAACTGCTAGTTCGGGTTTTTGTTATTTAGCCATAAATCCATACAGTTGTTCATGGTTCACAGCATAAACACAGTCGCCCATTTACAGTTTCATACACCTAACAATGAATGAAAAAGAAGAGAAATCTGATGTAGAACACGTAACACTAGAGAGAAGAAAGTATAATTATTTCTTTTTGACAATTTACATTCTTACAAGATTTAATAAGGAAACTGCAGTTGCCATTTTCATTCAGCACAACATTCTCCCATTAAAAGTTATGACTTGGTAGCGAATATTACTTCTGTGCATAATGAAGATCTTTGCTTTAGAAGAAGTCAATTTATTCTTCATTTACTATAACACAGAGAACAGTAAAAGGCATGTCAGTTTTAAAACATTTCAGAAAAAACTCTCTGAATACAAGGACTGACATGGAAATTAATTTTCTTATTCCTAGTTCTTTCTTTTTCAACTATAAGGAAACAAAATTGTTATGTTCACATTTTAATTGCTTCTCTTTAAAAACAAGAATCAGGAAATGTGACAAAAAATTAAAATAAAAAAATCTTCAGCCTGTTGTCTGTATTTATACACAACAACACTAGCTATATTAGCTAATGATTACAGCACTATTTCGGCACTTACAGCGTGTCACATGGTATATATACAGCTAAATGTAATAGGATACTTTCCTAACATTCTGTAAGCAGAACGTGAGAGAGAGATGTAAAAATTTTCTAATTTGCAATGGTAGAGCATGCGACCTCATCAAATTCATTTTGTGAGCTGGAAGTTCATCATTCCTTTTTATTGCTTAAGGCCACTGAAAGGAGACTGAAAGTTCTGAAATTTTCCTGTTAAGCAGATTGTAAGAAAAAAGAAAAACAATGAACTAAGTGTTGAAAGCTAAGAGTGAATTTCACAGTGAGGTAAATGAGTAAAGAAATGGTTAAAGAGTTAAAAAAAAAAGGTGGTGGAGAGGAAAAAATATGAGTACTGAATTCCTTCAATTAGATTAACACTCCTTACTTTAGAATACACTTTACAGAGTAAAGAATAGTACTTTAGATTCTGAAGTATCAGATGGATCATCTGCTTTTGAAAGGTCATCTGTCTTTATTAGACATTTGACACAAGGTACTGGAGATTCAAAAACTTCTGGACGTTGTCAGCCGGAGAAGGAACCGCAAGGAAGAAGGGTGATGCTCCAACAAACAAAATCACACACAAAGCAAGTCTTTTAGAGAATGTGAGGAATGCAAACTGAAGCATTTTCTTTCTCATCAACAGGACAAGGCAGAAGATTTGACATACTTTTTTTTTTTCCCTCCACTGATTCATATTTTGTTTTGTACTTCCAAATATTTCAGTTACAAGTCAAACACTGGATGTTACTGTGAGCGGTATGTACCTCCCTCAGAAAAATGTCTCTGGTTTAGTCTAAGCTGATTAATTTATTTACTGTGGAAGCCAGAAGTTTATTTAAGTTTTACAACTTAGGGTGTTCTTGGACATATTTAAATTCATTTCCAGATTTAGCCTTTGGGCAATAAATGTAATTTCTCAAAATAACACTTTTTCTGTAAAATAGCACAAAAATGTAGAGGTGCAATCTTCCATATTTATATGTGAAACTAAGGAAAAGCATGATCAAAATAAGTAAAAGATGGTACTTAGATGCCTCTTCAGCTATTGCAATTGGCTTGGTTTAAAGGAAAGACTTCCATATATTGAAGCTTACTTTTACACACGCTTTGAAGTACGAATTCCTTTGCACGGATTTTGGTTGTTCACATTAAATCAAATTTATGTCATATTTTCTAAATGTTATTATTAGAGATAATGTTTCAAAATTTTATACTTCAGTAGGGTACCCACATAATTACAATCAGAATGTGCAATCCTGTTAACTCCATTTGTTCTGCAAAGTTATTGACAAATACCATTTCCCATTATCTAAAAATGTTTAACCCAAATACCAAGCAAATTATTTCCACTGTTTGCTTTCTGTAAAACATCACTTTGCTTCCTTCCTCTTGTTCTTGACTGAAAGCACAGTATTTTTCTTAGATCCCGGGCTGGATCTGCACGGGCATTGCTAGCAGATATAGAGATGCAATCATTCCACTCTACTTTGCATTTGTCAGGCCACACGTGGAGCACTGTGTCCAGTTCTTGTCCCCACAATTCAAAAAAGATGTAGACTGATGGGAGAGGGTCCAAAGGAGGGCCATGAAGATGATCCAAAGGCTGGAGAACCTGCCCTAGGAGGAAAGACTGGAGCAGTTAGGTCTTTTCATCTGAGAAAAGAAGGCTCAGGGGGGAACGCATCACAGTATTCCAGTAATATCAGGGCAGCTGCAGAGAGGATGGAGGCTCTCTCTTCATAAGCAGCCACATGGAGAAGACGAGGGGCAACAGGTACAAGTTGCATCAGGAGATGTTTCACCTTGACATAAGAAAGAAATTTTTTTACAGTGAGTACAATCATTCACTGGAACAGCCTCCCATGGAACACGGTAGAGTTGTCATCGCTGGAGGTTTTCCAGATGCTACTGGAGAGGTTGCTAGATGATCTCCTGTGGGTTCCCTTTCCCGTGAAAGGCTGGACCAGATGATCTTTTGAGGTCCCTCCAACCTGGGCTGTTCTATGATTATATTTCTTGTCAAGGAATTAAGTTAAATTCCCCAAGTTTAGTCTGTTTTGCCCATGACAATAAATAGAGCATATCTTTTTTTAAAGATCAGTTATTTGAATTATGCTGAAAAACAGAGTAGATCTGAATTTCTTTTTTGCCTCTGATGGGAATTTTGTGCTTAAATATGAGCATCCTGAACTGTCAAGTTCATTACTAATATCTTGCATTTTTATAGAGTTTTCATACTGAAATATCCTAAAATATTTTATAAATTACAGCCTACTGGTCATCCAGCTTCCTGCCATTTACAGCACATCCAGCAATAAAGGGCAAAGAATAACTTTGGCAATGGAATAGATAGGCATATTTCATTTGACACAATTTTTTCAACTGCTTTTAGAAAAAATACTTGTACTGAGTTCCGTCCAGGAATAAGAATCCATCACTGTAGAATTACCGCTAATATCTTCTCAAAAAGAACATTTTGTGGAGTGAGTACATCTAGAAGTGGTAAGGGGAGCTATTCAGGCTGTGCCTCATGTGTCTGTGCCATAAAGACAGCTGGAGAGGAAGAAGCTTGTGCGGCGTCTGGGGCTCGGATGCTGGATAAAGAAAATCTCTGCCAGATGCCGTGACACTGAGAAACAACTGAGGAGTTCAGACAACTTCCCTGTCAGTGAGAAGCCACCTCAAATGGCCCATGCGTGCTGCGAGATGTGGCTGAGGGAGAGCTATTCCATGTGAACAATTGAGGTCACATCCCAAGCAGACAAGCCATTAGATAAGGTGGTGGATTATTATTGCCCTATAGTATACAGTAGCTTATCGCACAGATTACTAATAGTCTTCTAAACCAATAGTTAGGTGAACATACACCTTTGATAACCTTTCTTCGTCCACAAAAAGAGCAGTGAGCCTGCTTTTTTAGTTTTTTTGGTTTTTTAGTTCAGGCTAACATATTTAGGATTGGGTCTAGCTCTCTGAGAAAGCATCGATATTTCCACATTTGGTCTGTATTCAGAGCTGTATGATACAGTTTCTAATCACACACTGTCATGCAAGGCAGAGCTTTTCATGGTACTTGGTTAAAATACATACCTAATCTTTATTTTCTTTCAGTGAAACTGCATATGATAGAAATTGTTTTGGGTGATCACTAGTCTTATGTACTTGCTAGAAGAAAAAAGCATATTCTTTAACAAATTTTTAATACGTCAGAATGATGTATTAACAGCTTGTGACTATGAGTTTAGAAACTTTACAGAGCAGAAATTTCATTTTCACTATGGTTTTAAAAATAATTAATTTACCAGATTGTTTAGCATATGTCAAATAAAACAATATATTCTGATTCTTCTTCAGGTTCTTGACAAATGAGGACCTAAGAGTAAAATTTTCAGGCAATGGTACATGCAAATTTCAACCTTTGCCTACAGAAGAAGCAAAAAATAGAGGATTTTAGACAGACCATCTTCTTTTTCCTTTTGGCATTCTTTGTCTATTTAAAAGTAGCAAAAAATGCAAAGACTTTGCATGAATAATTCATATTGAAGTCATCCTGGGCCAGATTTATAGAACCAGATTTTTCTTTATCTTCATACTCTGAATGTAAAAGTTAAATGCCCTTATGTGGAATACGTGTCTGTGTACACTCGTTATGTATTCAGTGGTTTCCAGAATACTCCTCAGCTATGCTACTTAAAATTATTCAACCTAATGATTAAAAACAAATAGTCAGATGCAGTTTAATGCAAAAGATCATTATTTTCTGGTCCTTTCACCCTGTGTTCATTAGAGATGGGATATTTGCTACTTTTACTTTAGCATTTCTCTCACTCTGCTGAACAGTTTCTTGTCCTCAGCAATTCTGTTAAATGCAACTGACAATGGATGCTCAGGATGATGAAGAGTTTGTGATTAATTAAGGAGATTTCTGTGAAAAAAGGAAAAAAATGTACCTATTCTCTGCTTTAAATGCCTAAATACAGTAACACATCTCATTCAGAACCAGATTTATTTATTATATGACTGTTCTCCTCTACAATTGTTTACATTTGTTTTTCAGGACATTTCTAAAAAGTTTATTGTAAGCTTATTACCGTAAGCTGGGAAGTTGCAGGAAAGGACAGTTTTGCTTCACAAAAGCATTTGCTACTGACAACTGATGGATACAGGTTACTGATTTAGGCTATGTTATTTTCCTCATATCTGACCCTGACTTCATCCTTATTTTCAAGTAAATTATTAGCTTGTACATAGAACTACAATAATTTAGAGAAGTTAACACATTCCATCTACTGTTTTCAAATTATTTGGTTTAATTATCTGTTGATAGCCAACCGTGGCATGAAGGAAGGGTCTTTGTCAAATACAACACCCAATATTTTATTCTTTGATGATTTAACAGAATGGTGGAATAAAGAATCACTTTCAGTGAAGGAATAGTGAATAACATTCTTCCAATCCCATTTGCATCCCAATTAAAACCCCTTGGTTTTAGCATTGCAGATATTTTCACCAGTTTTTCAGAGTATTCTGGTTGATTAATCATAATTATGACCACACAAACACAGCAAACCACAGCTATCTTCGTCCTATACACCTGTCTAACCAATTGGCTGGCTTTCCCTGCTCACTATGCCAAAGCATGATTGTCCTGTAGGAGTTGGTGCTACTTCAGCTACTGTTAATTTTCAATGGTTACACAGTGCCAGTATTATGACCTCATTGCAAACACAGGTAGATTCAGAAGCCCTTTACATAAATATCTTACAGGTACAGGAATGGCCAATAGTTATGTCCAGTATTTATTCACCCCAGGTTTCCTAGTCATGTTCAGTCTGTTTTTTCTCTGTCTTGAATTGGTCAACGCCCTAATGCAGAATGAGACCATAGGACACAAATAAAGTGAACTCATTGTCACATAAATTATTTGCAGTGGAACAGTCTGCTGCAGTTCAGGGGTGCCACTGGAAAGACAGTGGAAAAGCCCATGAAAGTACACAGAATTAACTCTCCAGAGCAGGTGGCTGCTGCATGCTAAGTAGCTATTCTATGATTAAATATCCTTCCAAAGGTTTACAGCTAACAGCGTTTGGGAGGGGGGAACTGGAGTTGCTAAAGGCAGAGCTTAGTTAGATAGATCTTCCGAATTTCATTCAAAACAAAAGAAGACCAGGGGGTCTTAGTAACAATTGACCCATTTTTAAATATTTTTTACAAAGTAATTTGGGTCTGATAGAGCTCAGAAAAGAGCATCTCAAATGTTCAAAGTCTGCCAAATCACAAAGCCTTACAGTTGAGAGTGATTTCCAGCATTAAAAATAAGTGTTTCCAGCTATCTGTAATGATACAAAAGCTACAGAGGGAAGAAGTCCATATATCCATAGCTGCTTCTGCAATGTATTCAAGAAGTCCTTTTAGATTCTTTGAAACTTAAAGTAAAATCTGGCAGTTGTTTTAGGTTTTGACTTTTCACTCTTACTGAAAGATAATATTCAGTTTTTCTACTATTTTTGTATACTTTAAGGTCTCCTTAGTGCATCAGAATACTAAATTAGAAAATCTCTCAAACCACCACTAATGAAATAGCAGTTGATTGTTTCACAAAATAACCCTTGTTGCAATTAATCGTATATCTAAATTAAAGAAGACTTCAAGAAAGGGCAGGTGATGCACCTCATGTTTTCCTCAAGTTCTGAGGTCACGTGCAAAACCTTACTGCAGAGCAGCTGGTTACAGTCACGCTTTTCCAATAGTAGTTTGTTTACGTACCATACTCTTACTCACATCAGCCTCAGCAAGTATCTCCTAAATAGCTCAGGTTTCAATCTTTTGTGATGTGGTAATTCTCTTAAATCTTCATCCTTGCATTACAGGTCGCTCCTTGAATACTGTGTTCAGTTTTACGCCCCTCACTACAAGAAAAATACTGAGGTGCTGGAGCGTGTCCAGAGAAGGGCAACAAGGCTGCTGAATGGTCTGGAGAACAAGTCTTACAAGGAGTGGCTGGGGGAATTGGGGTTGTTTAGTCTGGAGAAGAGGAGGCTGAGGGGAGACCTTATCGCTCTCCACAACTACCTGAAAGGAGGTTGTAGTGAGGTGAGTGTTGGTCTCTTCTCCCAGGTAACTAGCGATAGGATGAGAGGCAATGGACTCAAGTTGCGTCAGGGGAGGTTTAGATTGGATATTAGGAAAAATTTCTTTACTGAGAGAGTGGTCAGGCATTGGAACAGGCTGCCCAGGAAGGTGGTTGAGTCACCGTCCCTGGAGGTGTTCAAAAAACGTGTAGATGTGGCACTTCAGGACATGGTTTAGCAGGCATGGTGGTGTTGGGTTGACGGCTGGACTTGTTGATCTTAGAGGTCTTTTCCAACCTTAATGGTTCTATGATTGTATGATTCTATTTTTATTTCCTCTGTTCCTTTCACTACTAACTTATTAACATATGTTGTTTTTCTAACCAGCCAATTCCATTTTCAAGAGCCATCATTCTGTATGGCTAAGCTTTTCCAGTTTTCAGACACAATTATAAGCTCCTAGATTTATTTTCTTGGATTATCCTAAAAAACTCACACTCATCCTAAGAATAATTAAACTGTTCTCTGTCTCCTGTGAATCATAACCTAGACAAACTGTATTTCTCTCTTATTTTTCACTCTTCTAACATTTCTTTCAACTTGCTAGTGACCTTCACTGCTTCTTTCTAAAATGTCTCCCATTTCATTAAACCCACTTTTTAGCAATTAATTTGACCTTAGATATCTCAGTATTTGACTTTTTGTTGTAAAAGTCCCTGTCCATAATTATCCTTCTATTCTTTGCCTTAAAGCAGCTCTGTTTGTACCCTAAATCTCCACTGGTGACTTTACTGCAGTAAGCTTGATGACGTAATGTATAATTGACATTTATTCCAGCACCACCTCCTTTCCTTGCAATTAACTTCCTGCATTCACTCAGTGACTATCTGCCATCTGTATTCTTTTCACTTCCCTGATTTAAAAAAGTTCATCTGATACTCTCTCTGGGCTGCTTCCCACTATCCCAGGTGAGCCTGTGGTGGTAAGCTGGGATGACTACGCCTTGCACTGCCTGTTTGGACACAGCAGCTCTGGCCATCATGGGGCAAAGGCAGTTTTCTTTACAGAAACCTTCGACTGCACCTTTAATTATCTCACTGCAGTAACCCTAACGCCCTCCGCTTTTTCCCTGACATGTTGTCTCACCAGGGTCAGCAATGAGAACTCCAGACCTATACAAGGATGCAGCATGAGAATTTCAGGTGAGAAACAAAGGATCAAGCCTCCCACACCAAGTCATAGACCTGCTTGCCTCCAAAACCTGTTTCTCCCCAAACAATGGGGGTTTGTTCGCATTTTACTTCATTTCTACAGGGTAAGTTTATCTGATCTGCTTTAATGAGACTTCACTGACTTGTTTCCCACAGCACTTTCCTGAGTACAGCTGAAGTTATCTACAGATTAGGCTATTCAATACTTTTATTATACCAAAATCCATTTTCTGCCTAAGGTAGAAGATAAATACAATTTACTTTCAAAGGCATAGATAAAAAAATTTTAAGTCTTTGCACAGGCTTTGCTTAGATAATACAATCTAACATGGATTTAATGAGCTATAAAGAAAATTTGTTTAATATTTGACATAGTTCTTTCAAGATCTGTTAAAGTATTTTCATATGACGAGACAAAACAGGAGAGGTTGGTATTTGCAGCTTCTCTTCTTGGATGTAATTCTCACGTACAACAACAACCAGAATACAAAGAAGTAAGTTAATACTCCAAAAGGTAAAAACATGCTAATGATACTGAGAAGAACCCTACTTATTTCAGCCTTGTTACTGTATATTCAGAAAGAAAACTGTATTTGATTTTCTGAAAGATGGCCTGTTTTTACAAATGCTTTACTGTTGATAGCATATTAAATCACATCCTGGCATTGTCCTTCCCCATCCGTATACAGAACCTCCCCAGGTAGACGAGCAGCATGTCCAGACTCCAGACAGTGGAAGATATGAGAACTGGGTGACTTATGTAGGATTCAAGAGATGCAGAGTGTCCCACTGCCCAACACAGGAAAAGTATTTTCTCCAGTGCGTACCGTAGGAAGACTTCAACAAAACCAAACATATTTACAGAGTTTCCCTTTGCAGTCTGAACGAGGATTTATTAAGCCTGAGGCAGTTCTCAGCTGCGTGATCTATTGGGAGAGTGCTGCTACCGAGCAGTGGAAAAGGGCTGCCGGCAACAGCAAGCCGTCGAGACCAGAGGGATCAGGGGATATTCAGATTTCTTTGCTCATTCTCCTCTCCCATTTCTCAGGCAAAACTCTGGATTTGAGCTGCTTGCTCAAAACAGCAACAGATACCATTTTTTCATCATCAAAGTACTTCACATTATTTGATTACTCTTGGTCCTTCAGGAACTTTTCTTGAATGACATACGCAGGAATAGTTTCTTTCAAAGAGAATAAATAGTTTATTTAGAAACGAGATCCAGGCCAGATCAAAATTCAGTAATTCTCTGAATTCTTCACGGAGATGCACAGTAACATTATGCCAATTAGAATAAAAGGAAAGAAGGGGTGTTTTTTTGGTTATTAGAACGTGCAGCAATGAAGTTCTAATGTTAAATATTGGTATTGTGAGTAGTTTTATTTGCAGCTGGAGTACTCTGTTCCCGCTGCTCATTATGATGACCAAATATTCCTATCACTAAACAATAAGGATAATCCAGCTCACCATATTACTCCAAGGAAGTTATCTCTGGCTGTCAATAAACAGTTTAAAAAATCCCCTCAGACTAATGCTAATAAAAATACTGTTAAATTTGTTTATTACAGAGAAGAGACGTCTCGTTTTTCTTTGTTGTATGCTTTCTGTGTAGTGTTTTGCTTCATGCTTTATAGCAATAAGACATCACTTGTTCCAAATGATTAACATCAAGATAGTATCTCCAGGTATTAAAGTATGTCCTGTGTCATGTAGGTAGGTCAGCTTATTCAATTACCCATAAACATAGTTTTGGTTTCCATGGTTACTCAGGGGCTGCTAGCATTTTTCTTCCACATCATTGGTTGCCAAGGCTACACAGCAAGTTGTTAGAAAATATAGCAGTTACAAGTCCAGATTGCAGGGGTGTAGTCCTTCTGCACTCGGCAATTACTTGTAGTAAATCTCACTGGATGCAGCATTTGAACCCTGAAGGCGTTCTCAGCAGCGTTCTTCTTTGGGTTAACCAAGTTACCAAGTTTGATACAAAAGGAGAAAACGCGTACCAAAGCTATCAAACATACTAAGTATACAAGCCTGGCACAGCTACTGACTGAAATAAAGCACTTGGATACCTCTGGCAAAAGATGGGAATGTGCTGATCCTAATTGTGTTGTTCTCAAATAGAATCCCAACCCAAATCAATGGAAATCGAATCAGAGCAGAATGTCTTCTACATTTAGGGCCAATATTATCTTACCAACAGGAATAATCTCATGCACCGTACAACAGCTACTAGTTCAAAAGATTTACAAATATTTTCAAATGTCTGCTGCGTTATGTAAACTGACAAAATGAGACAAAATGGCCTATAATCACAAAACAGGATAAAAGAGGTTGTGCACTCAGCTAGGTTTGTTTTCCACCCACAAAACTCTAAAGACAATTTTATATGGGTGTTTCTATGTCTAAGTGTCTGCACTGCAGGCAGAGTGCACAGCTGAAGTAACTGAACTGTGTTCAGAACCTGAACCCTTAATGATCTAGATCAGATTGCATGTAAAAATAGATGCTAATTGTTTGTAATTATTCACTTCAATGTATTAAAAAATAAAATCCTGTATTTTCATTAGAACAAGTGTTGTCCAAGATCTAAGCTTTTCACTTTTTTTAAAAATTGAAAGAAGAAAAGAATAGTTGTACTTTTCAGACACATGGAACCCCACAAAAACAAACAACTATCTGAAAATAAATCATTTTATACCGTGTAAAAACTAAAAAATTTCTGCAATGTGCTATAACACTTGAAATTGGCCTAGTGCCTATAATATTTATTTTTAAAACGACAAAGCAAAATATAATTAAAAACTACACTCCGAATGGACAGCAACATAATATACTGTTGTTGACCGAAATGACAGGTCACATTTCTCAGGCATAATATTACTTTGAAGAATCAAAAATAACTTCCCTCCCATGAAAGAAATTGTTTTCTTTTTTTACTGAATCTTCATTTTTTTGCCTTTACAAAAAGTTCTAGAGATGGTGAATATCCAGTACCTAAATAAAATTCTGATTTGTTCCTGTTCTGTCTTGAGAATTTCTTGAACTGTGCTTGTCAACGGACATCTCTTTATCTCTTTATCTCTTTTACAAGATACTTTATTTAAATTTGATTGCACCATCTTTTTTTTTTTTTTTAAACCCAGGCAGGAAACTTTCAGTCATTTCTTCATCTTTTTAACAACATGTTATTGACAATAACTTTTTTAAATGCACAAAATGTACAGAATAATTAGAAAAAATAGAAATAGATTTCTTAATTTCTAAAACGCACACCATCCTTCTAATTTCAGATATAGCTAATGTACAGTCTTACCATTGCTTAGGACCTTATCACGAGAATCATTTCCAGAGACCAAGAATTTGCCTTTTAAGGTATTACATTGCAATTTTAAAGGCTTGACCATTCTCATGCTAAGATATTACAGAATTTGTGACAGAAGTCTCATTATCTGCAAGAAAGGGCATTTTAATATGAGTATGTATTTATTTTCCTTCTGTCCAATTGCCTACTTTCCTTTTTTTAGACTGATTTCATTGACCCACCACAGAGTTCGCATTTTCAGTTCATTAGTTGATTAAAAGTGCCACTAGCCAGCTGATTAAAAAACTGCATGAAGGGATCTGCAGATTTATAATCATAATACTATATTTAGGACCTAATTCAACTTCAATTGAAATTTAAGCAACAGTTATATTCTATTTACTGTGTTTGGGGATTGCCTTCTTAAGCTACCAGTGTAGCCTGTAAACCTAAGGCATTAAAATCACCTCTGGAATTCATTAGACAGTTGCAAGCTTTATGCAGGAGCTGGTCCCCAACAGACTTTGAGCCAAGCAGAAAACGTTCCAATAACACTGTCAAACACATTAATATAAAGTACAGAGCTAAATCTTTGCTATCTCTAGGATTGTTCAGAACATGAAAATCACATCTGGATGTGTAGCTGTGATAGGACCATGTCAGGACACTTATAGTTCCAGGATTTTGCTGTGACCCATTATCTGAAACCAGCTTTATGGAAGAGGTGCACTCCAATTCACAAAACACCCTTCTGTGCACCAGAAAATGGTTGCATAGACAATATTGTTGCTATTGTAATGGAGACAATTAACTGCAAAAGTTCACATTAAAAAAAAATTGCATGCAGCAGGAATATGCCGCACAGCGTGGATGTTCAGGTAATCAGACTTTTCTGATGTCTTTTTGAAAATGCAGCCTTCCTGTGCTTTCTATCAGCTACCAAGTTGTGTGAGTTTGCAGCTACGGAGCTTTGTACCTTCTTACTGATGGATGATATGGAAACTAAGAGCTAACACAGGGTCGAAAGGAACCTGTGTATTCATGGACTATAAATACTTAGACACCACAATCAGCTCACAAACCCTGGGCCAAATACGGTTGGATGGCAGGTGAATATCAAGGCTATCATGTGTACTTTTCCATAGCTACCTGCTTTTGTTAATTAGATGGGACCGGGTACTGCACTAGATGAACTTTTGGTTTGACTTCGCTTTTGTAAGAAATAGTTGAATTTAATTTCAGTAAGGAGCTCTCCAGCATAAAATAGAGTAACAGTGAGTTTTGCATGAAAGAATCTGCTCAAGATAAAATTGCACTGTGAGATGTAAAAACACTTGAAGCTCTGCCTGGCTAATTGCAAATTGCTTCGATTTTCTGTTCCGGGCCCTCCATCACTCCCTATAACTATAAACAATACAGTGATATGGTTATAAAAATGGATCCTGGAGTTATTGTTTCCTCTTTCATAAGCCTCTATCTGCTTTAATGTCCCTGTCCCAACTGGCTATTACTTTTTGCAAGGGTGGCCTAGCAGGGCAATTTCTGGTAGAGTATCTATGTCTGCCCCCTTTCAGCCTGGACTAGAGCTCAGGGAGCCAGCTGGGGAACCAGAAAGGCAAGGGGCCTGTCATTACACTATAATTAAGCTACGACAATATGTTTAATTCCTCTGTTTCCAGAGCTGACTTGTTTTTATGGGCTTTAATGTTGTGGGAATTACCTATTGCGAGCAACAGAGATGAATGTCTGCGATACAAGGCAAGGACTGCTGCAGGGATCAGAAGGGGAAAGGTCTCCTGACCCAGAATCACAGAATCACAGAATGGTAGGGGTTGGAAGGGACCTCTAGGGATCATCTAGTCCAACACCCCTGACAAAGCAGGGTCACCTACAGCAGGCTGCACAGGACCTCATCCAGGCGGGTCTTGAATATCTCCAGAGAAGGAGACTCCACAACCTCCATGGGCAACCTGTTCCAGGGCACGGTCACCCTCAGAGTAAAGAAATTCTTCCTCATGTTCTGTTGGAACTTCCTATGCTTCCGTTTGTGCCCGTTGCCCCTTGTCCTGTTGCTGGGCACCACCGAAGAGTTTGGCCCCGTCTTCCTGACATCCACCCTTCAGATATTTATAAGCATTTATTTCACTAGACTTGGTCCCTGGGCACCCAGGCCTTGCTGAGCAACGCATTGTGCCCGCCGGGACATGGGCACCCGGGGCGGGGCAGGCCATCATGCTCTTGTAATGGGTTGCCCATGCCCTACAGCCACGGGGCCACACGCCTCTCCGTTGGTTGTGATGCATAAGCAAACGTGTGAGATCACTGATGACACTGAGGTTTAGGAGAGGGTTGTTCAGCGTGAAGCAATGTTTGCTTTCACATCAGGAGCCCTGCTTCCCTCCTGGCCTCAACAAGCTACTCAGGCGTAAAGAAAAGCCGTATTTAAACACTGTTCTTCACTATTTTTGGCTTTTTAAAGGGCCACCAAGACATGACAGCATCTTCAAATATTGCCATAATATTTTAAAGGAACTATTCTCAGCATACCCAAAAAGCTTCTCACAGTGATACTGGGGTTAGAAACATCACTGTAAACTCACATGAAAGCTAAGCCAGAGAACTTACCGCTTGATTTATCCAGTTGTGTTCCCAAATAACTGAAAGCTCATAAAATCCTAAAACACGTATTACTTTTTATGGAAAACTCTCAAACATACCGGAAGGAGAGAGAGTATTTGGAGTCGCGTGGGCTTTTTAAAATTTTTTTTAATTTTGAAGTGGTTTTATGTTTGCTTAGACTCATAAGGGAAAGGACGAAGATAGAGAAAAGTGGGGTTTAACCTCTCTCATGATTTCCAACTTTGCCATACCGGGTCTTTTTGGTATTTTTAACATTGCTGATATTTTTATACAGTGGATTACACAGAGTATTAGCAAGAAGTACTCATTTGACCTATAACTGTTTTTACAAGGAGTGAATCTGATGTCAAATTCAATTATTCCATTTTAAGTGATTGGGTACGTTTCAGTGTTGATAGGACTGAACTCTGTGGAAGGAACACCATTTTTTTTCTTTCAGTAGTTAACAAATGCCAACTCTGTAAAAAGCTTCTTAAAAATAAACTACATATGCCAGTATTAATCCTGTATCTCCAAGTTTGGGAGTGTTGTGATTCAGAACTTTAGTGTGTTGTAAAATTAAGTAGCAACACTTCCGAATTTAGAAATTCATGCTTGCATAAACAGAATTCAGGTAAGAGTACAAGTTTCCTTTCTCTCATTCTTCTCAAAGTGTAGAAATTTCAAAGATGAGAAGACTTGGTTTAGTTTTATTTGTATGAAGTATATGAAGCAGTGGTGTGCAAACTCGTATTTCATTTAAAGTCATGATAAGGGATTGAGTTTATATCTCCATCTAAATATAACACAATAGCTATTTTTGCTTAAAACAACAGGATTTTTTTTTTAATTTCCCTTTTCCTCCAAATAAGATTATTCTATAAGCACCTGACTTTTTCCATTATTATAAGCTCTGTACATTTCCAATGATTAACTATTTAAATAAATGTTTGTTGTGTCTCAATCCAGTAATGTTTGCAAAGAGCTGCTTCTAGGACAGATGGATAGATTTAATTGCAAAAATTACCACATCACCCTGTCAAACATAGAATTCATGAAAAACAAAGAATTAGAACATCAGCATTAGTCATTAATACCATATTTGTTTAGTCCTTTAACGTCTTAATCCAGCAGAAGAAAAATGGATATCATTATAGTAGTAAAAACACAAGTGTCTTACCTACATAATGGCATTGACTTAGCACTGGTCAGCAAAGAAGTGTTCTTGCACTGACAGTGCAAGGTGGTGGCACTGACAGGACAACACAGCCTCTGGTTCTAAAGCTATTTGAGGACTTCCACAATACTTTCTCTTACCTGATAAAGATGCAGACTTCATGTACTACGCTTCTGAAGACTTCAAGCTTGCAGGATAAAGGTATTTGATTCCTGGATTCTAAATTCTATAATATTTCACAATTTTTTAAGATTTAATGCCATTTTCCTCTTTGCCTTTCCATATATAACTTTGAAATTATTTTTTTAATATTTGTTTAAGGCCTTCTGTTGCCTTAGTTGGGCTTAAGTTGTGATTCTCTCAGGGAGACAGGATTTCCTATAGCCATGTCAGATGAATAGTGAATTTTGCTGGACGCAGCTTGATGGGTTTGTCTCTTCAAGGTACAAGTTTCTGAACAGCCAAAAACATCCCACTTCTTTCTTTTGGATTCTGCAACTACTTTTTTGACACATATGAGCATTACATGAAGTAAAAAAAGAAGTTCTTGTCTTTATACAAGCTTGAAATTATTTTTCAGTTGGTGTGGGATGCACTATAAGTAGATTGCAACTTGGAATTACAGTGAGTATAGAGAATAACAATTACAAGGCATCCTGAGATTTTAGATGGTTTTGCAGACATATGGAACCAATTTATTATTGACTGATTATGTGCTACTATCATTGTCAAATATGGCAAAACAAATTCCAATTGTAAATAGGTTATTTGAAAAGTTACTTGCAAGTTCTGTAGAAAATACTGTATTTCTGTTTTGTTAAGCAAAGCTGTATTCCTGGATGCTTTCTGTGCCTTTTTCTGTTATTTGTAACAAGACAAGGTGGCTGGAAGTAGATTCTTTCACTGAGAGTATTATGCAGTGTTGAACAGAAGAAATGCAGAATAGATTTACACATCAAAATGCCTCTGTACTTTGCAAATTAATTACTTTGCAGTCATACTTTCTTTCATAGCCTACTATGAAATAAATCTCTTTCTTCATAGCTAATTTCTTATTGTCTATGTTTCCTAAATTAATTATTTACTCTCAGAACAGTTCCAAGGCTGGCTTTTTATAGCACACCAAACCTATGAGAAAAAAAGGAGAGTACATTCTCTCAAACTTTTATTATAGCCCATCATGTCTGCATGTGTAAGTACGTGCATATTTGTGTACATGCTTAGAACACATATTGAACAAACCAAAATATCTTAATGAATCTGTAGCTGGGTTTTCTTTTCAGATTTAGTCAATAAAAAGCATCATAATAACATACAGTAGTGATGGCTGGATCTGACATAGTAATTTGTCAGTAATTTAGCAGTGGCAACTAACGATGGAAAAGTGATCATTTTGTTGTCTAAGGTGCTGTGACAGGCAAATGCTGATCTGTTTTGACATTCCACTGCCCTAGTGAGGCCTCATCTAGAGTACTTTGTCCAGTTCTGGGCTCCCCAGTTCAAGAAAGATGAAGAGCTACTGGAGAGAGACCAGCGGAGGGCTACGAGGATGATGAGGGGACTGGAACATCTCCCCTACGAGGAGAGGTTGAGGGAACTGGGCTTGTTCAGCCTGAAGAAGAGAAGGCTGCGAGGGGACCTTATAAATGCTTACAAATAT